>TARA_R110002033_G_scaffold38017_2_pt1 | contig 13029 bp, 10 predicted proteins | sample TARA_R110002033 | Tara Oceans TARA_R110002033 (sample SAMEA4397051) | marine metagenome | biome: Polar Biome; feature: [SRF] surface water layer (ENVO:00010504); material: water (ENVO:00002006), including particulate matter (ENVO:01000060) such as... | depth 5 m
TCATGCACAGCAAACAGCTGAAGGTTGGTACGATCATTTACTAGCTGCTCGCGTATTACAAAATGAAGCTTCACAAGCTCTGAATCCTGTTGCTTTAGCCATTAAGCAGTTAATCGTTTCTCGTAATACTTATGACGCTTATCAAGACTATCCTGCATTATCGCAAGTATTGGATACCTTTTATCGCAATGAAGACGGTTTTAAACGTATTTTTAGTGCGGTTGCAGATGTAAATAGTTTCTTAATTGAAGAAGCCGAATCATTACTCCAGTCGTTATTAGTGACATTTTCTGTGCGACAACCAAATATTGAATCACTAGATTGGGACAATTATCAACAAAAGGCCGAAGCGATAAAAAATAATTGTGAATTATTTTTTTCGAGTTACTTCGATCATTTAATCCTTGCTGCTGAATTACTTATACAGTTAAAACCTAATAGTGCTGTACTCAAGCAGGTTGCACTTTGTTGGCCTCCATATGTATTGAGTTCGAGTACGGGAGAGTTATTTTTTATCCGTACTTTGCTAGCGCATTGTTATAAAAACGAAGGCGTTGAATTTCTACTCGCTAATGTTGAGCACATAATGCCGGAACATTTATTGTTTTTATTGGCTAAATCGTCAGCTTCTGACTGCATCATCATGAAAAAGGCCTTTACAGATACATTTGCTGCACAAGGCTATTACCCTGGCGCCAATTGTTCTCTCCAAGTTTACGATGACTTTTTTACATTAATCACTAACTGACAGTAAAACAGAGGTAGCCATGTTCACCTTTAGCTCATTTACAAAAGAAAGTAAGGCGTTATTGAACCTTCTTGGTTCTGACAACCAGTTAGGCTTTTTTTCACTTCAGACACATGAAAGAGAGCGAATTTGGATCCAAGAGTCAAAAGATTTCTAGTGGGTAGATAATTTTATAAGATGTTTTAGGCGCTGTCATAAGACTATGGTAAGACTAAGCAATTGACCAAGTTTTAGTAATGCTACTAATTAAGCAGGAGTCCTGCTTTATCAGATATAATTTACTGTTAGTCAATCTGTTAAGGGCTATTTTTTCTCTGACACAGACAGTCGCAAAGTGCAATTTTGAACAAAAAATAAAGATTTGAGATACCAAATTTAGTATTAAACACTCAACAAGGAAGACAAATGACAAAAGAAACCAGAACAAACTTCGTCAATAGAACGATGGGATTATCTTATAAAAGTATTCAAGGTAAATATTCATTTTGTAGTGATGTTAAGAAACAGATTTTGTTTAGTTTAAACTTTCCTAATGGTGACGTTATTCTGAGTCCAAATTGGTCTCATAATGGGTACGCTCATTCTATTAAGCATATACAAAAAATAGTTGAAGAAGGGTATGAGCTTTTAATTTATGAAGTGCAGACAAAAAAAGATAGAAACGGACAAACTATCGTTGTTGGCTTTGAGTCTAAAGTTGAAAAAAGAAAGTTGTTAAATGTTGACGGCAAAAAATATAGAGCTGTTCCATTAGATTTTGAGGAGCACAGCGATAATGATGAATGTTGCCCATCGTCTCGTAAAGATCAAACCATTAGTAGAATCATTAGGAATACTATGGTTTCAAATAAAATCAAGTCGCTGTATGAAAATACTTGTCAAGTCTGTGGAATTAAGCTCGAAACTCCCAAAGGTGGCTATTCTGAAGGGGCACATATTATCCCTCTAGGAGCTCCTTCTCACGGTCCTGATGTAGAATCGAACGTGTTATGTTTATGCCCAAACCATCATGTGTTACTGGATAGTTTCTCGTTTACTTTTGACCAGCACGGTAAACTTGTTGGGCTAGGTGGGGAGTTAAAAACAGAACCATCTCACAAAATTTCAGATAAAAGCATTAGATGGCACAACTCTATGTATTCAGAAAAAAATTAAAAATAGCTTTCTTTGTAGGTAATATGTCTACCTTGCCATTGCACATGTTTGTTCGAAATACTTTTAGTATTATATAATTAGCAACAAGCTGATAAAATCGAATTGAGTTTTCTCCTGTTGATTTAGCGACCTTCAGCATACCGCAGATGCTGCTTGCTAGGGTGGAGGCTCAATGAGTATAAATTTGCTTAAATGAACTTGCAGTATCGGCACTATTAATCTAGCGATTTTTGTCTTGCCACAGAAACATCATGGCCAAAAATGCTAAATTTAAATGACTTTTTGTTAGATTTAGATAAGCGGTATAAAGTACTACATCGTTGGCTGGAAGCAGCCCCTGAATGAATACAATCTAATGGAATGCGAAGTTTTTCATCTAAGCAATACTCATGAGTTCCTGTCGAGTCTATAACTTTGGTGCATTGAGAAGGATCTTCAAAGTGTCTTTGTACCATGGGAGCATAAGACCTAAATGCAAAGACGATTAGAATGCCTAAACTCGATGTTAATAATACTCGCAAACTTTTCCGCCAACTAAATGATTTTTTAGACAACGTTGTTCTCCATGTCAATGTTTAAAAAGATCAAATAGCATGAGTTAACTAGCTAATGATGAAGAATTAATAGAGCATAACATTACAAAATTAGTGGTCCGTGTAAATCGTTAATTCACTAATAAGTCACAAGCGTTAGCTACCTAGGTTACTTAATATGTCAGTGTTATCTGTCTGAGGCCTAAAATCGATTTATTCATTTTACATGGCTTACTCGTTCGAAGTTATTTATTGCTCATATAGTCAGATAGTTGGCCAGATATTTACAGCCCAAATCTACAATCATCAGTGGATTCTTCTACTTAGCAATACTGATAGTGTATACATTTTAGTTCGGCGCAGTGAATGCGTGCCATATTGGCTTTTATCGAGGCAAATATCCGTTACCCAACGGTTTACCAGTTTATGTTGCAATGACAAAAGCAATTTAGGGCTTCTGATGTAAACCCCTTTGCTTGTATTCTATAATCGCCTCATACTAAAAAACACTTACTGTTGCATAATGGACTTAAGGAAATCATGACTTTTATTCTGTTTTTGGAAGCATTAGCGAATGATACTTTCGACCAAGGTTTTACCGAGAAGCTGATTACAGATCCTACACCGCATGATAATTATTATTTTTATCAAGGTGACCGTTGGTGTTGCGTAGAAAATATTTTGGGTGACTCAAGTGATGCAAAAGAGCTTTTACAAAAATATGCTTGTTGTGGGCTAGATCCTGACATCTCATTTTCTTCTGGAAATCTCAAAGCACAATACGTTCCAGATGAAGACTTTATTAACGATGGAAGTGCGATTGTTATGTTCGCAATTGTTGGCAGTCAATGGATACATTGTGTTCGGCTGAGCAGACAGAATGAGTTGCTTGCTAGGCTATCTAGCGAAAAAGTCTAGTGTTCTGCACTGGGTTAGTAACCAGACGACTCTATTGTCACATTTAGCGTTCGTTTCCCCCTGTTAATTCGAAGTCATCTGTTGCATTATCGATGCTATTAACAACTGATTTAGCAGATTAAGATATTGAAAAACCCCGAAATTACATCCCTATTTAAATATTGTCCTATCGGCAAGAATCAATTGAGTGCCCTTGCACAGAAAAAGATTTGGTATTCTAAACCTGCAAGTTTTAATGATCCCTTTGATACACGTTTTCATGTTGTAGGTAATTTACATTCATATGTGCAAGAAACCGATGCCCAAAAATTGAATCGAATATTTGGCGAAGATATGTCAGATGCAATTGTGAAGAAGAAAGTATCTCTAGAATCAGAGTTGATGCAGTTTCGTCAGGGAATTGAAGAGCTTGGCATATTGTCATTAGCTGATAGCAACAACAATCTTTTAATGTGGTCTCATTATGCTGAAGATCATAAAGGGATGTGCTTAGAGTTTGAGCGTAAAGACGGAGAGGTACTTGCTAGTTCTGATTCTACACAACCTATTTTTTATACAGATAACCATCCCACATTAAGTCCCAAATCATTGCTAAATAAAGCAGCTGCCTTAACAAGTAAAAAACGTATTCTTTATGCTAAATCGAAACATTGGGAATATGAACGAGAGTGGCGGCATATTGTGGAAAATGGTAATCGGTTGCACCCATGGCCAGCACCATTGAAGGCCGTGTATTTTGGGTGCAAGGTTGAGGCGTCGGATATAAACTTGGTTAAGAATGTCATAGCAGATCCTACAATCAATTATTTTCAAGCACATCAATATAGCGATGTTTTTGGTGTCTATTTTAAGAAATGCTGACTAATAAATAGTACCAATTCCTGAAGCCGTTATTTTAGTCCCAAGCAGCCATAAGATGTTCTTTCAAACATGATAATTAACATAAAAGTAAGGCATAAATTAAAGACATTTAAAAATCCAGTGATATGATGTTAGTAATTCTTCTAAATCAAGAAAAACTTCAAATGAAACAAACAGAACAACAATTTTTGAAAGAGCTTGAAGCCAAGCTTTGGAATGCCGCAGACAAACTTCGCTCCACGTTAGACGCCTCACAATATAAGCATGCCGTACTGGGGCTTATCTTCGTTAAATACGTGTCAGATGCCTTCAAACTACGCCAAGATGAAATCAAAGCCGCGCTTACGAATCCTGATAATGAATATTACCTAGACCCAGCAGACTTTAGTGCTGAAGAGCTAGCTGAAGAAATGCAGGTTGAGCTTGAGCAGCGAGATTTTTACACCGAGAAAAACGTATTTTGGTTACCGATTGAATCACGCTGGCAGTTCTTGCAAGACAATGGCCCGTTGGTCATTGGTGGCGCTGAATTAGCAATTGCAGGCCCTAATAACAAGAAAATCACAAAAAAAATCACTTCAGTGGGTCACTTGATTGATAATGCCCTTGAAGGCATTGAGCGCGATAACCCAAAGCTAAAAGGCGTGCTCAACAAGTCATATTCATCTCTTAAAATTGACCAAGCTAAGCTGAATGAGCTTATCAACCTGATTGCCACCATTCCGTTTGTCCACGCCGACTTAAACAGTAAAGACATTCTCGGGCACGTATACGAATACATGCTCGGTCAGTTCGCGCTTGCTGAAGGTAAAAAAGGTGGTCAGTTCTACACGCCTGCATCTATCGTAACGCTGATCGTTGAGATGATTGAACCCTTTGAGGGCCGTGTGTATGACCCAGCTATGGGCTCAGGTGGGTTCTTTGTGCAATCAGAGAAGTTCATTGAGCGTCACGCCCATGAAAAACAAGTTGATGCGCTGACTCAAAAGCACAAAATCTCGATTTATGGTCAAGAGTACAACCACACTACCTGGCAACTTGCTGCCATGAATATGGCGATCCGTGGTCTTGATTACGACTTTGGTAAAGAGCCTGCTAGTACCTACACCAATGATCAACACCCCGATTTACGTGCTGACTTTATTATGGCTAACCCGCCATTCAATATGAAGGAATGGAACACAGGCGTTGATGATAAAGATGTCCGTTTTAAATACGGCATGCCACCTGCGGGTAACGCTAATTTTGCTTGGATGCAGCACATGCTTCATCACCTAGCACCTGAAGGCTCACAGGCGTTGTTATTGTCGAATGGCTCTATGAGTTCAAGCACCAATAACGAAGGCACCATTCGTCAGGCATTAATCGAAAATGACCTCATTGAATGTATGGTAGCTTTACCTGGACAGTTGTTTACCAACACCCAAATTCCTGCCTGTATCTGGTTTTTAACCAAGAACAAAAATCCTCGAGTTGATAAAGCCGGTCGAAAGCTGCGTGGCCGTAAAGGTGAAGTGCTGTTTATTGATGCGCGTAATCTAGGCTACATGAAAGACCGCGTACTTCGTGACTTCAGTTTTGACGACATTCAAAAAGTGGCTGACTTATTCCACGCATGGAAAACCGGTGAAACGGTTAATGGCGTCTCTTATGAAGACCAAGCGGGTTTTTGTAAATCAGTCACATTAGCCGAAATTAGCAAGCATGACTTTGTACTCACACCAGGCCGATATGTTGGCGCCGCTGATGAAATTGATGACGGTGTACCATTTGTTGAAAAAATGGGAATGTTAACTATCAAGCTTAGTGAGCAGTTTGCAGAGTCAGCGACGTTAGAATCTGAGATCAAAAAGAACTTAGCGGGGTTGGGTTATGAGCTATAAATGGCCTTTAGTAAAGCTTGATAACATCAAGGCTCATACAAAATATAGTTGTGTAGGTGGCCCATTTGGTTCTTCATTATCCCGTAAACACTACACAGAAGAAGGTGTTCCCGTCCTTCGCGGAGTTAATTTAGGTAGCGATCAATTTTTTGATTCCGATTTTGTGTGCGTTAGTAAAGAAAAAGCAGCCGAACTACACCGGAATATGGCTTATCCAAATGACGTGGTTTTCACTCAACGCGGTACATTAGGCCAAGTAGCTATAATTCCCAAAAATGCGCGATATAGTTCATATGTTGTATCCCAGAGCCAAATGAAACTAACAGTTAACTCTGAAATAGCGCATCCATATTATATTTATAGTTTTTTTAGGACGGATAAAGCAAAACAACAAATTGAAACACACGCTATCGTGGGTGGTGTGCCACACATAAATCTAGGGATTCTAAAGGCGCTTGAAATACCTTTGCCACCACTAAATATCCAAAAAAAGATAGTAAATATTATTCGTTCTATAGATCAAAAAATTACACTCAATACGCAAACCAACCAGACCCTAGAAGAAATGGCCCAAGCCATCTTTAAATCATGGTTTGTCGATTTCGATCCAGTTAAAGCCAAAATGAACGGTGAGCAACCAGAGGGTATGGATGCTGCCACTGCCTCGCTTTTTCCAGAAAAGCTCGTTGAGTCCGAGTTGGGTTTTATTCCTGAAGGTTGGGCTGTTAAGCCATTAGACGAGATTGCTCATTTTGAAAATGGGTTAGCATTACAGAAATTTCGCCCTGAATCAGACGATGATGAATTTTTACCAGTGTTGAAGATCTCACATCTTCGTCAAGGTTATTGTGACGATAAAGAGAAAGCACGAGCAGATATTAAAGAATCATGCAGAGTGTACGATGGTGATATGATTTTTTCTTGGTCTGGAACATTGATGATTGACCTTTGGACAGGTGGAAATGCAGCGCTAAATCAGCACCTCTTTAAGGTAACTAGTATAGATTATAACTTGCCTTTATATTTATTTTGGACTAAACACCACCTGACAAAATTTCAACAAATTGCAAAAGATAAAGCTGTAACAATGGGGCACATAAAAAGAGGACATTTAAGTGAATCATTATGCTTAATTCCTCCTAAGGAGTTGAGGGATAAGCTCGACGAGCTTTTAATTCCTCTAATCAACCAAGGGCTGAATCTGCGACTTCAAAGTAAACAGTTAGCAAATCTGCTCGACATCTTGCTCCCTAAATTGCTTTCGGGCGAAGTCGATTTAGGTAAGGAGTAATTATGTCAGGTAACGTTAAGGATAAATATTACCTGAATCTGCCTCTATGGCCTGATTTTGATATCTTCGATAAGACTGTTGATGGCTTAATCCCTTCAGCCCGTATTGAGTCATGGGAGGATTTTGACCGAGTTGTTAGTTTCTATTGTGATAATGATCATGACGGCAATTACGTTTTTCGAGGCCAGAAACATTACAAATGGCAGCTAGAGCCAACTTTAGATCGTTTAGTTGAAGGAGCTGTCACAGAGAAAATAGCGACTAAACAAATTAGGAATTTTAAGCTTTCTACTCGCGGTAGGTTACAGGATAAAAGTATATTACATAGTGATAGTGAATTATGGGCCTTGGGGCAGCATCATGGCCTAGCTACTCCGTTATTGGATTGGAGCCTGTCTCCCTATGTTGCAATGTTCTTTGCATTTGAAGGGGCTGATGATCCAACCTGGATAGATAATAACAGTGAATTAAACAATTACAGTCGAACAATTTTTGTTTTAAATAAAGCGTTTATTCAAGATTTATATGATCAGGATGACATTAAGCAAGATGGTGCAATATTACAAATCGTTGAGCCGTCCATTGATGATCATGGTCGATTAGTTAACCAAGCTGGACTTTTTAGTTTTGCTCCTTACGGAGAAATTCTTGAGTCCGCACTGGAAAAACATCTTGTTGAATCAGGTATTGATGTTGATGACGTAAAAGAAGTTGCTAAATATATATGTCGGATTCATATTCCTAATGAATCAAGTACTCGACAGGCATGTTTAAAGAAACTGCGAAAAATGAATATTCATCATGCAAGCCTTTTCCCTGATCTTATTGGTGCTTCGGGTTATTGTAACGACTTAATTAGAGATGCCATCTATGGCTCACACTTAACTGAGGCCATAGAAAAAACTGTACTAGTTAATGATGTAAAAGTACAAGTTCTTATTCAAGAAAAACCTACTATTGAAAAGCACCGTTTAGTTACAGCCAATGTAAAAGAAGATTTGCTGGAAGCTTTATTTGTTGATGATAGCTTAAGAGAGAATGTAACTATTAAATCTCTTTCATTTGTTGTTGATGAATTACTGTTATTTATAAATGAAAAAGCTGGTGTCGATTGGTATAAAAAAGACTCGATTTTAGCTCGACTTAGAAATGTGGTGAGGCGTGCCCTAAGAAAACAGCAATTCCCAGAAGATTACATCAATAGGTCTGCCGAAAACTTAATAAATATTGCGGCTGATAAAAGCCAAGAAATTGAAAGAGAAACGAGTGGTATTTACGAGGTTTAATAAGCATGATCACGGAAGAAAAATTAGAACAAGAATGTATCAGCTGGTTTACCGACCAAGGCTATTTATATAAAAACGGTTATGACATTGCGCCAGACGGTGCGTCACCTGAGCGTGATGATTACCATCAGGTTGTATTGAAGCAGCGGTTATTTAACCAATTAGCGGTGATTAACCCAGAGCTTCCCCATGATGCCTTACTTGATGTAGTGAATACGGTTTGCTTGCCTGATACGCCCATGCTGATAAAAAACAACCGCGCTTTTCATAAATATGTGATTGAAGGGGTGCCGGTTGAATATAGCGTGTTTGAAGATGGCGAGACCAAAACTAAGCATTCCCATGCACAGTTAATGGATTTTACTACGTCCGATAACAACGAGTTTTTGATCGTTAACCAATTTACTATTACGGGTACAAAAGGTAATCGCAGGCCTGACGTCATCGTATTTATAAACGGATTACCGATTGCAGTTATTGAGCTTAAAAATCCTGCCGATGAGCATGCGAATATTTGGAGTGCTTATAATCAACTGCAAACCTACAAAGATGAAATCTTCGACTTATTTGTTTTCAATGAAGCTTTAATTGTTAGTGATGGTTGGACTGCGCGTGTAGGCTCATTAACCGCGAATAAAGAACGCTTCTTACCTTGGAAAACCGTGTCGACAGAGGATGATAAGCCTTTACTCGAATTTCAGCTTGAAACCATGGTCAGAGGCTTTTTCAAGCAAGATCTATTACTTGATTACATCCGCTATTTTGTGTTGTTTGAAATTGACAATGACAACATCATTAAGAAGATTGCAGGCTACCATCAATTTCATGCAGTACGAGCGGCTGTTGAGGCGACTGTTAGGGCATCTAACACTTCGGGTAACTTCTTAGAAACGACCATTCCAGCGTTAGAAAAAATCAAGCAAGGCAGCGGTAAAGCGGGTGTTGTTTGGCATACACAAGGCAGCGGTAAAAGTATTTCTATGGTTTGTTATGCCAGCAAATTGTTGCAGCAAGCCAGTATGAATAACCCAACCATTGTAGTTGTCACTGACCGTAATGATTTAGATGGCCAGTTGTTTAACACCTTTGGCATGGCGCAAGAGACTTTAAAGCAGATCCCGCAGCAAGCTGATGATCGTGATTCATTACGAGAGTTACTATTAAATCGTCAATCGGGCGGGATTATATTTACTACCATTCAAAAATTTGCTTTGTTGGATGAAGAAACTGAACACCCAAGGCTATCTGAGCGCAGCAATATTGTTGTAGTTTCTGATGAGGCTCACCGCAGCCAGTATGGCAATAAATCGAAGATGGTCGAAGTAAAGGATAAAAACGGTGTTGTAACCGGCCATAAGTTCGTTTACGGCTATTCTAAGTATATGCGTGACGCTTTGCCTAATGCGTCCTTTATCGGCTTTACAGGTACGCCTATTGCCATGGATGACAAAGATACCCGTGGTGTGTTTGGTGAGTACGTTTCTATTTATGATATTCAAGATGCGGTAGAAGATGGTGCAACGGTGCCAATTTACTATGAATCTCGATTAGCTAAGTTAGATATTAACCAAGATGAAATTGAACAACTAAACGATCAAGTTGAAGATGAAATTGGTGAAGATGAAGAAACAGCCGATCGTGAAAAGGTAAAGTCTCAGTGGGCGACATTAGAAAAATTGGTTGGTGCAGCGCCGCGTATTGAGCAAGTAGCGATAGATCTTGTTGAGCATTTTACCACTCGGACTGAAACCTTCCCTGGCAAGGCCATGATTGTGGCAATGAGCCGAGAGATCTGCGTAGACTTGTATAATGCAATTGTCGCTATTAAACCAGAATGGCATCACCTCGATACAGACAAAGGTGTTATTAAAATTGTGATGACCGGTAGCGCATCTGACAAAGAAAAGATGCAACCACATATTCATGATAAGAAAACCAAAAAGCTATTTGAAAAACGCTATAAAGATACTGACGATGAGCTGCAACTGGTGATTGTACGTGACATGTGGTTAACAGGATTTGATGCTCCTTGTTGTCACACAATGTACATCGATAAGCCCATGAAAGGGCATAATTTGATGCAGGCGATTGCCCGAGTAAACCGTGTATTCAAAGATAAACCTGGTGGGTTAGTTGTTGATTATATTGGTATTGCTAATGAGCTTAAAAATGCCCTAAAAACCTATACCAACAGCCAAGGTAAAGGGCAACCCACCATTGATACCGCAGAAGCATTTGCGGTGCTAATGGAGAAGATTGATATTATCCGTGGCATGTTTGCGACACCTGTAGATGGTAATGTATTCAATTACCGTCCTGAGTTTGAAACTCACGCATTTAGATTGCTTCCTGGCGCTGTAAACCACTTGTCAGGACTTGTCGTACCTCAAAGTAACGGAAAGGCGCAGCGTGATGGTAAACGTCGCTTCCTGGACGTTATGGCAGCCTTAACGAAAGCCTACTCACTTTGTAATACCATGGATGAAACACAAGGCTATAAGAACGAAATCGCTTTTTATAGCGCAATAAAAACAGCGTTTATCAAACATTCTACCGTCGATAAAAAGCGAACTGATGAACAACGAAATAGCGCGTTAAAGTTAATTCTTGATAATGCGGTTATTGCTGATGGTGTTGACGATATATTTAGCATGGTTGGCTTAGACAAGCCCAATATTGGATTACTTTCACCAGAGTTCTTAGAAGATGTTAAGAACATGAAAGAGAAAAACCTTGCTGTAGAGTTACTGGAAAAGTTGCTTCGTGATGAGGTTAAATCTCGGATGAAAAACGATGTGGTGCAGGAGAAAAAATACTCAGAACGCATTATGTCTACGCTGCAAAAATACCATAACCGCAGCATCGAAACGGCCCAGGTCATTGAAGAGCTCATTCAATGGGCTAAAGAGATGCAAGAAGATGCTGAGATGCTTGATAAGCTCAATCTCTCAGTCGATGAAATTGCCTTTTACCGTGCATTAATCGAGAACGAAGAATCGGTTCGTCAACTTGGTGATGATAACTTGCGCAGCCTTGCCATTGAGTTAACTCAACAATTGCGTAAGTCTGCAACAGTTGATTGGCAAAAGCGCGATAGTGTGCGAGCGAGAATGCGCAACCTTGTACGCAGATTACTGCGTAGATGGAAATACCCGCCAGATGCCGCAGAAGACGCAATTAAGTTAGTCTTGGAACAAGCCGAAGTGTTGGCTGATGGTTGGTATAGATAGTATTTAGATGAATAAAAGACAAGAGTAATCCCTTGTCTTTTATCGTTTATTAGTCATCATTACCATCCATCAACTTCTGTTGGCCAAACTCAGGATAAGAAATCAGTTGCTTGTGAACAATCGCTGGAATATAAAAACTTAGCTGATCTGCTTTGATTGAATACGTTAAGTCTTCAAGCTTTTTATCCCTAACTGAAGTGGTATCAGTTCGTACTATGACTAGATCCGACTTGCATCGATATTGAGCACCTGCAACAACCACGATAACAGTCTTATCAGGCATAAACATCATGTTGACCGGGTATCTGATACCTGCAAACAGATTAACAAAAGTAAATAGTGTTCGGTCTGGATATCGATTAAAACTCACAAGATCTTTTTGCATGTCCGCTCCTAGAATTGCGCCGCAGATTTAATATTAATTTGCACATATCAGATAATCATGTTTATTAATTTTTCTTTATAGCCTCCGAGTAGTGCTAGATTAAATTGATTCTCTTCTTCAAGGTCGGTTAGTTTTTGTGCGTGCTTTAAAATAGATAAAGATTTATTTTCACTCAAAGATAACACATTAGTCTCTTCTATCACGTCAATATCACACTCAGTATTAGATAATTCGAGATTAAGTTTTTGATTTTCGTTCTGAGCAAAAACAACAGGATAATCCGGTAAATCATGACCAATCCGATTAGCAAAATCGATAAGGGCAGATTCCGCTAGAGTAAACAGCCATGCTTGCTTTGCATTATCTGATATTCTTAAAATACGCCCTAACACCTGCCTATAATGCATTTCAGTACGAATTCTACTTAAATGGCAACAAACCTGAAGCCGTGGTACATCTGTGCCTTCTGAAATCATCCCCACACTTACGATCCACTGGGTAGTATTGTTACGGTATGTATCAATGATCGTAGAGGTATTTTTTAGGTTTGAGGTCACAATACATGCGGATTGTTTGAAATCTGATTTAAGAATTCTATATAGCTCCATAGCATGTTGGATAGAACTCGCCACAACCAAACCACCGGCCCTAGGGTTTTCATACCTCAATTCATCTAGTTTTTGCACGCATTGGCGCAAGATGTAATGAACTATCTGAGTGTTATTAATTAATGATTGGT
>TARA_R110002033_G_scaffold7862_2_pt1 | contig 13010 bp, 9 predicted proteins | sample TARA_R110002033 | Tara Oceans TARA_R110002033 (sample SAMEA4397051) | marine metagenome | biome: Polar Biome; feature: [SRF] surface water layer (ENVO:00010504); material: water (ENVO:00002006), including particulate matter (ENVO:01000060) such as... | depth 5 m
ATCAGAATTTTGCGTCATACTTGGCCATATTCCGTTTTTATTTAAAGTGTTCTGATAGGCATTCGCACAGTATTGCAATCCTCTATCTGAATGATGAATTAATGGTGTTTTATTGTTCTTTCTCTGCTTTATAGCCATATTAAGAGCCTTAACACTGCTTTCTGTATTCATATTGTTAGCAACATAATACCCCATTATTTTCTTAGAATACGCATCGGTAACAAGACTTAAATAACACGGCTTTTCTCGTTTTCCAATATAGGTTATATCTGAAACCCAAACTTGATTGGGTCTATTTATTTCTAAATCTAGAATTAAGTTTTGATGTTTTTTAAATCGATGATGAGAGTTAGTGGTAACGTGATAACTGCGCTTTGGTTGAATTAGTAAATGATTCGCTCTTAATATATCAAATAACTTATCTCTCCCTATTCTCATTGATTTAAGATCATCCATCAGTAAATGATACGATTTCTTACCACCAAGTCTAGGCATTGTCTTGCGTACTTGATTAATCATCGACACGACTTCAATTGCTTTAAATTCCTTGTTGCTTTTTCTTCTAATTCTTCGATAATAAACCTGTCTGTCTATCCCGAACAAATTACAGGCGAACATTATTGTTTGCTGTTCTTTGTGTTTAAAATGGTCGATTGTTCGGGTGGAGAGTTTTTTCGTATGTCAATTTTATATTCTTCTTCTGCGATATCAATCATCATATCAAAAATGATTGCTTTTTTATCTGCAACAAAGGCTTGTCTCTTCAGTAAGGACTTCTGCTTCTCTAGAAGTTTTACTTTGGCTTCAAGCTCCATGATCTTTTGTTCTGGTGACTTTGACATAGTAAATGGTGTTTTGTTTTCCCAATCAAAGTTACCGAATTTTTTTAGCCATTCTACAACTGTCTTTCTACATTGGACCCCATATTTCTTTGTTGCTTCTGTAGCAGTAAGATGACCTTGCTCAATCTCTTGAACAATCTGTAATTTAAAAGACATTGAATAATCTTTTTGAGTTCGCTTCACATAGCGTGTTTGTTGATGTTTTTCCATTAGGATACTTTTTGTGTATCGCTATTTCAGGACGGGACATAGGTTAAAGTGTGTTTCTATATTATCTTCTCTTATTTCGCAATAAAGTGAATATCGATATTAATATATAGAAATAGTCATCTTAAAAGATTTTAATTTATATACAGCTAAATGTATGTGTTTTGTACTATAAGGGTTTAATTAAAAATTAGCTATTCAAAAAAGAACATTGATAATATAGCAGTTGCGAAAAATATATTGTAGACAATTTTTTATACATGTAATTTCAGAACAGTATAGAGGACTTTTGCTTAATCCAAATAATATGTATTTATTGAAATAGTTATGATCCGGGTATTGGAAAATTATCATGTCTTAACGATAACTTTGTGGTGGTCTAATAAATTACATAATCTTCATTTAGTGTCTATTAGTGAACCTTAATAAAAAATATAGATGCTATTCGAAATTTAATTTTGTCCTTTTATTTGTTATTTAAATTTCTGAAGATGTACAGTATATTTTGCGATTCAAATAAGATCTTAAAATTAAAATCCCCTTACGATTAAATGGTAAGAGGATGTTGTATTAGCTGAAAAAATATCAATATAGTAGTAGTTACAGAATATTTAAAACGCGTTCTAATTTCATTCCTCTTGAGCCTTTAATCAGCAAAGTACTGTCCGTGATTTTAATTTCCTTGAAATAATTTTCAAAATCTTCGAACGTTTCATGAAAATGAAGTGATAGGAAAGATTTACGACATTTATAAAACAATGACCCAATAAAATGACACTTTATGTCAATAGCTTCTTGTGCCTTTTGAACTATCAATTGGTGCTCTATTTGACTCTCTTCTCCAAGTTCAAACATATCGCCCAGAATCATGATTTTATTTTTATCTTCTAATTGTGCAAAATTTGTTATTGCAACTGCCATACTGCTTGGGTTAGCATTGTAGGCATCTAGAATAATTTTATTAGACTCTTTGTTTATTAATTGCGATCGGTTATTTGCTGGAGTATAATTTTCTAGCGCAATTTTAATCTGATTACTATTTACACCAAAATAAGTGCCAATGGTTATTGCTGCATTTATGTTGGTTGCGTTATAAAGACCAATTAGATTGCTCGAAATAGTTTTGTCTAGAACAGATACAGTAACTAACGGATCTGCAGATATAGCATAAATATTTATATCTGCTTTTAAGTTATTTATGCCATAACTATAATTACGAATATTCTTAGTGCGTTCAACTTGTATCTTGTCGTCTAAATTGATAAATGCTACTTTATTATTAGCTTGTAAGTAATTGTACATTTCACTTTTCCCTTGAATCACACCTTCGATGCCACCAAAACCTTCTAGATGAGCTTTTCCAAAGTTGGTTATATATCCATAATCTGGAGTAGCTAAGCTGCATAGAAATTCAATCTCTTTTTTATGGTTGGCTCCCATTTCGACAATACCTATTTCGGTTGTTTCATTAAAAGAAAGTAAGGTGAGAGGTACACCAATATGGTTGTTTAAATTACCCACAGTTGCCTTAGTATTGAATTTTTGTGATAATACGACATTAATTAATTCCTTGGTAGTTGTTTTTCCATTGCTTCCAGTTAGAGCAATTATAGGTATTTTTAAATAGCCTCTATGATACTTGGCTAATTTTTGAAGCGTTTCAAGACAGTTTTTTACTAAGATTGTTTGTGAACTTATTTTAGATGATTCATCGTCAATTAGCACGTATTTTGCTCCCAAAGCTATTGCTTGTTCAGCAAATGCGTTGGCGTCAAAATTATCCCCTTTTAATGCTACGAAAAAACTGTTAGGTTCAATTTTTCTAGTGTCTGTCGAAATGGAATCACATTGTAGAAATAGGCTGTGAATTTCTTTAATATTCATTGTAAATGAGTTTATAAAATAAAAGCCCTAATAAAAGGGCTTTTGATGTGATTTAAAGTAGCAATTAATTTCTTGCTGATTTTTTCTTTTTAGATTTTGGTCCTACGCTCGACATAGCACATCTAAATCCAATATAGTCTGTTGCCATATCTTGAGGAAAATATCTTCTCTGAGCTGGATCTAACCAATATGCCCTATCTCTCCATGAACCTCCTTTATAAACTCTCACATTATCGTTTATCAAAGTTGTTCTTGCATTTGACCTATCGTATTGTCTTACGATTTGACCTAAGCTATCAGTAGTTACATTATGGTTTGGGGAATTGTACATTTTTCGAGTATCTGATTCTATATCTGAATTAGATTCTGATCCATTCATGTAATAGTTTCTTGATGACTGTCTGTCTCCATCTCTGTAATTGATGTTATTACTTTTATCAAAGTTTTGTCTTAAGTAAGTATCATTGATGTCGATTGGTACTTGAGCTATTTCTCCCGGTAATGTTTTAACAATTATTTTTCCATTACTTAAAGTATCCATTTTCATTGTTTCGATGGTAACAATTTCTACTTTTCCATCTTTACCAATTTTGTTTTTGGCGTATCGGTTTCCTCTATAGTAGTTAAAGTCGTTTGCCTCGTTGTCAATGATAGGTCTGTATACATCAGCAACCCATTCAGCAACGTTACCGGCCATATCATACAATCCAAAGTCATTTGCTGGGTATTTTTTAACTTCATTTGTAATATCAGCACCATCATCTGACCAACCTGCAATTCCACCGTAGTCACCATTACCTTGCTTAAAGTTTGCTAACTGGTCTCCTTTGCTTTGTCTTTTACTAGAACGAGTGTTGCTTCCAGACCAGGGGTATTTTTTTTGACCTTTGTAAATATTGTATTCTCTTTGTCCCGCATCCGCTGCAGCTGCATATTCCCATTCAGCCTCTGTAGGTAATCTATATTCAGGTAAAACTATTCCTGAAGATCTTTCAGCATAAACGTTAGATTGTGCTATAGCATTTCCACTAGCATCCACTTTGTTTCCTTTTTTATTTGTCCCTTTTTTTAGAACTAAACTTTCATCACCTCCATAGGTTAACATTGGAGCAATTAAATATGTTTCGGTGCTAAAAGAGCTTTCAGCAGAAACATCATTTGCTTTAGCTCCTTTTTTTAAGTAGCCATTTTTTTCTAAGGCGGCTTCATTCACACGGTCTGTTCTCCATTTACTAAATTCATTTGCTTGAATCCAGTTAACACCTACGACAGGATAATTAGAATAAGACGGATGTCTTAAGTAATTATTAGTCATTGTTTCATTATACCCTAGTCTGTTTCTCCAAACTAATGTATCTGGAGATGCACCTGAATAAATATATTTATATTTTTCTTCACTAGGAGGAAATACTTTCTTTAACCAGTCAAGGTACTCTAAATACATAGCATTTGTAACTTCTGTTTCATCCATGTAGAAAGATTGAACATGCTGCTGTGTTGGTGTGTTATTCCAATCATGCATAACGTCGTCTTGCACTTTTCCCATTGTGAAAGTTCCACCTTCAACAAAAATTAATCCTGGTCCTGTCTGTTGCTTTACAGATGCTTTTTTACCATCGACATCCCAACCAGTTGCTCTTGATGTATTACTTGAGCTAGATTTTTTACTACAGCTACTAGCGCCAAGTAGTAAGATCATTGCCACTACTAGTCTTAAAGTCATGAATTTGTTTACTTTCATAATATTTTAAAGGTAATAAATTGATTTTGCAATATAATAATTAACGATTAATTTGCAAGACCGTTTTAAATAATTTGTATACAAGAAAAATTATAGTGTAACTATACGTTTCAAACGCAAAATTATACAAATTATTATTGATTTTTGTAATTAACTATTTTAATTTTAGCTACAAAGTTAAGATTTAATTAAGAAGATATTAGCTAAATAATATTTTTATAAAAGTTGGTTAATAATTTGTCCTGCCTTCAGTGTTCTTCGACCAGCTACAAGTCCATGTAATTCGTGCCTTGCAATGCCATTTTTACATAAACGATCAATAATTCGTTACATATTTATAGCACATTTGTACAATTTTATCCAATTTTCGCAGTTATTATATTAGGTCTTCGCTATTTTATCTAATTTCTAAACTGTTGAAATTTAGCGTGCCCAACTAAATTAAATTCGTAAGGAGATAAGTTATTTTAAGAGAGTTCATTTATTTTTCTTGCATCTGATATTTAAAAATAAATATCTTTAAACTGTTAATGTTTGAAATATTTAATACTTGTGATACATCAATAAAATACTATATTTGTTCAATGAATGTTATACTTCTATGAGAAAAACAATAGTAGCAATTACTTGCTTTGTCGGAATGTCCTCAATTAATGCGCAAGATATGCGTATTTTAACGGGGGTTCCTTTTTTAACCGTTTCTGCAGATGCAAGGGCTGCTGGTATGGCTGATCAAGGTGTTGCAACTTCGGTGGATGTTTTTTCACAACAATGGAATCCTGCAAAATACGTTTTTGCTGAGGATAAACAGGGATTGTCAATAAGTTATACTCCTTATTTAACTGATTTAGCAAACGATATTTCTCTTGGTCAATTAACGTATTACAATAAAATTAGTGATCGCGATGCATTCGCGGGAAGTATTCGCTTTTTTGGTTTTGGAGATATAGAACTGAGACAAACTGGAAATGCAGAAGAATCGTTTGTAACTGTTGCGCCAAGCGAATTTGCTCTTGATGGTTCCTATTCATTAAAGCTTAGCGAAAAATTTTCTATGGCAGTTGCTGGTCGTTACATTCGCTCTAATTTAAAGATAGCTTCTGCAGATGTTGATGCAAGTTCTGCTAGTACTTTTGCAGTAGATATTGCTGGTTTCTATAGATCTGATGAAATTGCTTATAATAATTTTAACGGAAGGTGGAGAGCGGGTTTTAATGTGCAAAATATAGGGCCTAAAATTAATTACGATAATGATGTAGTAAATGTAGCGTACCTACCAGCGAATCTTAAAATAGGTAGTGGTTTTACTTTTATTTTAGACACTGATAATAATGTGTCTTTGAATTTAGAATTAAATAAATTGCTGGTGCCTACGCCTCAAAATCCAGATTTAGATGGCGACGGTGAAATTACTAGTAGTGAACGAGCTAAGAATAATGACAATTACAGAGATATAGGCTGGGTTCCTGGTATTTTCAAATCTTTTGGTGATGCACCTGACGGTTTTAGCGAAGAGCTTAAGGAGATTACTTATTCAGTGGGAGCAGAGTACTCTTATAGAGATGCATTTGCTTTTAGATTAGGATATTTCAACGAAAACCAACTTAAGGGTGCACGTAAGTATTTTTCACTTGGTACAGGATTTAAGTACGATGTTGTTAAAGTAGATGTGTCTTATTTGTTCTCGACTTCGGCAATAAAAAACCCATTAGAAAACACGCTTCGTTTTTCACTAACTTTTAATTTTGGTGATAAATACACTGTTTTTTAGAAATATATATTAATAATAATTCAATAATCCAAATTTCAATTTCATGAGATTTGGATTTTTTTTCCCTTATAAAAATGAAACAAATAGCGATTACCACACAATTTTTATCTTACGATTCGGTAGATGAATTGTCAAATGATATTCAAGAATTAATGCGTGAAGCAGTTGTTGTTCGCAAAAACGCATATGCTCCTTATTCTCAATTTAGAGTAGGTGCAGCGCTATTACTAGATAATGGTAAAGTGATCTTAGGATCTAATCAGGAGAATGCTGCGTATCCTTCAGGGCTTTGTGCAGAGCGTGTTGCCATTTTTCAAGCTGGTGCTGTTTACCCAAATGCCAAAATTTTAAAAATGGCTATTACAGCTGCATCGGATACCAATAAAACAACGAGTCCTATCCCTCCTTGTGGCTCATGCAGGCAATCTATAGCTGAATATGAAATACGACAAGAAACGCCTATAGAAATTTATTTTATGGGTGAGGAAGGAGCGGTTTATAAGTCGGATTCACTTAAAAATTTGCTTCCATTCATGTTTGATAAAAAGTTCTTATAAAAATAACAGAAAATTAGCTTTTAAATTTTACTTCTAAGTTTGAATGTCTTATTTTTGCGTTTCGCAAACTTGTTGGAGGAAACTATTTTGCGGAAGTAATTGATTAAACAATAAAAAAAACTTTAGCAAAAAGAACAACTGAGATGAAAGAAGTTACAAAAGAGGTTTATTTAAAGTGGTATGAAGATATGCTACTTTGGAGAAAGTTTGAAGACAAACTTGCTGCGTTATATATTCAACAAAAAGTTAGAGGATTTCTACACTTGTATAATGGACAGGAAGCAGTTCTTGCGGGTGCATTACACGCGATGGATCTAACTAAGGATAAAATGATTACTGCTTATAGAAATCACGTTCAGCCAATAGGTATGGGTGTTGATCCTAAAAAAGTAATGGCCGAATTGTTAGGTAAAGTGACCGGTACTTCAAAGGGTATGGGTGGTTCAATGCATATTTTTTCAAAAGAACACCGTTTTTATGGTGGACACGGAATCGTGGGTGGCCAAATACCTGTAGGAGCTGGATTAGCTTTTGCTGATAAATATTTTGAAACTGGTGGTGTAACAATGACTTATTTTGGTGATGGTGCTGCAAGACAAGGTTCTTTACATGAGGCTTTCAATATGGCAATGTTGTGGAAACTTCCTGTAGTTTTTATTGTTGAGAACAATGGTTATGCCATGGGGACTTCTGTAGAGAGAACAGCAAATCATACTGACATCTGGAAATTAGGTTTAGGGTATGAAATGCCATGTGGACCGGTTGACGGTATGAATCCAGTAAAAGTTGCTGAAGCAATGACTGAAGCAATCGAAAGAGCACGTCGTGGAGATGGACCTACTTTCTTAGAGATGAAAACATATAGATATAGAGGTCACTCTATGTCTGATGCACAATTATATCGTTCGAAAGAAGAAGTAGAAGAATATAAAAAAATAGATCCTATTACTCAGGTATTGGATGTTATCAAAGATCAAAAATACGCTACAGACGAGGAAATCGATGTAATAGATCAAAGGGTTAAAAGTTTGGTTCAAGAATGTGTTGATTTTGCTGAAGAATCAGAGTATCCTCCAATACAACAACTTTATGACGTAGTATACGAACAAGAGAACTATCCATTTTTACCTCACAAACTATAAAAATATTATGGCTATAAAAGTAACAATGCCTCGTTTGAGCGATACTATGACGGAAGGAACCGTAGCAACATGGCTTAAAAATGTAGGTGATAAAATCAGTGAAGGAGATATTCTTGCTGAAATTGAAACAGATAAAGCGACGATGGAATTTGAGTCTTTCAACGAAGGAACTCTTTTACATATCGGAATTGCTGCAGGAGAAACTGCACCTGTAGATTCTTTGTTAGCAATCATTGGTGATGAAGGTGAAGATATTTCAGCTTTATTATCTGGTGGGGAAGCTGCGGCTGATGCTCCAAAAGAAACAGCTAAAGAAGAAAAACAAACAACTGAAACTCCTAAAGAAGATTCAAAAACAGAAGAAGCTCCTAAGGCTGAAGCTAGTGCTGAATTACCAGAAGGTGTAGTTGTTGTAACGATGCCACGTTTGAGTGATACGATGACGGAAGGTACTGTAGCAACTTGGTTGAAAAAAGTTGGAGATAAAGTAAGTGAAGGAGATATTCTTGCTGAAATTGAAACTGATAAAGCAACAATGGAATTCGAGTCTTTCAATGAGGGAACTTTATTATACATTGGAATTGAAGAAGGTAATGCTGCACCAATTGATAGTTTATTAGCAATTATTGGGCCTGCTGGAACGGATGTTTCTGGTATCGCATCTAATTTTACTGCTGGTTCGAAATCTGAATCTGCATCTAAAGCTACTGAGACAACTTCAGTAGATAATGAAACAACGACTAAAGCTACTGCACCAGTTGAGCAAGAAGCATCAAGCGATGGAAAAAGAATTTTAGCTTCACCTCTTGCTAAGAAAATTGCAAGTGATAAAGGGATTCAATTGAATCAGGTTAAAGGTTCGGGTGAAAACGGTAGAATTATTAAAAGTGATATCGAAAACTTTACACCGGCTACCGCTGCAGCTCCAAAAGTTTCTGCAGAGCAAGAAGCTGCTCCTAATACGGCTGCTAAAGCTGAAAGCACAGCAAAAGCCGCTGCGCCGCAAGTTTATGTTCCAGCAGGAGAGGTTTACAAAGAGGAAATCAAGAATTCGCAAATGCGTAAAATCATTGCGAAACGTTTGGCTGAGTCTTTATTCACAGCGCCTCATTATAACTTGACAATTGAAGTTACAATGGACGAAGCTATGAAATCTAGAACAACAATCAATTCACTTCCTGATACAAGAGTTTCTTTCAATGATATGGTGATCAAAGCGTGTGCTATGGCCTTGAAAAAACATCCTAAGATTAATTCTCAATGGAAAGAAGATGCAATTACGATCAACCATCATGTAAATATTGGTGTTGCTGTAGCTGTTGAAGATGGATTAGTTGTTCCTGTATTGAAATTTACAGATGCAATGAGTTTATCGCAAATTGGAGGAAGTGTTAGAGATTTAGCAGGAAGAGCTAAAAACAAAAAATTATTACCTACAGAAATGGAAGGAAGTACTTTCACTGTTTCTAACTTGGGTATGTTTGGAATTGTTGAATTTAATTCAATTATCAATCAGCCTAATTCAGCTATTTTATCTGTAGGTGCAATTGTTGAAAAGCCAGTTGTTAAAGACGGTCAAATCGTTGTTGGAAACACAATGATGTTATCTCTTGCATGCGACCACCGTACAATCGATGGAGCAACTGGAGCACAATTCTTGCAAACATTAAAACAATATATAGAAAGTCCAGTAACTATGCTTGCATAATTCCTGATTAATATAAAAATTAAAACCGTCTTGATATCAAGGCGGTTTTTTTATGCTTAGTTTTTAAATGTGGTAACTGGCAAAAATTCTAACTATTTAGATTGTTGCTATAGATGGCATACATAAGTTTTAATGTTTGTTTTTCTCTTCAATCCACTTAGCCATATACTTTGTACTTTTAAGGCTATGGTGCTGTAGTAATTGGCCTATAAAGTTATTGGTGCGGTGTTGTTTAATGTTAGCTAATAATTGATCAATGGTGTTTTTAAAATCATTTTTAAAAGTGTTTTTTCTGTACCGCTCTTTGAGTAATGTTGTTCCTTTAAGCTGAGCTTTACTCCAGACTTTTTCGTCACTGTATAGTGCGACCGCTTGCTCTGCAAAAGTTTCTGGATTGTTTGTAATGAAACCGTTCCATGGAAGGTCACCGTGCATCGATTCTGCTCCTATGTATGTTGTAATACTTGGAGTTCCATTTAGCATCGCTTCCATCAGTTTTCCTTTTATTCCAGCTCCAAATCTTATGGGAGCCAAAACTACTCTCGAATTTTGGACTACGATATTTGCGTCTTCGGCACGGCCTTTAATTAGAAAACCAGTTTTAGGGTTGTTGAGTTGTAATACTTTTTGTGTAGGGTATGCTCCATATATATTTAACCTTGCGTCTGGAAGTTTACTTTTTATCAGCGGCCAGATAGTCTCTTTTAGATATTGAACCGTGTTCCAATTAGGCTCATGTAGAAAATTGCCAATAAATATAAAGTCCGTACGATCTTTAAATGGAGGCAATGATTCCAGCGGAACGATTGCATTGTCCTCTAGTATTAACGGTAGGTAATACAAAAGGTTGTGGTCAATCTTAAATTGCTTTGTTAAAAGTTCGATTTCATAACTAGAAATCATTAAGGTTAAGTCGCACCTTAAAATACTCGCAATTTCTCTCTTGGCTACTTCTTCTTCGAGTAAATGTTTTTCTTTAAATTGTCTGTTTTCCTTAAATGCTTTTTGTCTAGACAGTCTTAAGCAGTGCAAATCCTCTGTGTCTAATATTCGTAATGCGTCAGGGCAATTTTCAGCTACTCGCCACCCAAATTGTTCTTCAATGATGAAACGGTCAAATAGAACGATTTCAGGGTTTATAGTTTTTATATAAGTATCGAATGTTTCCGAGTTTAAAAGAATGGATTTTTTTTCAACATTATATTCATCGAGCTCTATCATGAAATCGCTATCCTGAGCAGGGCTGGCAAAAATAACTTGAAAGCCTTGTTCTTGAAATAAACTAATTAACGACATCATTCTTCCTCCTGCCGCTGAAGATTTGGGTTCAGGCCAAACAAAACCAATTATTAGTAGTGAACGCATTTTTTTCTTTTGAAATTATAGGAGTTGCAAAATAAGGCTATTTTGTCGAAAGGCACTTAGATATTTTATATTTAATAGCGTGTTGTTTCTTTTTTGTTTTTTCCGCGTGAGGGATAGAAGTCAAAATCCTTTTCAGGTGCTTTTGCACCGAAAAGATTGCAGCGGATAGCCCGCCCCATCCCGCTGATCAGCCCTATCGTTTTCGGGATGGGTCACGCCCAATACTAATTACTTGATTTGAATTTAAGTGTCTCAATCGTTTAGAAAGAAAACACTATTTTTGTATTCAAATAGAGAGTGTATGTTAGGATTAAAATTAGTTACCGACCCAAGATGGGTGAATATAGTTGAATCGAATATTGAGGAGATATTAACGGATCATGCATGGTGCGAACAAAAAGCGGCGTCGAATGCGATTAGTTTGATAACTCAAAATTCTGAAAAGGAAGAGTTAGTTTCTGAGTTGATGATTATTGCTCAAGAGGAAATCGAACATTTTAAAATGGTACACGATCTTATAAAAGACAGAGGATTAACATTTGGTCGTGAGCGAAAAGACAGTTATGTGAATGAGCTTTTTAAATTCATGAAAAAAGATGGTAGTCGCAATGATGCTTTATGTGAGCGATTGTTATTTTCGGCTATGATAGAAGCAAGAAGTTGTGAAAGGTTTAAAGTACTCTCAGAAAACATAAAGGACCCCATATTAGCGCAGTTTTATAGGGACTTAATGATAAGTGAAGCTGGTCATTATACTACGTTTTTGGCTTTTGCCAGAAAGTATGCAGATAACGTAGATGTGGAGAAGCGTTGGCAAGAGTGGATTGCTTATGAAACATCGATAATTACAAATTATGGTAAGCAAGAAACAATTCATGGATAAGTGCTGATATTGTTAAAAATAGGAAAAGCCAACTCAAATAGGAGTTGGCTTTTTTTTATTACTTCGTTGACTAGATTACAAAAAAAAACTTCTCAATTTCTTGAGAAGTTTTGTGGGCTGTCAGGGATCACAGTCGAACACCTTGTACCCATTTTGACTCTATTTAACAAGTTTTAAATTATCGCAACGCATTGATTTATAGTAGTCTGTTTGGTTTTAATCGTGATGCTATTTAAAATTATCAATATCATTTTGATTACTTTTTTAATGGGACTCTTTTTTAATTAGTATTAAAATTTATGTCTAAAGTATGCACATTTAATGTTTGAGGGGTCTATCGAACACTTAATACTGATTGTAATTTTTCAAAACTATATAGTATTTAATCTCGGTGCATTTTAATTAATATTGAACTTTATAATTAGGTAATGAGACAGCGACAACCAAATAATACAACCAAATGCCATATTTAAGGATATGGCATTTTTAGTTAAGACTGCTTTTCGACTTTACTAGAAACATTTCTTTAATATATTCGGATTACCGCTCTATCCTCTTTGTTTCCCCATTGTACTTGCCACGCTCTACCGTCTATTTGATCAATCAGGATGAAATTATATATGTTTGTTGTTGGATAAAGAAAGAATCTACCGTTTTTCTCTTCATCTTTATTTACCAAAGAGATATCTGATAATGTAGTTTCAAATCTAGATTTGCTTTCTGTACCCCATTGAACTTGCCACATTTGTCCATTTCTTGTATCCAATTTGATAAATGTATACATATTTCGTGTAGAAAAAAGACGATGTACGACATTACTATCCGTAGAAATATTTTGGGTGGGTGCTCCAGCTGCATTTTGGGCAAGAGCCGTAGTTGAAATTAAACCAATAATTATAAAAAATACAAT
>TARA_R110002033_G_scaffold43404_1_pt1 | contig 12998 bp, 12 predicted proteins | sample TARA_R110002033 | Tara Oceans TARA_R110002033 (sample SAMEA4397051) | marine metagenome | biome: Polar Biome; feature: [SRF] surface water layer (ENVO:00010504); material: water (ENVO:00002006), including particulate matter (ENVO:01000060) such as... | depth 5 m
GGGGCGGCTTCCGGAAAGGGGTACTGGGAACGCCTCGACAGTTGCCCGGAAACGGACTGACTCGGTGCCGGTGGTGAAGGCCGCGACCATGGGCGAGGTGAAACTGGCCTATGCGATCCTGCGAAACCAGCGCGTCGAACTCGGCAAGACCGAATACGTCCAGCACATATTCGCCTTCCTCCGCCCGGGAACCGCCCCGGCGGGCTGATGAAAGGACATCCTTTTGTCTTGCCGAAGCTCTTTGTCCTTCGCGCATTCTTATACGGAGTCGATGAGGTGTTTCTTGCAATTGCTAGATTTTGTCGCACAGATAGAGCTGCAATTCACATCATTCGAGGTGCCTTTGACGAACGAAGAACATCTAAAACTCGAACTTGAGCACATTATGCTGGAGATACGATCACGTCGCGGGCGCCATCTGCGCCATTTTGTCGATCAGTATTTTTGCTACAAGCATGGATATGTTCGTTCGAGTGGAACCCCCAATTGGGATGGAATTATCTTCAACGAATACGTTTCGAAGTCAGCCGATGAAATGCACCTTGCCCATGGTCACGTCGAAGTGACGCGTGACCATATCGTGCCACTGAATCGGATTCGCCTAGAATTGCTTCAGCTCGAAAACCCTTGTGAGCATTCGGTCGAACTGCTTCTGGGGCGCCAGCTCCAGTTTGCGACGATAACTAGGGAAGAAGATGCTCGTTTAAACTACTTGGGACTGAAACAAACGATGCCTTTGGAATATGACGAAAAGGACAACCCACTCTTCCAAGATATCTTTGCCCGATACCGGAAAGCCGACATCGACTTACTTCCGCATCGTAGGCTCGAGACGCCTATTCAGTAGTATTGCAGTCGGGGAGCCAAGTTCGATACGCGCAGATGGCGCCGCCCCCGCTTGACTCCTCCCCGCATCCCCCGCACCACCTCGCGCCATGAGTTCCTCCCTCAAGGCCATTCTCGGCCCCACCAACACCGGCAAGACGCATTACGCCATCGAGCGCATGCTGGGCCACGGCACGGGCATGATCGGCCTGCCGCTGCGCCTGCTCGCGCGCGAGGTCTATGACCGCGTTGTCGAGCGCAAGGGCGCGGCCCATGTCGCCCTCATCACGGGCGAAGAGCGCATCGTCCCGCCGAACGCGCGCTATTTCATCTGCACCGTCGAATCCATGCCGACAGACACGCGCGCAGACTTTGTCGCCATAGATGAAATCCAGCTCGCCGAAGACGAAGACCGCGGCCATGTCTTCACCGACCGCATCCTCCACATGCGCGGGGCATCCGAAACCCTGCTGCTCGGCGCAGACACGATGCGCGGCCTGCTGCGCAAGCTGAACCTCGGCGTCGAGTCCGAGGCGCGCGAGCGTTTCTCGGAACTCACCTACACAGGCAAGACCAAGATCACCAAACTGCCCAAGCGCACGGCCATTGTCGCCTTCAGCGCCGAGGAGGTCTACGCGATTGCCGAATTGCTCCGTCGGCAGAAGGGTGGCGCCGCCGTTGTCATGGGCGCGCTCAGCCCGCGCACGCGCAACGCGCAGGTCGCCATGTACCAGTCCGGCGAGGTCGATTACATCGTCGCAACCGATGCCATCGGCATGGGGCTCAACCTTGATGTCGACCGCGTCGTCTTTGCCTCGCGCACCAAGTTTGACGGCCGCCGCCACCGCCCGCTCACCGCTGCCGAGTGCGGCCAGATCGCAGGCCGGGCAGGGCGCTTCCGCACCGATGGCGAATTCGGCGAGACAGGCGACTGCCCGCCCTTCGAGGAAGAGACATGGAAGCGGATCGAGCAGCACCGCTTCGATCCGGTCGACCATATCCAGTGGCGCAATTCCGCGCTCGACTATGCCTCGCTGAAAACGCTTATCCGCAGCCTTGAGCGTCCGTCCGGCAATCCTGTTCTCATCCACAATCCGCACGCGCTCGATGAATGGGTGCTGCGCCGCATGGCCGAGGATGGCGCCATCGGGCCGAACGTCACCGGCCAGGCACGCGTGCGCCGCCTGTGGGATCTCGCCCGGCTTCCTGACTTCAGGAAAGCGGGCCCCGAAGGTCATGCCCGCCTCGTGCTCGGCCTTGCCGAAACACTGGCCGATCCCGACGCGCGCCTCTCCGATGCGGGCCTTGAGCGCCGCCTCGATGATCTCAGCGGCACCAGCGGCGGCATCGCAAAATTGCAGCAACAGCTTGCCAATATCCGCACTTGGACCTATGCGGCGCACCGGCCTGACTGGCTGGAAAACCCCGCCAGATGGCAGGATCGAACGCGCGAGATTGAAGACACCCTGTCAGATGCGCTACACACGGCCCTGACCGCACGGTTTGTGGATCGACGAACGACGGCCCTCTTGGCCAGCCTTAAGAAGGAAGATGCCCTCGTGACTGACCTGACGCCGGATGGCGACGTGACCGTAGAAGGCCACCTCGTCGGCCGCCTCAAGGGCCTGACATTCGAGCCCGTGCTCGATGCCCGCACGCTGGAAGGCAAGGCCGTTCGCGGCGCGGCCCTCGCGGCCATCCGCCCGATGCTGGTCGAACGCCTCGGCCAGATTGCCGGCGCGCCCGTCGGTGCGTTCAGCCTTAACGATGACGGCAATATAGAGTTCGGCGGTCACCCCATCGCCCGCCTGACGAAAGGCGGTGACTGGATGAGCCCCGGTGTCGAACTGATCGGCGCCTCCGAGGTCGAGCCCGGCGAGCGGGCCGCTGCCCTGATGCGCGCCTCCGACTGGCTGAAGCATGAAATGTCCCGCGTGCTGCCAACGCACTGGAAGCTGCGCCACGAGAAGGCTGGTGACGCGCTCGAAGGCCTCGCGCGCGGCCTCGCCTTCCGCATCCTTGAAAGCGGCGCTGCAGTGGACCTGCGCCAGGACGATCCGTCTGCCCGCCTCACCGGCGAACAGCGCGAAGCCCTCAAGGCCCTTGGCCTGCGCGCCGGCCGTGTTGCCGCCCATGCGCCGGATGCCCAAAAGCCCGCCGCCCAGCGCATGATTGCCATCCTGCGCGCCGTTCAGGCCGGCTCGCCATTTCCGCTCGCGCCCGAAGGGGCCGGCTCCTTCCCGCTCGACGGCACATGGCCGGAAGAGGCGCTTGCCGCCAATGGCTATCTCCGCTTCGGCCGCCGCGCCGTGCGCGCAGACCTCGCCGAACGCCTCGGCTGGGAAATCGCCAAGCGCCGCAAGGAGGCCGACAAGAACGCCTTCGCCATCCCGATCGATCTTGCTTCCGTCGTTTCCTGCCCGTCCGATGACTGGCCCGCCGTGCTGAAGGGCTTCGGCCTCGCGCCCGCCGAAAAGGACAAGGAGACCGAAGCGGTCCTCCTCTGGCGCTATGCCGCGCGCGCCCGTCCGGATGACCGGCCCGCCCCGAAACCCCGCGGCGAGCGCCCTCAGGGCCGCCAGGGGGCGCCCGGCGGACGGCCAAAGGGCGCCGAACGGTCACGGAATGGTCCGGGAAGTCCCCGCAACGGTCCGCGAAGTGCCCCTCCTGAACGCAAGATGGACCCTGATAGTCCCTTTGCGGCCCTCGCTGCGCTGCTGCCGCCCACCCCGCCTGCGCGGGACAAGGCCAAGCGGAAGCGCAAGCCGAAGGGCGCAAAGCCTGCTGCGTCTCCTGCTTTTGCCTACACGCCTTTCCAGTGAACGAGACGGCCAGTGTCAGACTCGATATCTGGCTCTGGCGCGCGCGCTTCTTCAAGACCCGTGGGCTCGCCACCGATCACGTGAAGCGCAAAGGCATCCGCATTTCCCGCGGGGGTCAGACACGCCGGTCCGACAAGCCGGGCCTTGCCATTTCAGTCGGTGATGTTGTCACTTTCGGTCGGGGGGAGCATATAAAAACCATCGAAATCCTGGCCCTCGGCGAAAGACGCGGTCCGGCCGAAGAAGCGCAGGCGCTCTACCAACTTGTGGAAAATGATTTATGATCAAGGCTCTAAGGCAAATGTTCGCCCCCAAGACACCGGCCCTCAAGGCCATGGATCCCCAGGTCGCCGCCGCCGCCCTCATGGTCGAAGCCGCCCTGATTGACGGTGTCTACGTCAATATCGAGAGCGACATGATCGCCGAAATCCTGCTCGAAGCCTTCGGTTTTGACGCCGACAAGGCCGACGCCGTCCTGGCGGAAGGGGAGGCGCTGGCCGAGGAAGCCGTTGATTCTTATCAGTTTACCCGCCACGTGAAGAAGCTCCCCATGGCCGAGCGCATCTCCATCGTCGAGGGGCTTTACCGCGTTGCGCTGTCGGACGGCGAGAAAAGCCCCATCGAAGAGGCCTATATCCGCCAGGTCGCCTCGCTCCTCTATGTCGACGACGTCTCCCGCGCCGGCGCCCGCCAACGTGCAGAAGCGCGTACGGATGGCGCAGCCTGACCGCCGCTAAACACTCAGTCCAGCTTGCCTCATTGACACATGGCCGTGCTGAGGCCATTTCGCCCGCTGCACACCTGTTCAAGAGGCCCTCCCGCTCATGACCTATATCGTCGTCGATGCCTGCATCCGCTGCAAATACATGGATTGTGTGGAAGTCTGCCCGGTGGACTGCTTCTACGAAGGCGAAAACATGCTCGTCATCCACCCGGACGAGTGCATCGATTGCGGCGTTTGCGAGCCGGAATGCCCCGTGGAGGCGATCAAGCCCGACACGGAAGACGACCCTGACGGCAAGTGGCTGAAGCTCAACAGCGACTTTGCCAAGACCTGGCCCAACATCACCCGCATGAAAGAGCCGCCAGCAGATCGTGAAAAATTTGCGCAGGAAACCGGTAAGCTGGAAAAATATTTCAACCCCGCGCCGGGTGAGGGTGACTGAACCCGTCCTGCCGCGCTGGCTGCTGCAATGACTGCAGGCAGGCCCAAAGGTTAACGAAGTTCTTGATTTTATTGGCCGGACCTGTCCGGGCACTATGCCGTACCCTGTTGTAAAACATGCACGATTGTGATAGTCTTACGACTTGAGCAATAATTGAACCAGAGCTGAAAAGTCTAACCTCAGACCGTAAACAACGGACTGGGCAAAGCCTGTTTGGCTCTGAATGCGTAGAAAAGGGCGATACTTCATGGCTAAAAAAGCAGACACCGCAGCACTTGCATTCGAAGTCGGTCAGAGCGTCGTATATCCTGCGCATGGTGTAGGAAAGATTACCAGCGTCGAAAAACAAACCGTCGCCGGCATGGAACTTGAAGTTTACGTGGTTGCCTTCGATCAGGACAAGATGATCCTGCGCGTCCCGACCAATCGCGCCGAAGCCTCCGGCATGCGCGCCCTCGCCGGCTCCAAGCTGGTTGATGACGCCATGAAAACCCTTGGCGGCCGTGCCCGCGTCAAGCGCACCATGTGGTCGCGCCGCGCCCAGGAATACGAAGCCAAGATCAATTCCGGCGACCTGATCTCGATCGCGGAAGTCGTGCGCGACCTTCACCGCGGCGACGACCAGCCCGAGCAGTCCTATTCCGAGCGCCAGCTGTACGAAAGCGCGCTGGACCGGATGGCCCGTGAACTGGCTGCCGTCGAAAGCATCGACAAGGCAACCGCAATGGAAAAACTGGCCAAAGGCCTCGCCGCCAAGAAAAAAGTGGCTGCTGCCGCCTGATCTTTCCGGCCTGAAACAATAAAAAAACCCCGCGCCATCCGGTGCGGGGTTTTTCTTTGCCCGGTGACGGGGCCTAGCCGATACGGCGGTCGCGCCCGGCCCAATAAGGCTCGCGCAGGTCCTTGCGCAGGATCTTGCCGGATGGGTTGCGGGGCAGTTCGGTGGCGATATCGACCGTCTTCGGGCACTTGTAGCTGGCAATGCGCTCCTTGGCCCAGGCGATGATGTCTTCCGCCGTGGGCGCCTCGCCGGGCTTCGGCACGATGATCGCCTTGACGCTCTCGCCCCATTTCTCGTCCGGCACACCGATCACGGCCACGTCAGCGACGCCCGGGTGCCCGAAGATCGCATTCTCCACTTCGGCCGGATACACGTTCTCGCCGCCCGATACGATCATGTCCTTCACGCGGTCATGGATGTAGAGGAAGCCGTCCTCGTCGAAATAGCCTGCGTCGCCTGTGTGGAAAAAGCCGTTGCGGATCGCATCTTCCGTGGCGTCTGCCCGGTTCCAGTAGCCCTTCATGACGAAGCGCGCCTTGATCACGATCTCGCCCACCTCGCCGGTTGGCACGGGATTACCATCACCGTCCACGCAGCGCACGACAGCGCCCGGCCATGGCACACCGCAGCTGCGCAGCTTGCCCCAGGCCGGGTCGTGCGCTTCCGGCGGCAGGTAGGTGCCCGCGCCGACGGTCTCGGTCAGGCCATAGAGCTGGGTAAACTTCACACCCATGATCTCCTTGGCTTCCAGCAGCAGGCTCTCGGCAATCGGCGAGGCGCCATAGGAGACAACCTTCATTGACGAAAAGTCGGTGGTGCCGACATTCGGGTGCTGTGTGAGCATCAGGATCACCGCAGGCACCCAGAAGGCATAGGCAATCTTCTGCTCTGCCACGAGCTTCAGGATCACGGTCGGGTCAATGTCGCGCAGGACAACAGCCTTCGCGCCCTGCGCTGCCGTCAGTATCCCGACATTGACGCCCGCCACATGGAATAGCGGCATGGCATTCATCACGGCCTCGCCGGCGCCATAGGCTGCCCAGTCCAGCGTCTGGGCCTGCTCCAGTAGGACCCGATAATTCTCATTGGTCAGCTGGACGCCTTTTGGGCGCCCGGTGGTGCCGGACGTGTAGAGCTGGATCACGTCATCATCGGCAAGCGGGGCGCGGTCTGGCGCGTGCTCCGGCTTGGCGTTGCGCCAGCCTGGATAATGATCCCAGTCCTCACGGCCGCCATCAATTGTGATGATGCGCTGAAGGTCCGGCAACTGATCGCGGATCTGGTCGATGATGGCATAGAAATCCTTGCCGACGAAGAGGACCTTTGCGGCCGCGTCAGACAGGATGAACTGGATTTCAGGGGCGGCGAGCCGGGTGTTCACGCCGGTCATCACGGCGCGTGCCTTGGCGCAACCGAAGAGCATTTCGTAATAGACGTCCGTGTTCTTTGCCAGGTAGGCGACCCGGTCTCCCGGCTCGATGCCGAGGCTGATCAGGCCATTGGCCACCTGGTTGGTCCGCGTGTCCAGTTCGGCGAAGGTCGTTGACGCATTCTCAAACCAATAGGCGATATTGTCTGGCACGCGTGTCGCCTGCACGCGCGGGATGTCTGCAATGAATGGCATCGCCTCTACGTCGATCATGGTGTCCTCCGGTATTTTCTACGTTTCGGAATGAGCTTAAGGCCTTCAGCGTCAGAGTCAGCTGGCAAACGCGAATTATCGCCCGGAATGCCTTCTGCATCGGCGATTTTGCTGTCGCTGTACCCAGACTGAACTGACCGTATAGCGGCTCCGGGGCTTGCCGTTTGCCTGTGTTTACGCCACCTAAGGGCCATGACTGTTCAATCTCCTCTTCCCGACTCCGCCCTGACTGAAACCATGATGGACATGGGCACGCGTGCCCGTCGTGCATCGCGTGCGCTTGGCCGTCTCAGCGCTGATGATCGCACACGTGGCCTGAAGGCCATCGCTGAAGCGATCCGCGCCGCCGCACCGACCATCCTTGAAGCCAACGTGAAAGACATGGAAGCGGCCCGCAAGAAGGGTCTTGATGCTGCCATGCTCGACCGCCTCGCACTCGATGAGAAGCGCGTCGACGGCATCGTTTCCGGTGTTGAAGCGATTGCCGCTCTGCCTGATCCCATCGGCCGCGAACTCGCGCGCTGGCAGCAGCCCAACGGGCTCGACTTTGCCCGCGTCGCCGTGCCGCTCGGCGTCATCGGCATCATTTATGAAAGCCGCCCGAATGTGACCGCCGATGCAGGCACGCTCTGCCTGCGCTCCGGCAATGCGGCGATCCTGCGCTGCGGCTCGGAAAGCACGCGCTCGTCTCATGCGCTGGTCGATGCCATGCGCGCCGCTCTGAAGAAGGAAGGCCTGCCCGAGGACGCGATCCAGCTTGTCGGCACGACAGACCGCGAAGCTGTCGGCCACATGCTCTCCGGCCTTGATGGCCAGATCGACGTGATCGTGCCGCGCGGCGGACGCAGCCTTGTCGAACGCGTTCAGATGGATGCCCGCGTGCCGGTCATCGGCCACCTCGAAGGCCTCTGCCACACCTATGTCGACGCCGCAGCGGACCCGCAGAAGGCGGTCGATATCGTCGTGAACGCCAAGCTGCGCCGCACGGGCGTCTGCGGCTCGCTTGAGACGCTGCTGGTTGATGCCAAGGTTGCCGACACGCTGCTGCCGAAGATCGCCGCTGCGCTGACCGAGGCCGGCTGCGAACTGCGCGGCGACGCCAAGGCCCGCGCCATCGTGCCAAGCATGAAGACGGCAACCGAAGAAGACTGGGCCACCGAATATCTCGCGCCTATTCTCGCCGTGTCTGTCGTCGACGGGATCGACGGCGCCCTTGCCCATATCGAGCGCTGGTCGTCCGGCCACACCGATGCGATCATCACCGAGGATCAGGCCGTCGCTGACCGCTTCCTCGCGACGGTCGACAGTGCCATCGTCCTGCACAATGCCTCGACCCAGTTCGCCGATGGCGGCGAGTTCGGCTTTGGCGCAGAGATCGGCATTGCCACGGGCCGCATCCATGCGCGGGGCCCGGTCGGCGCCGAGCAGCTCACGATCTACAAATATGTCGTGAGGGGCACAGGGCAGACCCGTCCTTGAATCACCTGAAGCTTCCGGGACCAGTAGACGGCCTGCGCATTGGCCTGTTTGGCGGAAGCTTCAACCCGGCCCATTCCGGCCATGTGCATGTTGCTGAAACCGCTATGCGGCGGCTGGGCCTCGACTGGGTCTGGTGGATCGTCGCGCGCGGCAATCCGCTCAAGACCTCGCATGGCGATTTCGACGCGCGCCTTGCCTCGGCGCGGGCGCTCGCCGCAAACCCACGCATGATCGTGACCGACATCGAGGCGCAGCTTGGTCTGACTTATACCTCGGACACGCTTGCTGCCATCGTGAAAAGGGCGCCGCAGGCGCACTTTGTCTGGCTCATGGGCGCTGACAACCTGGCCGGCTTCCACCTCTGGCAAGACTGGCAGGGTATTGCCCAGACATTGCCGATTGCCGTAATCGCACGCCCCGGCGTCGGACTCGGTGCGCGGAACGCGCCGTTCGCCCGCCGATTTGCCAGCAGCCGCATCCCGGCCTCGGCTGCGCGCACCCTGCCATTTGCCGCGCCGCCTGCCTGGACCTATCTGACCGCTCCGCTCGATCCGGCCTCTTCCACCGCTCTACGGGCCGCAAAATCATGACGTCACAGCCCGTGGATATCGAGCGCCATAAGCGGCATATCCTGCTCAAGGAAATTGGCGGACCCGGCGTGCAGAAACTGCGCGGCGCTACAGTATCGATGGTCGGGGCAGGGGCGCTGGGCGGCCCATGCGCACTCTATCTCGCCGCAGCAGGCGTGGGCCGGCTCGAGATTTGGGACGATGATGTGGTCGACCGGTCAAACCTCCAGAGACAGGTCCAGTTCGGGGAAGGTGATGTTGGCCGGCCCAAGGCTGAAACACTTGCCACCAAGCTGCAGGCAGCGCACCCGGACACACAAGTCTCCTGGCATCGCCACCGGTGGAGCGAAAGCCATCCGCTCGCCGGCGATATCCTGATCGATGCGTCCGACAATTTCCCGACGCGCTATGCGCTCAACGCCGTCGCCCACACATCGCGGCGCGCGCTCGTACATGGCGCCGCCGCCGGCTGGGCCGGGCAGGTCAGCGTCTTCGCGTCCGGCCTGCACCCGGGCGCGCCTTGCTACCGGTGCTGGGTGCCGGAAACGCCGCCTGATGCCGAGGCGTGCGATGAAGTCGGTGTGGTTGGCGCCATGACGGGCATGGTCGGCGCAGCCATGGCGCTGGAAACCGTCAAGCTGATAACCGGCGCTGGGGCGCCTTTGATTGGGCGCATCCTGCTTATGAACGGGCTGGCCGGAACGCAGCGAACAGTTAAACTGAAAGCGGACGCGCACTGCAGAAAGTGCGGCAGTATACACGCCGATTGACAGTGGGGCCGCACTCTCCCTTAGTGCTTGTCAGAGGGAAAATAGAATCCGGAAAGGACGCACAATATGTTTCGAGGCTTGATTGCGATTGTCGTAACACTTGCCATCATTCTGGGAGCGGGATGGTTCGTCATGAAGCGGGACGACATCGGCTATGCCCGTCTGGAATCCATGTATGCCAGCAATGCCAGCCGCTTCATGCCGATGGGTGAGGACAGCCGCATCCACTACCGCGATGTTGGTCCGCGTGACGCGCCCGTTCTCGTTCTTGTGCACGGGTTTTCCGCCTCGCTGCACACATGGGAGCCGTGGGTCAAGGATCTGCGCAAGGACTACCGTGTCCTGACAATAGATCTGCCGGGGCATGGCCTGTCACGCTGTCTCGATGTGTCTGAAACGGGCGTCCCGCAATTCGTGGGTGTCATCGATCAGGTCACGCACAATCTGGGCATTGATCATTTCACCTTGGTCGGCAATTCCATGGGCGGCCACACGGCGTGGTCCTATGCGCTGGCGCATCAGGAGCGCCTTGATGGGCTTGTTCTGGTGGATGCTTCGGGCTGGCCGAAAACCGGCGACGAAGCCGAATCCTCTCCGCTTGTCTTCAAACTGCTGGCCAATCCGGTGGCGCGCCGTGTCATGAAGGATATCGACATGACCGGGCTGATCCGCAGCGGCCTGGAAGACAGTTTTGCTGATCCGGCTCTGGTCACGGACACGATGGTCGAACGCTATAGTGCGCTCAGCCGCGCCCCCTGCCACCGTGAGGCGATCCTCAACCTGATGACAGACCGTGACGACCGCTCCGATGCAAGCGTTGAAAAGCTGGCGGCCATCAATGTGCCGACGCTCATAATGCAGGGGGAGAAAGATAATCTCGTGCCGGCCGCGCATGCCGAGAAGTTCCACACGGCCATCGCCGGATCAGAGCTGAAGCTCTATCCCGATGTCGGCCATCTGCCACAGGAAGAAGCGGCTGCCCAGTCGGTAGGTGACCTGAGGAATTTCCTGTCGACGCAGGTTTACATCGTATCAGATGAAGCGCTGCCGGAGCCGTTCCCGGCGGAATGATGGCGTAGCCGCCACTCCCGATCAGGAAACGCGTTCGACCATCATATGCTTGATCTTGGCGATGGCTTTCGCCGGGTTCAGCCCCTTCGGGCAGACCTGTGCGCAGTTCATGATCGTATGGCAGCGATAGAGCTTGAACGGGTCCTCAAGGTCATCAAGGCGCTCGCCCGTGGCTTCGTCGCGGCTGTCGATCAGCCAGCGATAGGCCTGCAGAAGCGCGGCTGGGCCGAGATACTTGTCGCCATTCCACCAGTAGGATGGGCACGACGTCGAACAGCAGGCGCACAGGATGCACTCATAGAGGCCGTTCAGCTCTTCGCGGTCGGTCTCTGACTGCTTCCATTCCTTTTCAGGCGCCGGTGTGACGGTCTTCAGGAAGGGCTGCACATAGGCGTGCTGGGCGTAGAAATTGGTCAGGTCGGGGATCAGGTCCTTGACCACAGGAAGGTGGGGCAGGGGAGAGATCGAGATCACGCCGCCAGGCAGCTCGTCGAATCCCTTGGTGCAGGCAATCGTGTTGTTGCCGGCAATATTCATGGCGCAGGAGCCGCACACGCCTTCGCGGCAGGACCGGCGGAAGGCCAGCGTCGGGTCAATCGTGTTCTTGATATAGAGCAGGACGTCCAGGATCATCGTCCCGGCCTTGTCCATATCGACCCAATAGAGGTCCCAGCGCGGATTGCCGGCTTCTTCGGGGCTGTAGCGATAGATCTTGAACTGGCGCAGGTTTGTCGCGCCCTGTGGTTTCGGCCAGGTCTTGCCCTTGCCGACCTTGGAGTTCTTCGGAAGTGTCAGTTCAACCATCTTAAAACCCTAGTAAACCCGTGCTTTCGGCTCGATATACGCGATCTCGTTTGACATCGTGTAGTCGTGCACGCCGCGATAATCGATCGTCACCTTGCCGGCGTCATCGACCCAGGCAAGCGTGTGCTTCATCCATTTTTCGTCGTTGCGGTCAGCGAAGTCCTCGCGCGCGTGGGCGCCGCGGCTTTCCTCGCGATTGGCTGCAGAGTTCACGGTAACGGACGCCTGAGCGATCAGGTTGTCGAACTCGAGCGCTTCGATCAGGTCCGTGTTCCAGACCATGCCGCGATCTTTCACATCAATGCCCGGCAGTTTCTTGTAGACGCCATCAATGGCTTCGACGCCGCTGCGTAGAACGTCGCCTGTGCGGAACACGGCGCAGTCATTCTGCATCGCCTTCTGCATCTCGAGGCGCAGCTTGGCGACCGGCTGGTCGCCGCTCGCATTACGCATCCGGTCAAAGCGGGCGATGTGGCTGTCGGTTGCGCCCTTGGGCAGTTCCGGCTGCGTCGCGCCAGCTTCTGTCGTCTCGCCGCAGCGCAGGCCGGCGGCGCGGCCGAACACGACAAGGTCGATCAGCGAGTTGGAGCCGAGGCGGTTGGCGCCGTGCACCGACACGCAGGCAGCTTCGCCAACGGCCATCAGGCCCGGCACGACCGAGTCAGCGTCGCCATTCTTCTTGGTCAGCACTTCGCCGTGATAATTGGTCGGGATGCCGCCCATATTGTAGTGAACCGTCGGCAGGACGGGGATCGGCTCCTTGGTCACGTCGACACCGGCGAAGATTTTCGCGGTTTCCGAAATGCCCGGCAGGCGTTCGGCCAGAACGGCGGCGCCAAGGTGCTCAAGGTGAAGGTGGATATGGTCCTTTTCCGGGCCAACGCCGCGCCCTTCGCGGATTTCCATCGTCATCGCGCGGGAGACAACATCGCGCGAGGCAAGGTCTTTCGCGGAAGGCGCATAGCGCTCCATGAAGCGCTCGCCTTCGGAGTTGGTCAGGTAGCCGCCTTCGCCGCGCGACCCTTCGGTGATCAGGCAGCCCGAGCCATAGATGCCGGTCGGGTGGAAT
>TARA_R110002033_G_scaffold9971_7_pt1 | contig 12998 bp, 15 predicted proteins | sample TARA_R110002033 | Tara Oceans TARA_R110002033 (sample SAMEA4397051) | marine metagenome | biome: Polar Biome; feature: [SRF] surface water layer (ENVO:00010504); material: water (ENVO:00002006), including particulate matter (ENVO:01000060) such as... | depth 5 m
TGAAGAAGTTCTTATTCTCTGTGTATTTAGTATATTGTTTATATATTGTTTTATCTGCCGATGATAGCTTGTCTAAACATTTTTGAGTATATTCAGAGTCTGATAGCAATGTATTCATATATAAAAGAAGAGATGATTTTCCACATCCAAACGGACCAATTATTGAAATTGAGTTATTTGAGTTTTCATTAAACAAATATTTTAATACATTTAATGCCGATGTTGTTAATATGTACTGGCTACAATCTTCTACGTCATAGATTATATTGACTGATTTATTAAACTTTTGATTTAACCTTACACTATCTCTATATTTAAACATTTATTACACCTTATCTTAATACTGCATCTAATATTTTTTCTAAATTCAATTTTTCATGAATATAAATTTGTCTAATTCCTGATGCTTCAGAATAAGTTAATTTCTCTTCCGTTATTTTTGCTAGATTATTGATTTTTATAAAAAAAGTATTTTCATTCATACATAAACTCTTTTGAATACTTATTTGACCTTTTTGGATATCATCAATTGACACTGTATTATTTGAAGATTTAAAATTTAACAAATAATCATACAAAACATATAAAAAAATATTGTCAGATATTAAGATAGTTGAATTAATATTTAGACTATAAATATTTTTATCTAAAGATAATATATTTAAATCTTTAAATAGACCTAAACTATTTTCTTTTGAATTATTATACATCCTTAAAAACACATCTATATCCGATTTTATAGTGTTTATAGATATTTTTATATTATTTTCATTTAACCATTCTTCAATATCATTTATTAACTCTTCTTTTGTAAATCTAAATAAATACAAATTACTAAAAAATCTATGATATATCGTTGCTTTTTCTTTATTTTTAACCAAATTCCAATGTAATATCCACAAGATATCATTATTTTCTAAATATGGGTCATGTTCTAAAATCATTTTTCCTAAATAAGTAAGTTTTTTATCTTTTATTAGTCCTAAAATAGTCATCCAATGATTAAGAGATTTAATCATATTCACTCCTAAACCAAGAGAAGCTATTGAAGTTTCTAATTCAGATAACTGAAATATATTTTGATTTTTATCAAAAGCTTCTAAGCCTTTAACAATCCAATCCAACTTACAATCAAATTTATCGTGACCAGAAAAAGATACGTTAATTTTCGACACTTTTATTATCCTTTTTTAATTCTTCAATTAATTTTTCATTAAAAATCTTATTTTGATTATTTTCAATATATAAATTTAAATATGCTTTAACCCAATTAGGAGTTTTCCCAGCTTTTCCTTTTCTTGTAATAAGCCAATTACTTATTGTCTTTATAGGAACATTTGTAAGATTAGAAAAAGATTGTTTGGTTAAACCAGCTGATAATAACTTATCTTCAAAATCAGAATTATTCATCTGTGTATTTTATCTATTTATATGTTAATAACATATTAAAGACGTTAATCCAATAAATTAAACGTTAATAACGTTTAATTTCCGTTATTAACATTTTATAAAAAGATACAAATTCTTTGTGAATAGTAAAATGACATCCTACTACTTCTGCAACATTTTTTTGATTTACAATTTTATTTTGTCTTTTTAAATAATTTATAGCCCCAATTACTTCACTTGCACTAATTCTTCTCCCAATTTTATTTTCTTTAGGAATAAGTTCTTTTAACATTAGTTCATACCAAAATGGAATATATTTAAGTCCATGGGTAAATTCTCTATATGTTAAATGATTTAACTCAATAAAATCTAAAAAATTAAAAGGGAAGTTTTGGAAAAGATGATAAATCATACTATTTACATAAAAAGTTTTATAAATAGCACTTGCTTTTTTTGAATTATACACCTCTAGTTTCTTACATATTGATTTATATTCATCTAATTTGGAGAAGTTTTTTAAAACTAAATCTTGTTTTCTATCTAATAGATAATATAATCTACAAAAGATATGAAAGAACATCACAGACCAAACTTTTTGTCCATTTATCTCAAAATATCCTCTTTCTAATCCCTCTTCAAACCATCTTATAGATTCTAATCCATAATCATCTGGGGTATTGTCTTGATGAGTATCAGTCAAACCTAAATCTGCACCACAATTACTACAAAATTTTATCTTATTTGTTAGTTCCATCTTTAAAAGTTTAATTGGCTTATAACAATGCCAACATCTATCTGTTAAAAAAATCTTGTGTTTGGGACAAGCTGTATAAAAAAAATATCTCCACTTCTTCCTCCAATAAGGTATTTCATCTGTTTCTAAACATTTAGGACAATACATCAAGCCAAAGTGTGTTCTTTTATCTATTAGTCTTCTTATTTGCTGTGGAGGATATAAACTTTGATTTATAAAAAGATAGCCTTCTTGACTTCGTAAAGACATCTTATGTAGCTCTTCTTTTGTCAAAATACTCTTCATAGCTAACAAATCAAAAAACTCTTGGTTGTCATAAAAATCTAAGTCTTTACGAGTATATGAATTCTTTCTTGTATTTTTAATATGTAAATTTAAAAAAGTTGTAGGATACATATAATGGGCATGAGCCATTCTTGTTAGCCATGAACTTAAAAGTTCATTTTCTAAAGGATGTAGATGTATTTGAAAGGGATAGTTTAGTTCTTTTTTGAGATCATAACGACTCCTTTATCTCTTTTTTTGTGATTCTCTCACTTTTTGTTCTAATGGCATAAATTGAGGCATCTTTTAAAATATCAATGGCTTCACCAATACATCCTTTTGATAGTCCATGAAGATAACTTAATAATTCATAATTTTTAAATATATTTGATGCTTTTTTTAAAGGTAACATAGCTTCCATTGTGGCAATGAATCTTAAAAAGTTTTCATCATTATTCCAAAGAGGTAACTCAAATGGTTTAAATCTTGATTTTGTTTGATTATCAATAGATATTGCAGACATTGCATCTTGAGTTCCCGCAAGAATAATTGGAATACCAGTCTTATTATTCAATGTTTTAAGAGATGTAATAAGTTGTGCCATTTTATTATGTGGACCATGTAGTACATTTTGAATCTCATCTATTATTATCAATTTTGTTTTCATCAAATTTAAATAAAAAACTGCCTCTTCCTTTTTCTTTGAAACTTTCTCTTTATGATTCACGGGAACATTCATACTTGATAAAATTTCAGTAAACATTATTGATTCATCAGAAGAGGCTTCGGCTATAACATACACAAGAGGCATCAAATGAATTAAATCTCCATCTTCATCTATATACTCATCTTTTGCAAATTTTCTATAAAAACGTTTTAAAATAGCTGATTTCCCATTATTACTATCTCCATATAAAAGCATCCCTCTACTTCTTATACTTTTAGGAGCATTGTATATATCTTCAATTTTTGCCAATATTTTATTTGCATCAGGATAGTCAATCCATTTATCTTTTTGAATAAAAAAGATTCTCTCTTCATCACTTAAATCAAGGTACTTTCTCAATTGAGGAGATAAATTTTCATTCATACTTCATCCTCCTCTATTAAGTCAAAGCTAAACAACTCTGGTGTTTCTATCTCTAGATTTTTAACAGTTGTTTTACTAAGTTCTTCTTGCTTTTCTTCTACATCTTCTTTTGCTAATTTTTTCTCTTGCTCAAGTTTTTTTGTTAAATGGTTTTTTGAACTTTTTTTACGTCTTGCTTTTTTTGTTTTAACTTTAGAATTTTCTTCTATATCTCTCATTCTTTTGTATGTTTGAAAAAGAGTCATTTCATCAAGAGAATGGGTATCTCCTTTATCAGCTTTTATTTTTGCAATAGTTTCCCTTAGTTCCGAAAGATTTATCTTAGGATTTGTAATATTTCTATATGGTACTTCAAAATACTCTTTTATATCTGGATCATAAAAATATATTTTACTTATATCTCTTGGATCTCTTTTACAAATGAATAATTTACTTCTACCTTTTTTAGTTGCAGCTTGAGGAACAATCCATTTTCTTAACACTTCTGAGAAATAGGTAACATGATCTAAAGTAATACCAGTTTTTTGAACTGTTCTTTCAAAGGAAGGAAGTAGCGAATATCTTAAAAATTTAGTATTTTCTATAATTGGAGGTAAGCCTGTTCCGGGATAATCACCTAGACCAAAGATTCCTTCCATATATTTCTCTTCAGGAGTCATTTCAAGTTCACTGTGTACTTTTTTATGATACACATTTACAATTAATTCAGTAAACCATTGTTCAAATTCACCTATAGTCATTGCTGCATTTTTTTGAGAATTATAGTTTCCTCTTTTAACAATATCTGAAAACATTGCCCCTGATAAAGAGTGAACTTCACTACTTAAAGTTCTAAAAACACGCTCAACATTCGCCCCATAGAAGGCACGCCCTACTGGACGCCAATCTATTTCAATTGAATATTGTTCACAAAATCTAGTTAGATCAATTCCCCTAAATTCACCTGCATTATCAGTGGAGATTTCCCTAGGCAAACCATAAATAGGCCATTCCCCTTCAACACCTTGCTGTTTTAAGAAATCCTCTTTAGGCATAATCATATTTAATATACACTGCCCTGTATTAAAAAAACTTACTGGCTCATATGAAATATAAAATCCCATTATCATTCTACTAAAGACATCAATTCCTAATGTAAGATATGCTCTTCCAATAGATTCTCTATTTTCTTCATCAACTAAATCCAAATCCAATGGTGTATGGTCAATTTGTACAAGTTCCAAAGGAAAATTACCTCTAGGATTTTTACCTGGTGTTCCCCAAGTGTCAGTTACTTTGCTTGAGTCCCTTTGTTTTGTAACTTCTTTTGAACTTAAATTATCAATTCGTTTTCTGATTGTATTTAGATGTGGTGGTTTTAAATTTGCATTGTGAAATCTTTCTTGAATGATTCTATAAATATAAGGTATAGAGTATTTTTGTGAATTTAAATAATACTCATCAATAACTGCTTTTATAATTGTTTCATCTTCTTTAGGAAGTCTATTTTTTTTAGGACCTCCTCTTTTTTTTAAATTTGGAACTAAAGAACTTACAGTTCCCGTACTCTTGTAATCTTGTATCCATCTATATATTGTAGGTACACTTGTATTATGTTCTTTTGCAACTTCTTCAACATCTTTTTTTGTATTTCTTTTACCTGTTAATAAAGGCTTTATAATCTTATATTTTTTATTTGCTTCTTCCCACTCTTTTTTATCATATAGGCTAATATCTACTTCTTGAGTCTTTTCAGGCTGTGATTTTAAAGTATGAATTTTCAAAACTTTAAACTCATAAGGAAATTCTATCTCTTTTGCTAAAACTTCTTTTGTGGAGATTTGTTTAGATATTTCATATTCTCTATTTTCAAAATAAACTTTTGAACCTATATTCAAAGAAATTTTATTCATCATTTAACCTTAATTGTGAGTTCATATTTATTTGTATGTTTTGATAATCAAGCTTAATGAGCTTATCAAACACTAATTTCCAAACATATGGTAAATATTTCGCTTGTTCAAACCTATTTTCAGTAACTGATGTTAATAATTCTGAGACAGATACTTCACTATTTTCTTTTAAAATCTCAAGAATTATTTGCTCCTTTTCACTATCACTTGGATGAAAAGCAAATGAATAAAGGAACTCCATATTTCTCAATGTTTGTACATCAATACATCTTTCATCAAAAGTATCAAAAATCAAATCATTTTGTTCTGCATATAGTCTTGCTTGATTAAATTTGATTTCAAGTTTATCTTTTTTTTCTAACAGCTCTGTACTATATTTAACTTCTATAAGTTTTGATTTTCCTTTTTTATAATTAACAAGACAATCAGGATGATAACTTGTATTTCTATTTTTCAATTTATAGTTTATTTTTACAGGCTGTTCTAAATAAGTTAATACATTATCATCAAATTCTAAGGTAATAAAAAGAGTTTTTTCAAGCATTGATTCAAAGAATAAACTTCTATCATTTTTCTTACTAGGGAAATATCCAGTTACTGAACGAAAAGTTTTCTTTGGTTTTCTTTTTGGTAATTTATTATTATTAATTTCCATATTAATACCTTTGGTATTATTATATAATGTATATTATTAAAATATTGTTTATAGTAGATAAAAGCAAAAATTATTCAAGTTTATGATAAAATTTCTAAACAATATGAAAGGATTTTTAATGGCAAATGATGATTATAAAATAGATAATACAGAAGTTGAAGAATGGGAAGAAAGAAATATCGCACACTGGGTAAGTAACGGTCTAGAGAAAGCCGAGGCAGAACAATTAATGTATGATATTAAAAATGATGCTAACTTTTCGGACCCTGATATGGATGTCTTTGCTGACCAATCAATTCAAGATAAAGTTGATAAATATAATGGTTTTATTAACTAATATATCATTATTAATAATTAATATATCTTACATACAAAATAAAACAGTAAAAAATGCAACTGCATAAAAAATAAAATTTATCATCTTATTTCTAAAGGCTAAGTTCAAATGAACTTAGCCTTTTTTATTGTAATTATTTTATTTCAAAAGCTATTTATAGAAATAGGCAAGAGAAATAGAGTATTTATATAGCCATTCCCTTCATAATTTTATATAATAATGTAATAATGAAAATATTTCTTAATTAAAGGATTATCATGACTGATTCAATTGATTCGTACAGATTTGAATTAATAGATTTTTTAAAATTAAAATACAGTTTCTCTGGTGCCATACAATCTTATATTCCATGTTTAGATTTTTATTTTTCTGAGAAGCCATCAGAATTTAATAGTATCATGTATGAGCCATCATTATGTATTATTTTGCAAGGAAGTAAAGCAGTAGGTTTTGGGGATAACCTTTACAATTATAATTCAAAAGAGTATTTACTTTCATCAACATATGTACCTGCAAAAGTTCAAATCCTCGAAGCATCACAAGAAAAGCCGTATATATCTTTAAGAATAAGATTTAAAATAGAAGATATTTATGAAGTTCTTAAAAACACCAATCCAGAAAAATTATTGTTTACAAAAAAATCTGAAAAAGGACTTTTTTTTGATGAAATGAGCGAACGATTGTATAATCCAATAGCAAGATTAGTTAAACTATTAGATAAGCCTAAAGAAGACATTAACTATCTCTCTCCTTTTATTATTAAAGAAATTCTCTTTATTTTAATTAATGACAAAAGTGGATACTTTTTAAATAAATTTGCAATGGAAGGTACAATTTCTAACAAAATAGTTAAAGTAATCAATGAAATCAAAGACAATTTTAGTGATAAACTGTCTATTAAAGAATTAGCTGATTTAATCAATATAAGTGAGTCTTCTTTGTACCAAAACTTTAAAACTATTACATCGATGGCTCCCCTTCAGTTTCAAAAAAAACTTAGACTTGAAGAAGCAAAACAGTTACTATTAGGTAGAAACATTGAAATTGCAGAAGTTGCTTATATCGTTGGATATGAGAGTCCTTCTCAATTTAGTAGAGAATTTTCCAGAATGTTTGGTACATCTCCTAAAGCTTTTATACTCTCTACCAAAATAGAAAAAACTGCTTAATATTTTTCTCTCTTAAAATGTAGAGTAAACTTCTCTACATTTCATCTCTTATCATCTAAATTTTTATTTTTATAGTATTAGGCAACTAGCATGGATTAATGTTCTAGTTAAATTCTTTTAAATGAATTAAAATATATAAGAGAAAATTTGGAGAGAACAGATGAAAAAATATTTTTACTAGGTTTCGTTGTGATGTGTATATCACTTCAAGTTAAAGCAAATCAAGGAGAAAAAAATATGGACAATATATCAAAAATAGAATCAAGAGCATCAATAGCTGTAAGTAAATCAGATTATAAAAACTACTTTTCAGGAGGAGAGGTAAGAATAGATATGCTTTATCCCCAAAGTGATGCAAAAACACATGGAGGTGCATATGTGACTTTTGAGTCAAAAGCTAGAACAAATTGGCACTCTCATCCAGCTGGGCAACATATTATAGTAAGTTCTGGAGTTGGGTACTATCAAGAATGGGGAAAGCCTATTCAAGTTATAAAAGCAGGAGATGTTGTTTGGATTCCAATAGGTGTAAAACACTGGCATGGAGCATCTAAAGATATAGCTATGACACATCTAGTAGTAACTGGTGCAAATCAAGATGGAAAAAATGTTGATTGGTTAGAAGCTGTTAGCGATAAACAATACACTATTAACTAAGGACAAGAAATGAGGCAATTAGTCAAATTATTTTTCTTTCTACCACTTTTTATTTTTGCAAATGAGAGTATGGGAAGTGATAAAATAAAATCTTTAAATAAAAAAGAGCAATTAGAAGATTTTATTTTAATTCTAAATACTAAAGTTGGGAAAAATGAAGCAAAAACTGCAAACGATGTTTTACAAGAAGTTTTGAAAACCAGAAAATAATTATTTTAAATTATAGGGGAAAAATTATGTGTGAAGAATCGAACAAAAACAAAAGAAGAGACTTTATAAAAAAAACCACAATGATTGGTGCAGGTTTAGTTTTTTATAAACCAGCAGATATTTTAGCAAATGAAAAAGGATATATAATGAATAAAACAATAAAAACAAAAGCTTACTCAGCATTCGATGAATCAGGCGTAATTAAGCCATGGGAGTTTGAAAGAAGAGCTGTAGGTGATGATGATATTTTAATTGAAATAAAAGCAGCAAGTATTTGTCACTCTGATATTCATCAAGAAAAAGGACATTGGGGAAAACAACAATATCCACAAGTCCCAGGGCATGAAATTGCAGGAATTATTACTCAAGTTGGAAAAAATGTAACTAAGTTTAAAATTGGTGATAGAGCTGGTGTTGGTTGTATGGTTGATGGTTGTACTACTTGTGAAAATGAAGAACAGTATCAATCTGATACTTTGTTTACCTATGGATTTCCAGATAAAAGAGAACCAACTGGAATTAGCCAAGGTGGTTATTCAACTCATATAGTTGTAAGAGACCATTTTGCAGTGCATCTTCCTGAAAATCTTAGTTTTGAAAAAGCAGCTCCACTTTTATGTGCGGGAATTACTACATATTCACCAATAGTAAATGCACAAATTAAAAAAGGAGATAAAGTTGCCGTTGCAGGTATTGGTGGGTTAGGTCATATGGCTGTAAAACTTGCAGTTTCAAAAGGAGTTGAAGTATATGCATTAACAACAACAGCAGACAAAGTTGATAGCATAAAAGCAATGGGTGCAAAAGAAGTTATTGTAGTAGATGATACTAAAAAATTACAACAATATGCTGGACAAATGGATTATTTGATTTGTACTATTCCCTATCAATTTGATGTTGCATCTTATGCCCGTGTTGTTAAGCCTTACGGATACTTTACCTTAGTTGGTATGCCAGAAGATTTCAAAATCACTTTAAATAACCTTGGTTTAGCAGCAAGTAGAGTTAACTTTAATGCTTCACTTATTGGAGGAATGAAAGAGACTCAAGAGATGATAGATTATTGTGCAAAAAACAATGTTTTACCTGAAATTGAAATGATTAAAGCCCAAGAGATTACACAAGCTTGGAAAAATATCGTTGATAAAAAAGCACGATATAGATATGTAATTGATACTGCAACAATTTAAAAGATTTTGAGATTAAGTATGAAACAAAAACTATTAATCATTTTTTCATTATTACTATTTTTACAAAGTTTTATGACAATTACTGCAAATGAAATAAAACAAAAGGATAAGGATATGGGCAATAAAATTACAATTACAATAGGTCAAAAAGAATTTGTTGCAACACTAGAAGAAAATGAAACAGTAAAAGAATTAAAAAAAAGGCTACCACTATCTATCACTATGAATGACCTACATAGCAATGAAAAGTATTATCACTTTTCAAAAGCTTTGCCAACAGACAGTTATAGCCCTAAGTTTATAAATGCTGGAGATATAATGCTTTATGATAATTACAGTTTAGTTCTTTTTTATAAAACTTTTTCTACACCATATAGGTATACAAAGATAGGTCATATTGATGATACTCATAGTTTAGAAGAAACTCTTAGTTCAGAAGATATTGCTATCACATTTGATCTCAAATGATTTTCTTATCACTCAATTATACATATTAAGGTACAAGAAATACTCTTCTTGTGCCTATCTATCACATAGTAAACAACTTTAAAATATTATTAGGAAAAACATGAAGAAAAGAATAAAAATTAATGAAGAATCTTCTGTTCCACTTTGGGGAGCAGTTTGGGCAATGTCATTATGTGCAATGGTTTTAGTTGCATCAGAATTTATGCCAGTAAGTTTACTAACACCAATAGCAAGTGAGTTAGCAATCACAGAAGGTCATGCGGGACAATCTATATCAATATCAGGGCTATTTGCATTAGTTACGAGCCTTTTTATTACATCAATTATTGGACATACAGATAGAAGAAGCGTATTACTTTTTTTTACAGCCTTAATGGGTGTAGCAGGGGTAATGGTAGCATTTGCACCTAATTCAAATATATTAATGATTGGTCGAGCTGTTTTAGGTATTTGTATTGGTGGGTTTTGGTCCATGTCAGCTGCTACAATTATGCGCCTTGTACCTAAAGAAATTGTACCAAAGGCATTAGCTATCTTAAATGGTGGAAATGCCTTAGCAACTACAGTTGCAGCTCCTTTGGGAAGTTTTCTTGGTGGGATTATTGGGTGGAGAGGAGCATTTTTTTGTATTGTTCCAATTGCTGTTATTACTTTCATCTGGCAATATAAAAGTATGCCACACTTGCCTGCACGGCATGTATATGGACATAGACCAAAGCTTAGTAGTGTATTTAAACTTTTAAAACAATGGAAGGTTACTTTAGGAATGCTTGCAACAATGTTCTTTTTTATGGGACAATTTGCACTATTTACTTATCTTAGACCTTTTCTAGAAATACATACAGGTGTAGATGTTGAAACACTATCACTAATTTTATTATCTATGGGTGTATCAGGTCTTATAGGAACTTTTGTTATTGGAAATATTTTAAAAACAAGACTTTATAGTTTACTAATTATCATTCCTTTTTTAATGATAATTATTGTAATTTCTCTTCTTTATTTTGGAGATTCTTTATTAGCTGTATTTATTCTTATGAGTTTTTGGGGACTTTTGGGAACATCAGCCCCAGTTGCTTGGTGGACATGGCTTAGTAAAACTTTACCTAATGATACAGAAGCTGGTGGAGGATTGATGGTTGCAGTTGCACAATTGGCTATTACCGTAGGTGCTGCAGGTGGAGGTTTACTTTTTGATATTTACGGTTATGAAATTACTTTTGTATTTAGTGCAATCATTTTAGCAGTTGCCACACTCATGGCAAGTGTAACTGCAGTTTATACATATAAAAAAGAAAAAGCATAATAAAAATTTAAAGGATTACTCATGCTTAAAACTAAGTACGAGTAATTCTTCTAATTTAAAAAAAGATTTACATCTTCTAAAGTATCAATATCCCTACAAAAAGTTTTTTTAAGCTCAATATTTATACAAGCCTCTTTTTGTAAAATTAATTTAAAATATAACGCCTGTTGATTTTTCACACAATTTTATAAGTTCTTCTTGAGCTTTAATATCATTAGCTTTTGAAGAGTATAAAGTCTCTTGAAGATGATAGAAATATTTCCCACTCATCTTTGCATCACTATTTGTTGCTAACCATACTTGAGTAGCACTTCCATCTTCTAAACTATCTGGTGCATTATAATTACTCATTTTTGTTCTTACCCATCCTGGATCAACCACATTGACATAGACATCTTTCCATTTTCGAGCAAAGAATAAACTCAACATCAAAATATAAAGTTTAGATGTTGAGTAATCAACTCCTATTTCTAAACTCAAATTTAAAATATTTATTTTACCTTGTGGATGCATATTTGAACCAATATAAATGAGCCTTTGAGGTCTATTTATAAGAACTGTAAGCATGTAAGGCGCTAAAACATTTACTTTAAAGATGGATTCATTAGAAGTATGAAACAGCCCAGCATTATGAATAATAGTGTCAAGATTGCCTAAATTATTGACCTCTTTGGCTAATGATTTGATTTCTTCAAAATCACTTAAATCTCCCACAATAACCTTAACTTTTCCCATTTCTTTATATATATGTTTTGCGCGAGTAATGTCTTTGGCATGAAATATCACTTCGTGCCCCTGTTTTATAAGCATTTTTGCTACATAAAGTCCAATTCCATCACTGGAACCTGTTATAAATATTTTTTTCATAAGCTCTCTTATTGGGTTATTCCACTTTTCATATCTTCAACGGTATCAATATCAATAGAATACTTTTTTTCTAAACTTATACTAATGCATTTTTCATTCTTTAAAATTGATTTTGCTCCATAATCTTCTTTTAATTTGAGTAATCTTTCATAGTATATTTTTGGGAAAATAGCTGGGACTATAGAGCTTTTTGAATTTTCATATTGTGTTGCTATTATAGTTTTATTATTCATAGCATTTTTTAATGATTGTAAATGTTCAATTGGAACAAATGGTTGGTCACAAAGTATTATCAAACTATTTTTATAGTTTTGTGTGTGTTCAATTCCAAAAGAGATAGAACTTCCTATACCTTTTTCATAATCTTTATTAAATAATATATTAATATTAAAATTTTCTAACTCTTTTTTACAAGCCTCTTTTTCATATCCAAGTATCATAAAAACATCAGAAGTCAGAGCTAAAGCTTTTTTGACTGTAATTTTTAAAAAAGTTTCTTCTCTATATTTTAATAACTGTTTTGTAATATTTCCTAATCTTGAAGATGTTCCAGCAGCTAAGATAATAATGGCTAAATCTTTAGATTTTTCCATTTTTTCTAGCCTCAATTTGTGAGCATATTGATAAAGCAATAGATTGATGAGTGTTCCCACCAATCTCCAAACCAATAGGAGCAAAAAATCGTTTGTCATTTTCTAAAGCAAACTCTTTTTTTATTCTTTGCATATTCTTTTTATTTCCCATCATTCC
>TARA_R110002033_G_scaffold1501_8_pt1 | contig 12985 bp, 6 predicted proteins | sample TARA_R110002033 | Tara Oceans TARA_R110002033 (sample SAMEA4397051) | marine metagenome | biome: Polar Biome; feature: [SRF] surface water layer (ENVO:00010504); material: water (ENVO:00002006), including particulate matter (ENVO:01000060) such as... | depth 5 m
TAAATGAAATGCCCCTACGTTTTTAAAAACTCGGACAAAATAGCACTACAATTATTTCATGTTTTCACTAAAAAAGATATTTTAAGTTAAAATTTAAAACTTATTTGAAGGATAAACGTAAAATATTGAAATAAAAATCATTTTTTTGATTACAAAAACATATTCAATTTCATAGATTTCCTTATAATCTCTTGGAAGTAATATTAGTAATTAAGTATCTTCATAAGGTAGTACTTTATTTAAACTAATTATTAACCAATAAACACTTAAAATTATGATTACACTTGCTCTTATGCTAATTGAAATTATCTTTTCAATTAATTAAACCTAAAATGTAAAACTTAGTCTAGAATAAGTTTTACTATTTTTACAACATGCAAAAGCAAGTATTTAAATTTTTAGCAAAGGTTAATAAAATCATTCTTCCAAGTTTTACAAAAAAGGAATTAGATTTAGCAAAAGCGACTAAACTTCAATTACTGATTATTGGATGGCGGTATTATATTACTAAAAACGCTCTGGATTAGTTTATTATTTTAAACGTTTTGTTGCGTTGCCCAGATTCAATTTTTACAACATACATTCCTTGTTGATACATAAACGGAATTGTTATTTCCTGTTGTTTTAAATCGTTTTTATTTACTTCTGTTATTTTTTGTCCTACCGTATTAAATATTGATACATCGCTCAATTCTAAATTGCTATTATTATTGATAACTATTTTGTTATTTAAATAATGTACTCTTAAATTGTTGTCGGCAAAAACATCTTCAGTATCCAAAGTTGATTTTGATGTGATATCGCTAAATACAATACTAAATCTATCTAAATACTCTCCTGGAGGTAAGTTTGGACTAAAATTAGATTCCGTTAAGTTATAACTAATATTTAAAACGTTATCTTTTATATAAATAACATCCTCAAAATTTTCTACAGCGTCAATCATGATCGTGTGAGTCCCTTCTTGTGATATTTTTATTCCAATAGGAAATTCATAAGATGAGTTATAGGCTCCAACACCTTGAATAACATACTTTCTTGTTAAATCATGCTCTATAATATAAAATAATTCATCTTCTCTAGGGTCAAACATTACAGCATCATATCCCAAATTAAAATCTAAACTTGCTGGACAATTGGGCAAAAATCCCAAAACAATCTGCCTATGAAACATCTCTGGGTCTTCATATCCAATTCTAATAAATCGCTTAGGTTCCTCTTCTAAGGCTGCTTTACTTTTAGTACCAGATGTTTTATAAAAAATTGAATTACCAGTATCTTCTTTTTCAAAAATACGTTGTGAGTTGTTAAAATCAATAGGTCCATCATTTATAGCTTCAACAAAAAAGCCTTGTCCAACAGCTACATATTGTTTTGGAATTATTCCTGCAGTAGAACCAAGTCCTGCTATTGAACTAATTACTGAGGGTAAAGTTGTAGCAGTTAAATTTTGAATAGCATATCCCCCAAGATAATTTGATAAATAATGAGAGTTTGAACCTCCGTCTACCCAAAATTCAATTTGATCAATAACACCAAGGTTATCATTTATAAATTTTTCTGCATCTAAGGCGGAAGGATATGGATTTCCTAATAAAACACTTTCTCCAGCATTTATTGAAAACGTATACTCTCCATCATTAGGCACACCTTTAAACACATAGTTTTGATTAGGGCTTGCTGCTGTACCTTTCATAGTAAAACCAATACCAGGATTTATTGATGAAGTTTCATCTATTTTATCCCAACCTGAATATCCAGAAGTATTTGGAGAATAGGTATACAACCAACGATCGCTAATTTCTAAAGGAGTAATTACCATACCATCAACATCAACACCAGCAGGAATACCGTTATACGGAGATCCCGTATTAAAACCTACCTGTTCTGGCTCAAATGAATTTATATCTGCATCTGTACCATCAAACAAACCTCCTGACAAAGTAAAGGCCTCTAAATTGTTTGTTACTGGAGATGACCAATAATTATAACCAAAAGTATTGGATATACCTTGCTGGTCTCTTAATAGACTACCACCACTTGACGTATTGAGATTAGTACCTGTTGTATGCGTTTGAATTAATTGAGCTTCTCCAACTAAGCGTAAATCGCCACTTACTAAATTAACTCCGTTTTCTACAATAAGTCCAAAGCCATCGGCTACAGAAACTCCTTTTTTAGAAGAACTTGTTACATTAACTTCTAAATTATAAAAATTAATGCTTCCTGCTGTTCCTGAAATAGATAGTGTATCATTTACTGAACTGGTAAAAAATGTGGTTCCTGAAAATGATGACGTACTACCATCATTTATAAAATCACTATTTAAATACAAATCACCCTCATTGTCATGAGTTCCTGGTTCTGAATTTAAATATGCGCCACCAAAATAAACAACGGTAGATGATTCTATTTTTAAGGTCCCTGTGTTTATAATTTGTACCCCAAGATTACCTGGTGGTATTGCTCCTTGAGACATAGAAATAGTCGGAACGATAAGACTTAAGCACCAAAGTATAAAATATTTTTGTTTCATGACTTAGAAGGTTTAGGGGCGTTAACCTATTAAAGGTATGATTTACATGTATTTAAAAACATGACTATTGTCAGTTTAGACAATAAAAATAGGTTTTCAACCTAAATTTATGCACTTAATCGACTAAATATATTAAGTATAAATGAAATTAATCTAGAAATTTATAAATCAAAGTCAGGAGATCTTCCATTACAATCGGTTTTGTAATATAGTCGTCACAGCCTGCTTGTAGGGCTTTTTCTTTATCTCCAAAAATAGCATAAGCAGACTGAGCTATAATGGGTAATTTTGGATTAACCGACTTGATTTGTTTTGAAGCTTCATACCCGTTCATAACAGGCATATTTATATCCATTAAAACTAAATCAATATCAGAATTATTATTACAATATTCAACCGCAATCTTACCGTTTTCAGCTCTTTTGTAATTGATGTTTTTTAGTTCTAAAACAGATTTTATAAACTCATAACTAGAATCGTCATCTTCAACAATTAAAATCGTTTTTAATTGTGTGTTTTTATTATCATTCTCAAGTTTGCTGTTTAGTTCAATCAAACTATTTTCTTGTTCGAATGGAATCGTAAAAAAGAATGAACTTCCATTTCCTTCTAAAGAGTCAACCCAAATACTACCTCCTAAAAGAATTATTAATTTTTTTGCTGTTGAAAGACCTACACCCATACCTTCATGTTTTCTTCCAAAGGATCCATCTGCTTGTCTAAAAACTTCAAAAATAAGTTGCTGATGATCCTTATGAATACCTATACCTGTGTCTTCAATAAAAAACTTAACCATGGTTTTATCATCAACTTGGTAGATATTATAACCATAGTTTATATAGCCTTCTTCTGTGAATTTTAAAGCATTTTTTAACAAGTTCTTTAAAATCCTTTTAAGCTTTATGGCATCTGTGCTGATACTTATATTTTTATATTCTTTAGGAACTATTAAATTAAGTTCTAAATGATTCTTATCAAGTTTGTCTTGCTCAGTTTTCATTAATCTATCAACTTCTAGTAAAACTGATTGTAAATTAACTTGACGCTTAACAACCTCTATTTGTCCAGACTCTATTAACGAAATATCAAAAAGATCCTCAACAATATCAAGTAAATGATCACCACTGGAATTGATAATTTTATTAAACTCAAGAACATCCTCTTTTGGAGTGCTTTCATCAATTAAACTAGACAAACCAATAATAGAGTTTAAAGGGGTTCTTAACTCGTGAGACATCGTTGCCAAAAACTCAGATTTTAAACGATCTGATTCTTTTGATTTTGCTAAAGCTTCTTTTAAATGATCTAAAACCTTAAGTCGTTCAGTTATATCTCTATGCACTCCTAAAAACCCTATAATTTCGCCTTCTTCATTGATAATAGGATCTGCTGAGCCTTCAATATTAATTATGGTTCCATCTTTTTTTATGTTAGTATACTGGGAGCTTGCAATGTTTTCTTTATTTAATAGTTTTTTCCAAAAAAGGTTAAAATCTCTTTTATTTTTAGGGTTATGAATTATTCTAGGTGTTTTTAATCCAATAACCTCATGAGGTTCGTACCCATACATCTTTGTAAATTGCGGGTTTATATACGTAAAGACGCCATCAGTATCTGTCATAAACACCACCTCCTTTGTAGTATTTAAAGCATAACTTAATTTTTGTAAATTAAAATCTGTTTGTTTACGTTCTGTAATATCTCTAAAAATACCTGTTATAAAAAACTGATTATTTGACTCCCAACTAGATGCAGACATTTCAACTAAAAATTCTGTACCATCTTTTCTTATGGCCGAAAGTTCTGTAATTTGACCAATTTTATTTCTAAGCCAAATCTTAACTAATCGTTTAACATCTATTTCAACTTTGGTATTTATGTACTTATTAGGGAAAATTTGCAGTATAGATTTATTGACTATTTCATTGGAATGATAGCCAAATATTCTTTGAGCAGCTTCATTCCATGATCTAATAGAACCATCTTCCTCAATTGTTATTATAGCATCTACTGCTGTTTTAACGATGGATTCATTTAACCTTTCAGATTTTACAACTTTTTCTTTGAGGAATTCTACCTCTGCTAAAAGCTGTTCCATTGTTTTGTTTTCATTTTCCATCATGAACCTAACTTAAAAATCTAAATGCAGATATTTTTTTATGACGTTGTATAACAGCCCCTTTGAAACGGGTTTTGAAATATATTCATTACATCCTGCTTTCATAGCTAAAGCTTCATCTTCGGCCATAGCATAGGCTGTAATGGCAATAATAGGAACGGTTGTACTTGTTTTTCGTATTTCTAAAGTTGCTTCATAACCATTAAGAATAGGCATTTTAATATCCATTAATATTAAATTAATGTCCTTGTTCTCTTTAAATAAATCCACTGCTTCTTGTCCGTTTTCTGCTCTAATAATTTTAATATTGAAAACTTTTAAAACCTCTCTGATATAAATGAAATTGGTTAATTCGTCTTCTGCAACTAAAATTGTTTTCTCTTCGGTATTATTTTTTATCATGTCTTCCTTAACTATAGACACATAGGTTTCTTTTTGATTATCAGAAACAAATGGTACTGTAAAAATAAATGTGCTTCCTTCTGTTAAAGTATTCTCTACCCATATATTACCTCCTAATAACTCCACTAAACCTTTTGCTATAGAAAGCCCTAAACCAGTACCAGTTCCTGCTTTTGTATATTCATTATCAACTTGACTGAATCTATTAAAAATTATTTTTTTATCCTTTTCACTAATGCCTATACCCGTATCTTTTACATAAAATTTAATTTTATCCTTATCTATACCATATCCAAATGTTACAGACCCTTGTTTAGTAAACTTTAAAGCATTTTCAATTAAGTTTGATAAAATCTGTACCAGCCTATTTCTGTCTGTTTTAACAAAACAATCATTATCATCTAATGATTTATGAATTTCTATAGATACATCTTTTGTTTTATTTTGAATTGAAAATTGAAAATATAAGCTATCTATGATCTCATTTAAATTACAAGTGTCTAAATTTATTGACAATTGTTTTGCTTCTATTTTAGAGATATCTACAACATCAGATATTATTGCTAACAGGCGCTTTCCTGCTTCTTGAATTAATTCAATAAATTTTTTCTTTTTACTTTCATCTACAACATCATCATCTAACAAACTAGTAAACCCTAAAATAGCATTCATAGGCGTTCTAATTTCATGAGACATATTAGCGAGAAAAGCTGTTTTTAATTTTTCACTGTGCTCGGCTTTTTCTTTTGCTTTTTTGAGTTGAACCCTTTGGTTTTTGAGTTCGGTAATATCTGTTAAAACCCCAACTAAAAACCGCTTATTACTTTCATCAACATATCTTATTATTTTTGTTAATACCGTTCTTGAGTCTCCTTGACTTGTAGTTAAACTATCTTGCTTAATATGTTCTTCGCCATTTTCAAGTACTTTTTCATCAATGTTATTAATACGATTGAATTCATCTTTAGATAAACCCTCTGTAAACGTTTTTCCTAAAACCTCTTCTTGAGACACTCCAAAAATGTTGCAAAAAGCATTGTTTACAATGATTAGCCTACTTTTTTCATCTTTAACAAAAACAGGATCAGCTAAATTATTTATAATATTATGGAGAAAGTCTTTACTTTTATGAAGTTCATGAGTACGTTCTTTAACTTTTTCGGAGAGTTGTGAGTTAAAGGTGTTTAGTTTAAAATACGCTGTTTTTAATTCTTCAATAGAACTTGCTAATAACCTTTCTTCATTTTCATTTAACAAAACGCTCTGAACGGTCTCTTCTTTTTTATACAACAGTTTTAACTCTTTTATAAAATGCCATATTGGTTTAGATATACTTTTAGAAACCGTAATAGCAATACTAATACTCGCTAAGATAAAAATAGCCATAACCACACAAAACAAAACTATATTCTGTTTTGTTTCTTCTATGCTATTTTGATAAATTTCATCTGCTTTATTTTGTGCAAAATCTGTTAATACCCTAGCCTTTTCATAAATATCATCTACTTTAATTTTCCCTCGCTTTTGATACAAACTATAAGCTCCAACAATGTCTTCCTTTTTCTTTAATTTTATAATATCATCAACTAGTACTGAGTAATTTTTATAAGCGTTGTGAAGACTATCAATACTGGTTGTTTCACCTAAAAACTTATTACTAATAATTTTAAACGAATTGTTAATTAATTTATCAGAGGTATTTATCGTTTTAAGATGCACTGCTGCCTCCAAACTATCTTCAGCCATTATAAAATGGTCTAGTTTATGGCTTATTAATTCTGTATTTGCTTCAATATCTCTAACAGCATTACTAACCACCAACGGTTGATTATACATTCTCTGCAAGTGCTTGTCAATAGTATTTAATTCATATAATGCAAAAAGGCCTAATACTAACATAAACGCTAGTATCGAGGAGAAAGCTATGATAAGTCGTGTACGAAATCTAAGTTTTTTCATTAACAAATTAGTTTAATTCTAGTCAATATAGAAAAACGGTGTAAAATTCTTCAATAAAAACATTAAAATCTATGACTATTATCATCAAAAAAATGCACTTCGTTTAACGGTAACATTAAGAACTGTAGTTTATAACTAAAAATTAGGTAATAAAAGGTAATACGTAATCTCGTGGTTTGAGGAAATTATAGGTATAAAAAAAGAGAACAACCCGTTTAAGAATTATCCTCTTGTTTTTGTTATCAACCAACCAATAAATAACAAGACAAATTAACAAATACTTTATTGTATAAAACATGACAAAAATCATGTTTTCAATATTTTTTTATTACGCTTAAATTATTGTGAAATTATCGGATGAGGTGTTTGAAAGATTAGTGAACAGAAAGTTCCTTTTTACAATTACATACTATGAAATTCGATTAAATTGGCTTCATAATATTGATCTCCCAGTTTAGACAATAAATTTTTAATAACACTACTGTCTCCATCTACGGCAATAGCAGAATATCCAATATTATTTAGTTTCCCTAATCTTAAATCAATAATATTAATATGTTTGGAAGCTAATGCAGATAGCAATATTAAAAGAACGCCAGGTGCGTTGTGGTGTTTAGTTAAAATCACCTTATCATTTAAAGCTAAATTTAACTTCACCCCATCCATTTCTAATAAATACACACCTTCGTGGTAATAATTTGGCAATTGGGCATTTTCTTTATAAATCAACTTACTAAAAACACCAGAATCTGTCCCCTTCATAAAGTCAATGGCACTTTTAACGTTTCCATTATCATTTTCAATGGATAAAAATGCAATCGCAGTCCCATCATTATTAGACTTTAATCGTGCGGTTTCAACATTAATCCCTTCTGAAGCCAACGTGTTAAACAATGATGAAATAACTCCTGGCTCATCCAAATGCTCAGAAAACAAACCATTCACTTTTTGGTTCGTCATTTTAGGAATCTCATTGGTAATCGTAATTGATTTTCCCCATTTTCTAATTCTAATGGCATTATAGTCTCCCATACCTGTAGAATTTTTATAAATATCTACAAATTCTAAAAACGAACCTCCAAAAGAAAAATCTGGAATAATGCGTCTTTGATCATCATTTAATCGTTGGTTTAATAATTCAATACCTTTATTTAAAACCGTGTACTTTACTTTTAAATCATGGTCATCAAAAATGGTACGGTTTTCTGGAATTAATTTTGAATAACTCACATAACTTTCATAACCAGCTTCTTGAATATATTCTAAACTTTCCTTAAAATTTAATCCATAATAACGTACATGATGCGTATCGGTTCCTACACACACCGGGATTTGAAGTTCATTAGCGCGCCTTAAAATACTCTGAATTGGGTACACACCAACTCCTTTAAATTTCCCTGCCATATTAACATCCAAAGATAAATTTCTATCGGCAATAAGTTCTAAAAGTGTTCTGAATTTATTGGCTAACGGATGTGAACTGGTTTCAAAGTTGAGCAATGATTCAGGCATATCAACATTTAATTTTGGCAAATCAATATGTCCAATAATTTGAATCATATCACCAAAACATTCAATCATCTGAATCATTTCATTAAAATAGCTATCCCAGTAGGCTTCTAAACTTCCTCTTATTTTCAATAATTCAAGAGCTTCTTCTTTAGAGCCGTCGTATGGTAAACCTTCGGGAGCAAAATGAACAGACCCTATCACGTAATCGGCATCCTCAGCTTGAAATATTTTCGATCGGCTCCACTGTAACCCCAAATCGGGTCCCATCCATTCTAATTCAACACCATATTTAATGTTTATTTGTCCTTCATATTTTTTTCGAAGATTAGCAATGCGCTTAGGGTAGTTTAAATACGATTTATTACCTCTTATAAACTTAACATTTGTATCTCTTTCTGCGGTATAACGAAAACTTGTTAATCTTGGCGAATGAATTATAAACGTAATACTTGGGTGATTTGCCTCAATAGCTTTATCTACAATATCTTCTAATTTATCAATACCATGTTTTACATGATCCCTTTCTGTACCTGCATGAATACCATGTGTTTCCCAAATAAATTCGTTAAGTTTTCTCATTAATGACTCTGCGTTAATTTGCTTTTAAAAATCCAAATTTAACCATTGAAATAGAATAAATAGCTAAATACTGATTGTTTTCAATAATTTTTAAAAAGAAATATTAATTGTCAATAAAAATATTCTAAATCAAATAAGTTATTGTGAATTTAATAAAATCAATATCTAAACAGTTTATCGTTAAACGTCCTACTCAAAACTTTACAAGCAAAAATTCCTTAAATTGAATAATAATTAAAAGACAAGATACTTGCCTTAATTTAATCTTTTTTTAAGGTTAAAAAATTAAGTTAATGCACTCATATATGCTAAATTTGTAATCTATTCTATTTTAGAAACCTTATTCTTATTTACTCATCTTAAGAAAAAACTATGAAGCATTCAATTATAAAAACGCTTTTACTTTGTTTAGCATTATATTTTACAGCATGTCGCACTTATACAAAGCAAAATGTATTAGAAACAAGTGAAACTTCCAAGCATTATAGCACGTACGATACTTGCAACTTAAACGGTACGACCCTACCCGTTTTGATGCCTTATAACCGTGTTATTGATCCTGCTGGCAAGGTTGTCTCTTATGGAAATCCAGATCTGGAAAATCATAGTTTAGATATTCAAGCAATCCCTAACACAAACTTTTTAGCTATTGAAGACAGATACGGTATTGCTATTTTGAACAGTAAAACTAATAAAATTGTAAGCAGATGGGCTTACCAAGACCATCCGGAATACAAAAATTTCATGAGTACTTATTCTGGGATTCAAGTTTTAAAAACCAATGATATAACAGAAATTTTTTGGAGCGCAGACGATAACAAGAATAAAATAGCTAAAGTATTTAAAGCCATCTGGGATACTAAAACAGTAAAAATTGAAACTACTTTTGATTTTAAGCCTATAGATGATGCTCCTTTAGCCTTGCCTAACGACTTGGCGATTCATACAGAAAACGGAAAACAATTTTTATATGTTGTATTGAATGGAAACAATACCTTAGAAAAAATTGATTTAGAAACCAAAGAAACGGTGTGGTCTGTCTACACAGGCGTTGCTCCTTTTGGAATAACCATTAATAATGATAAAGCATTTGTTACTAATTGGGCTGGCGACATCCCAACTGCAGATTCTAAAAAAGAAACTGCTGGTGTTCCTTACGGAAGTGCCTTTATAGATCCGCAAACGGGTTCTACACCTTTTGGTAGCGTTTCTGTTATTTCAATTAATAACGGACAGCTAATTAAATCTATTCCTGTTGGTAGCCACCCAAACGATATCATACAAAGCAATAACAAGCAGCATATATATGTAAGCAATGGCAATACGGATAATGTGTATGTTATCAACCCAAAAACATTAGACACTGAAGAGATTATTTCTGTAAAAATTGATAAAGGTGAAGAAGGTTTTTTAGGAAATTCACCTAATGCCCTAGCCATAAGTCCTGACGATGCCTATTTGTATGTTGCCAACGGTATGGATAATGCCTTGGCTGTAGTAAAATTAAGAAACCAAACTACAGAAAGTTTTATTGAGGGTTTTATTCCCACCGAAGCGTATCCTGGGGGTTTAACTGTCTATGACAATACACTATTTGTAACCAATTTAGAAGGTGAAGGTGCTCGTGTAAATAGTTTAGATATGAGCAATCCTATGAACATTACAAAAAGTGTCAAAGAAGGTGCTTTTAATTCGCATCATCAAAAAGCTACCGTTTCAATCATTCCAATTCCCGATTCTAAAAAATTAGCAACCTATACAGAACGCGTAAAAGCGCAAATGCTTAATTTTAGAATAGAACTTGCTAAACTATCGCCGCGTAAAAATCAACCAGCAAGACCAATACCTGAGCGTATTGGCGAACCTTCCTTGTTTAAACATGTTATTTACATCATCAAAGAAAATAGAACGTATGATCAAATTTTAGGCGATATGCAAGAAGGAAATGGCAGTAGTGATCTTTGTGTTTTTGGCGATAGCATTACCCCAAACCAACATAAACTTGCCAAAGATTTTCTTTTAATGGATAATTATTATGCGTCGGGTAAATGTTCTGCCGAAGGGCATCAATGGACGGATGCAGCCATGGTTTCAGATTATGTTGAAAAAAATGTGAGAGCCTGGTTTAGAAGCTATCCTCATGTTCAAAACGACGCATTAGTATATAACGAAAAAGGATTTATTTGGAATAATGCTGCCGATCATGGCAAAACTGTTAGAATATATGGTGAAGCTTGCGAACCTAATATTGACCCCAATTTAAGTTGGACAGACATTTATGAAAATTATAAAGCAGGCAAACCATTAGAATTTCATAATACAACAACCATATCTAGAGTTGAGCCTTTTTTATCTCAAAATTACCCAGGATCTGATTACCTCAAAGTTCCAGACCAAATTAGAGCTTCCGCTTTTATAAAAGAATTAGAAGATTATGAAAACATGCCTGGAGATCAATTTCCAGAATTGTCTGTTATGGCCTTATCAGTAGACCACACATCGGGTACCAGACCAGGAATGCCTACACCAAGAGCCATGGTTGCAGATAACGATTTAGCATTGGGCCGCATTATTGAAGCCGTAAGCAAAAGTAAATTTTGGAAAAACACGGTTATTTTTGTGACCGAAGATGACTCACAAGCTGGATGGGATCATGTGTCTGCTTACAGAACTACAGGCTTTATAGTGAGCCCTTATAGTCGTTTAAAAAAGACGATAAAAACAAATTACAATCAAACATCGGTCGTTCGATCTATTGAACAAATTTTAGGAATTCCTCCTATGAATTTAATGGATGCTACTGCGCTACCTATGTTTGAATGTTTTGAGAACACACCAAATATGGAACCATTCAATTTTACTGAAAACAAAATTCCTTTAAATGAAATGAATCCTGATTTAAGTAAATTAAAAGGAAAAGCGTTATCGTATGCTAAAGAATCGATGCGTCCAGAATATGACCATATCGATTCAGGTATTGATGATGTTTTAAACCGAATTATTTGGTTTAGCGTCAAAGGAAAAAAGAAATATCCAGCAGCTTTAGCAGGCCATGATACTGATGACGATGATGATTAATACATTCAAGAATCTACCAATTTTAACCCTTTAATTTCTGGTTTTATTAATATGAATTTTTAATATCCCGCTCTTCAATCACTAAAGATTGAAGAGCTTTTAATTCTTTATTATAATTACTATTCTCCTTATCATCGTTCTTAAGTTCTGCTAAAACTTCAAAAACAAAATTTTCTTCTCCGTATGTATTCCAATCTTTTTGAAAAGTTCTATTCCTATGATTTCCTAACTTAAGTTCCATTATATGCCTGTTCCATTTGGATTCCATATCAGCACTGTTATCTATTAAAACTTTATTAGTTATTACGTTTTTTATTTGAAAAACCCCTATTGGAAATTTCATTTGTTTGTAGATATCTTTCTGTTCTTTTTTTGTTTTCATATCATATAAAGCCTAATTGTTTCATAACCGTTACTCTATTAAAAACTTGAGTGTGCCCATTAATTAAATTGTTTTTAAAATGATAAATTGTCGTTCCCTTTGTATTAATAGTCTTTTTGGTAGGTGGATATAGACCTATAAAACCAAGATTTGTTCCAGTTAAAATCCAAGTAATTGCAACATGATGTTCCTCAGGAATGACAGAAGTTATTTCGAAATTCATATCCGGAAATGAGTTGAATGAAAAATTTAATCGTTCTTTAAATTCAGAATGCGTTAATGTTTTTCCTTCCCAAGGGTCTGCTTCATCAAGATGAATAGTATATTCTTTGTGAACATATTTTGCAATTGAATCGACCTTCTTTTTATTCCAAATTTCGTTCATAAATTCTTTAATAAAAGATTCTTTATTCATCAT
>TARA_R110002033_G_scaffold1288_2_pt1 | contig 12961 bp, 7 predicted proteins | sample TARA_R110002033 | Tara Oceans TARA_R110002033 (sample SAMEA4397051) | marine metagenome | biome: Polar Biome; feature: [SRF] surface water layer (ENVO:00010504); material: water (ENVO:00002006), including particulate matter (ENVO:01000060) such as... | depth 5 m
CAAAACTGGCCAGGCGCCGGTGGTTGTAGCGGTAAATACAGGTGTCCATGTCGGGCGATGTGACCATCGCGCAGGCAAGGCTGGGGGCATATGTCTCGCGGAATTCGCGGAACGGCGCGGCCCGGTCGTTCAGGTCCCAGTAGAGGCCGCGCGTGAAGGCGATGGCGAGGGGATTGTCGGCGAAGCCACCGGCAATCAGTCGGTCGGCGCGGTCGCGTGTTTTCGCGATGTAGTCGACGGCAAGCGCATCGTCGTCATCGAGACGAAAGCCGGTAACATGGGTGGTGCCGTCGCGGACGGCGCGGCGGAAACTGCGCTTGGCCGAGGGCAGAGGCCCCATCCGTTCCATGAAGATCGGGCGGACGAAAAGGAAGCGGTCGCGCAGTGCCCGCAGACGTTGCTTGTGATCGGCGGGCAGGCTGTCGCCCGCAAGGATGACGCAGGTGAAATCGCCGTCGGTCTGGGCGGCCAGCGATGGCAGGGTGATGGTTTCGAGGTAGGCGAAGCGGCTGGCCAGACGCGCCGGATCGTAGAGCATCGCCAGCAGTGCGTCTTCGTCCATGCCGCTGACGGCAAAGCCTTCGGTGGCCGGATAGCTGAAGCGGATCAGGCCGATGATCTGGTTGCGAACGGTCATGGAGTTTGCGTCGCATGGGGGCGCGGCTGCGGCAAGACGTGTCACGACAAGCAGGACGCAGTTGCGGGTATGCGGGAACGAAAAACCCCCGCCGGATCGCTCCGGCGGGGGTATGTTTTGTCAGGACGCCAGGATCAGTCCTCGGCCGTCTCGGCCGCCGGTTCGGGCGTCTTGAACGCGTCTTCGGCAGACGACGTCGGCTCGGGCGCGGCCAGGGCCGCGGCCTTTTCGGCTTCGATCCGGGCGGCTTCGATGACGACGCTGTCCCGTTCGGTCGCGATGGCGCGCATCTTCTGGGTCGCGCCACCGGTGCCCGCCGGGATCAGACGACCGACAATGACGTTCTCCTTCAGGCCGACCAGCTTGTCGCGCTTGCCCTGAACCGAAGCTTCGGTCAGCACCCGCGTGGTTTCCTGGAACGAGGCCGCCGAGATGAAGCTGCGGGTCTGCAGCGACGCCTTGGTGATGCCCAGCAGGATCGGCTCGGCGATGGCCTGCCGGTCGCCCCGCTTTTCGGCCTTGGCGTTGGCTTCTTCCAGCTCGGCCTTGTCGACATGTTCGCCCTTCAGAAGCGTCGTTTCGCCCGAGTCGAGGACTTCGAACTTCTGAAGCATCTGGCGGACGATGACCTCGATGTGCTTGTCGTTGATCTTCACGCCCTGCAGACGATACACGTCCTGCACTTCGTCGATCAGATAGTCGGCCAGCGCCTCGATCCCCATGATCCGCAGGATGTCGTGCGGCGCGGGGTTGCCGTCCATGATGTAGTCACCCTTCTGGACGAAGTCGCCTTCGGCCACCGGGATGTGCTTGCCCTTGGGCACCATGTAGTCGATCGGCTCCAGGCTCTCGTCGGCAGGAACGACCGTGATCCGGCGCTTGTTCTTGTAATCCTTGCCGAATTTCACATAGCCGTCGCGTTCGGCGATGATCGCGTTGTCCTTGGGACGCCGCGCTTCGAACAATTCCGCCACCCGTGGCAGACCACCGGTGATGTCCTTGGTCTTGGCACCTTCGCGCGGAATACGCGCGACGACGTCGCCGGCCTTCATCATCTGGCCGTCTTCGATGGACAGAATGGCGTCCACCGACATGGCGTAGGTCATCGGGTTTCCGGCGTCGTTGCGAACCGGCTCCCCGTCTTCACCGACGATGATGACCTCGGGCTTCAACTCGTTGCCCTTGGGGGCCGAGCGCCAGTCCGACACGATCTTCTGGGTCATGCCGGTCGCGTCATCGGTCTCGTCCCGGACGGAGATGCCCGCGTAGAGGTCGACGAACTTCGCCTTGCCGTCGGCTTCGGCGATGATCGGCAGGGTGAACGGGTCCCATTCGAACAGCTTGTCGCCGCGTTCGACCTTCTGGCCATCGGTCACGAACAGGGTCGTGCCGTAGCCCAGCTTGTGGGACGACCGCTCCTCTCCGTTTTCGTCGATGATGGCCATCTGCATGTTGCGCCCCATGACGACGTTGCCACCGGCTTCGTTCATCAGGGTGTTCGCATTGCGGAATTCGACCTTACCGGCAACCGAGGTTTCCATGAACGACTGCTGACCACCCTGGGCCACGCCGCCGATGTGGAACGTCCGCATCGTCAGCTGTGTGCCCGGCTCGCCGATGGACTGCGCGGCGATGATGCCGACAGCTTCGCCGAGGTTCACCTTGGTGCCACGGGCCAGATCACGGCCGTAGCAGGTGGCGCAGACGCCTTCTTCGGCCTGACAGGTCAGGGGCGAGCGGATGCGCATCGACGCGACAGATGCCGTGTCGATGATGTCCGCACTGCGTTCGTCGATCAGCTCGCCCTTCTTTACGATGACCTCGTCGGTGCCCGGAACGTGGACATCGTCGGCCGCCACGCGGCCCAGCACACGCTCGGCCAGGGTCGCGACGACTTCACCGTCGTTGACCGCAGCGGTCGCCGTAATGGCGTTTTCGGTGCCGCAGTCGTCCACGCGAACGATGCAGTCCTGCGCCACGTCGACCAGGCGACGGGTCAGATAGCCCGAGTTCGCCGTCTTGAGCGCGGTGTCCGACAGACCTTTGCGCGCGCCGTGGGTCGAGTTGAAGTATTCAAGAACGGTCAGACCTTCCTTGAAGTTCGAGATGATCGGCGTCTCGATGATGTCGCCGTTCGGCTTGGCCATCAGGCCGCGCATGCCGCCCAGCTGCTTCATCTGCGTGACCGAGCCACGGGCACCGGAGTGGGCCATCATGTAGACCGAGTTCGGCTCGTTTTCGGCACCGTTCTCGTCGACCCCGGCGATGGAGATGTTGGACATCATCGCCTCGGTGACCTTGTCGTTACACTTCGACCAGGCATCCACGACCTTGTTGTACTTTTCGCCCTGAGTGATCAGGCCGTCCATGTACTGCTGCTCGAAGTCCTTCACCAGGTCGCGCGTCGCATCCACGATCGGCCACTTGCTGTCGGGGATGACCATGTCGTCCTTGCCGAACGAAATGCCCGCCTTGAACGCTTCGCGGAAGCCCAGCGTCATGATCTGGTCGCAGAAGATCACCGATTCCTTCTGACCGCAGTAGCGGTAGACGGTGTCGATGGTCTGCTGCACCTCTTTCTTGCGCAGCAGGCGGTTGACCAGATCGAAAGGGGCCTTGGCGTTCATCGGCAGCATCGCACCCAGACGCACGCGTCCCGGCGTGGTGTCGAAGATGACGCCGACTTCCTCGCCCATCTCGTCGATCTGGGTGACGCGCGCCTTGATCTTGGCGTGCAGATGCACCTCGCCGGCGTCGAGGGCGTGAACGACCTCGTCCACCGAGGAGAAGACCATGCCTTCGCCCTTCATGCCGGACCGTTCCATCGACACGTAGTACAGGCCGAGGATCATGTCCTGCGACGGCACGATGATCGGCGCGCCGTTGGCGGGCGACAGCACGTTGTTGGTCGACATCATCAGGACGCGGCATTCCAGCTGCGCCTCGAGGCTCAGCGGCACGTGAACGGCCATCTGGTCGCCGTCGAAGTCGGCGTTGAAGGCCGAACAGACCAGCGGGTGAAGCTGGATCGCCTTGCCTTCGATCAGAACCGGCTCGAACGCCTGAATGCCGAGACGGTGCAGCGTGGGCGCACGGTTCAGCATGACGGGGTGTTCGCGGATGACCTCATCCAGAATGTCCCAGACTTCGGGACGCTCTTTCTCGACCAGTTTCTTGGCTTGCTTGACCGTGGACGACAGGCCCTTGGCCTCGAGCCGGGAATAGATGAACGGCTTGAACAGTTCGAGCGCCATCTTTTTCGGCAGGCCGCACTGATGCAGCTTCAGCTCCGGTCCCGTCACGATGACGGACCGGCCCGAGAAGTCGACCCGCTTGCCCAGAAGGTTCTGGCGGAAGCGGCCCTGCTTGCCCTTGAGCATGTCGGACAGCGATTTCAGCGGGCGCTTGTTGGCACCCGTAATGACGCGGCCACGACGACCGTTGTCGAACAGCGCATCGACGGATTCCTGCAACATCCGCTTTTCGTTGCGCACGATGATGTCGGGCGCGCGCAATTCGATCAGCCGCTTCAGGCGGTTGTTGCGGTTGATGACCCGGCGATACAGATCGTTCAGGTCCGATGTGGCGAACCGGCCCCCGTCGAGCGGCACCAGCGGGCGCAACTCGGGCGGGATGACCGGGATGACCGTCAGGATCATCCACTCCGGACGGTTGCCGGATTCGATGAAGCTCTCGACGATCTTCAGGCGCTTGATGATCTTCTTGGGCTTCAGCTCTCCGGTGGCTTCCTTCAGGTCTTCACGAAGGGTCGTGGCTTCCTGCTCCAGGTCGATGGCGGCCAGCATTTCGCGGATAGCTTCGGCACCGATGTTCGCCTGGAAGGCGTCGGCCCCGAAGTTGTCCTGCGCGTCCATGAACTCCTCCTCGGACATCAACTGTCCGTAGGTGAGGTCGGTCAGGCCCGGTTCGATCACGACATAGTTCTCGAAATACAGGATGCGTTCCAGATCGCGCAGCGTCATGTCCAGCATCAGGCCGATGCGCGAGGGCAGCGACTTGAGGAACCAGATGTGCGCGACGGGCGAGGCCAGTTCGATGTGGCCCATCCGCTCGCGGCGGACCTTTTGCAGCGTGACTTCCACGCCGCATTTCTCGCAGACGACGCCACGATACTTCATGCGCTTGTACTTGCCGCAGAGGCATTCGTAGTCCTTGATCGGACCGAAGATGCGCGCGCAGAAAAGACCGTCACGCTCGGGCTTGAACGTGCGGTAGTTGATGGTCTCGGGCTTCTTGATCTCGCCGTAGGACCACGAGAGAATCCGCTCCGGGCTGGCCAGCGAGACCTTGATCTCGTCAAAAACCTTCTGCGGGGCGATCGGGTTGAACGGGTTGTTCGTCAGTTCCTGGTTCATCTTGATACCTTTATGAAAAGGGTGCGTTGGGGGACGTGGGGCGCGCGCGAAACGCGCCCCATCGGGTGACGATCCTGTCGGACATCACTCGTCGTCTTCCTCCGCATCCAGGAGTTCCATGTTCAGGCCGAGGCCGCGGACTTCTTTGACGAGAACGTTGAAGCTCTCGGGAACGCCCGCCTCGAAGTTGTCCTCGCCCTTGACGATGCTTTCATAGACCTTGGTCCGTCCGGCCACGTCGTCCGATTTGACCGTCAGCATTTCCTGCAGGGTGTAGGCGGCGCCGTAGGCTTCCAGCGCCCAGACCTCCATCTCGCCGAAGCGCTGACCACCGAACTGCGCCTTGCCGCCCAGCGGCTGCTGCGTGACGAGGGAATACGGACCGGTGGACCGGGCGTGGATCTTGTCATCGACCAGGTGGTGCAGCTTGAGCAGGTACTTCACCCCGACGGTCACCTGGCGCGAGAACTTCTCGCCGGTGCGCCCGTCGAACAGATCGGACTGACCGGAGGTGTCGAAACCGGCACGCCGCAGTGCATCGTTGACGTCGCCTTCCTTGGCACCGTCGAAGACCGGCGTGGCAATCGGAACGCCCGCCGTAACGTTGCCCGCATATTCGACGAGGGTGTCCTCGTCCATCGCGGCCATCGCTTCTTCGTAGGCTTCTTCGCCATACGCGATCTTCATCGCTTCACGCACCGGGGTCAGGTCGCCGCTGCGCCGGTAGTCGTCCAGCGCCTCGTCGATCTTGAGGCCCAGACCGCGTGCGGCCCAGCCCATGTGCGTCTCGAGGATCTGACCGACGTTCATGCGCGACGGCACGCCCAGCGGGTTCAGACAGAAGTCGACGGGGGTTCCGTCGGCCAGGAACGGCATGTCCTCCATCGGAACGACCTTGGAGATGACGCCCTTGTTGCCGTGACGGCCGGCCATCTTGTCGCCCGGCTGAAGCTTGCGCTTCACGGCGATGAAGACCTTGACCATCTTCATCACACCCGGCGGCAGGTCGTCGCCGCGGCGGACCTTTTCGACCTTGTCCTCGAAGCGGGCTTCCATGCTGCGCTTCTGGATCTCGTACTGCTCGTTCAGGGCTTCAACCTGCTTGGCGGCCTCTTCATCTTCCAGCGCGATCTGCCACCACTGACCGAAGGACAGCATCGACAGGGATTCTTCGGTCACGACGGTGCCGGACTTGAAACCCTTGGGGCCCTTCACGGCCTTCTGACCTTCGATCATCGACCGCAGGCGCGCATAGATGTTGCGGTCCAGAATTTCGCGCTCGTCATCCCGGTCACGGGCCAGACGTTCGACCAGCTCCCGCTCGATCTGCAGGGCCCGCTCGTCCTTTTCGACGCCGTGACGGTTGAAGACGCGAACCTCGACCACGGTGCCGTAATCGCCCGGCTTGACCCGCAACGAGGTATCGCGAACGTCCGAAGCCTTCTCGCCGAAGATGGCGCGCAGAAGCTTTTCTTCCGGCGTCATCGGGCTTTCGCCTTTGGGGGTGATCTTGCCCACAAGGATATCGCCCGGCTCCACGTCGGCACCGATATAGACGATGCCCGCTTCGTCGAGGTTGCGCAGGGCCTCCTCTCCGACGTTCGGGATGTCGCGGGTGATTTCCTCCGGCCCGAGCTTGGTATCACGGGCGGCGACTTCGAATTCCTCGATGTGGATCGAGGTGAAGACGTCGTCGCGCGAAACCCGCTCGGAGATCAGGATCGAGTCTTCGTAGTTGTAGCCGTTCCACGGCATGAAGGCGACGATGACGTTCTTGCCGAGCGCCAGTTCCCCCATGTCGGTCGACGGACCGTCGGCCAGCACTTCGTTCTTGCTGACATTGTCGCCCACCTTCACCAGAGGACGCTGGTTGATGCAGGTGTTCTGGTTCGACCGCTGGAACTTGCGCAAACGGTAGATATCGACACCCGCATCACCAAGGATCAGATCCTCGGTTGCGCGCACGACGATACGTTCGGCATCGACCTGGTCGATGACGCCGCCGCGACGGGCCATGATGGCCGCCCCGGAATCGCGAGCCACGACCTCTTCCATGCCGGTGCCCACGAAAGGAGCATCGGCGCGCAGAAGCGGCACGGCCTGACGTTGCATGTTCGACCCCATCAGAGCGCGGTTCGCGTCGTCGTTCTCAAGGAACGGGATCAGCGCCGCGGCGACCGAGACAAGCTGCTTGGGCGAGACGTCGATCAGGTCGACGTTATCGCGGGACTGCAATTTATAGTCGCCGGACTGGCGGGTCGACACCAGTTCGTTCTGGAACTTCATGTCGTCGGTCAGCTGCGCATTGGCCTGCGCAACGGTGTGACGCATTTCCTCGGTCGCGGACATGTATTGCACATCGTCCGTTATTTTACCGTCAACGACCTTGCGGTACGGTGTTTCGATGAAGCCGTACTTGTTGACGCGCGCATAGGTCGCGAGGCTGTTGATCAGACCGATGTTCGGGCCTTCCGGCGTCTCGATCGGGCACATCCGGCCATAGTGGGTCGGATGAACGTCGCGGACTTCGAAACCGGCACGTTCGCGGGTCAGACCACCCGGCCCGAGCGCGGACAGGCGACGCTTGTGCGTCACTTCCGACAGCGGATTGGTCTGGTCCATGAACTGCGACAGCTGCGAGGAGCCGAAGAATTCGCGCACGGCGGCGGCGGCCGGTTTCGCGTTGATCAGGTCCTGCGGCATGACGGTGTCGATCTCTACGCTCGACATACGCTCCTTGATGGCGCGCTCCATCCGCAGAAGGCCGACGCGATACTGGTTTTCCATCAATTCGCCGACGGACCGCACACGGCGGTTGCCGAGGTGGTCGATGTCATCGATGTCGCCACGCCCGTCGCGCAGTTCGACCAGTGCCTTGATGCAGGCCAGGATGTCTTCATCGCGCAGCGTGCGGACGGTATCCTCGGCATCCAGGTCCAGACGCATGTTCATCTTGACCCGGCCCACGGCGGACAGGTCGTAACGCTCGCTGTCGCGGAACAACTGATCGAACAGGGCCTGCGCCGCGTCGACGGTGGGCGGCTCGCCCGGACGCATGACGCGGTAGATGTCCATCAGCGCGGTATCGCGGCCCAAGTTCTTGTCGGCCGCCATCGTGTTCCGCATGTACGGGCCGACGTTGACGTTATCGATGTCCAGAACCGGTATCTCGGTGACGCCAGCATCCAGAAGCTCTTTCAGGGTGCCGCCGGAAACTTCGCCTGCCTTGTCCAGCTCCCACGTCAGCTCGTCACCGGCCTCGACGAAGATCGCGCCGTTGGTTTCGTCCACGATGTCGCGGGCGGCGAACTTGCCGATAATGCCGTCGAACGGCACCAGGATGTCGCCGACCTTGTCGTCGTCGCGCAGTTTCTTGACCTGACGCGGGGTGACCTTCTTGCCGGCTTCCATGACGACTTCGCCGGTGTTCGCATCGACGATATCCATCGCCGGACGGGTGCCGGTGTAACGCTCGGGGAAGAACTTGGTCGACCAGCCCTTGTCCTTGCGCAGGGTGAAATCGACAGTGTCATAATAGGCATTCATGATGCCTTCCTGGTCCATGCCGAGAGCATAGAGCAGCGTCGTCACCGGCAGTTTGCGGCGACGGTCGATGCGGCAGAACACCAGGTCCTTGGCGTCGAACTCGAAGTCCAGCCAGGAGCCGCGGTACGGGATGATCCGGCAGGCGAACAGCAACTTGCCCGAGCTGTGCGTCTTGCCCTTGTCGTGGTCGAAGAACACACCGGGCGAGCGGTGCATCTGCGACACGATCACACGCTCGGTGCCGTTCACGATGAACGTCCCGTTTTTGGTCATCAGGGGCATGTCACCCATGAAGACGTCCTGTTCCTTGATGTCCTTGACCGACTTGGCGGAGGTATCTTCGTCGATATCGAACACGATCAGGCGCAGAGTTACCTTGAGCGGGGCGGCATAGGTCATGTCGCGCTGCTGGCATTCCTCGACGTCGTACTTGGGCTCTTCAAGCTCGTATTTGACGAATTCGAGAATCGCCGTCTCGTTGAAATCCTTGATCGGGAAGACCGACTGGAACGTGCCCATCAGGCCTTCGCCCTCGGACGGCTCGGCCTGATCGCCGGATTTCAGGAAGAGGTCATAGGACGACTTCTGCACTTCGATGAGGTTCGGCATCTGGAGAACTTCGACCAGTTTGCCGTAATACCGACGGATACGCTTGGAGGACGCTTGCGTCTGAGCCATGTTGTGCTCGCCTTTTCAAGTTTCGCGCCTTGGTTCCCGACGGGCACCGGGGGCCAGGGCTTGCGAATGGGTCGTCGAGGAGGACCATCTGGCACGCCATCCCACAGGCGCGCCCCCGTCCGCCTCCTGACCGGAAAAGTCCGCCGTGACGGGCTTTTCGAGACAGGAGCGGGTGGCACCGGAAGCTCCGCTGCCACCCTCTTTATCCGACCGGATCGATGGTTCGGCTGACTTTGCGAAGAGCAAAGCCGCCGTCCAGCGACCGAGTGCGACCGCGGGGCGGTCGCACGGTCACGGCAAAGCCGTGATTACTTCAGTTCGACTTCGGCGCCAGCTGCTTCCAGCTTGCCCTTGATCTCGTCGGCTTCGGCCTTGGAGACCTGCTCCTTGACGGCCTTGCCACCGGCTTCAACCAGGTCCTTGGCTTCTTTCAGGCCCAGACCCGTGATGCCGCGGACTTCCTTGATCACGTTGATCTTGGAGGCGCCTGCCGACTTCAGGATGACGTCGAATTCGGTCTGCTCTTCGGCAGCCGCGCCACCGGCGTCGCCACCGGCAGCCATCATGACGGCGCCACCGGCAGCCGGCTCGATGCCATATTCGTCCTTGAGGATGGTTTTCAGTTCCTGGGCTTCCAGCAGCGTCAGGGCGACGATGTCTTCGGCGAGTTTTTTCAGATCAGCCATTTGATTTCCGTTCTATTAAGATGTGTTCCGGTATCGTGCCGTTCAAGGTCACGACGAGGGATGACGTCAGATGCTTCAGGCAGCCTTCTCTTCGATGGTCGAAAGAATGCTGGCGATGTTGGAAGCAGGCGCGCCAATGGCCCCCGCGATGTTCGAAGCAGGTGCGGCGATGCAACCCACGATGGAAGCGATAAGCTCCTCGCGGCTGGGCATCTTCGCGACTGCTGCAACACCGGCGGCGTCCAGCGCCGTATCGCCCATTGCGCCACCCAGGATAACCAGCTTCTGGTTGTCCTTGGCATACGCATCGAAAACCTTCGCCGCAGCGACGGGGTCTTCGGAATAGCCGAATACGGTCATGCCCGTGAGGTAGTCGGAAATACTGCTGACAGCTTTCCCCTCGAGGGCGATCTTGGCGAGCTTGTTCTTGGCAACGCGAACAGAACCCCCGGCATCGCGCATCCGCGCCCGCAGGTCCTGCATCTCGGCAACTGTCATGCCCTCGTAGTGGCTAACCACCACGACGCCAGAGCTTTCGAAGATCTGGCCGAGGTCCTCGACCAGTTTCTCTTTCTGCGCTCTATCCACAGTTTACTCCAAGTCCCGTGGGTTGCCCCACGAAATGGGGGTTGCCCCCCGGCTCATGGGAAGGGTCACCCCTCCCCCGTTCGGACCGGTTTCCCGGCCCAGCGGGTCCAATGAAGGGCCCCGCGCCAGATCGCCCGAAGTCGCCTTCGGAAATCAGTCTCGGGTCCCATCTCAGGAAGGAATTATTGGGGTTTCCCCCGACCCTCCGTCTCGGACAGGACGGGGTGTCGCCACCCCGCCGACCGGCCCCCCTGCGGGGACCGAACCTCTTATTCGTCTACGCAGTCGGCTCGTTGCCGGTCGCGCTGTCGACGTTGATCGAAACACCCGGGCCCATCGTGGAGCTCAGGAAGATCTTTTTCATGTAGGACCCCTTGGATCCTGCCGGCTTGGCCTTGGCCACGGCATCGACGAATGCCATGACGTTCTGCTTCAGCTTGTCCTTGTCGAACGACGCCTTGCCGATACCTGCGTGGATCACACCGGCCTTTTCGACCTTGAACTGGACCTGTCCGCCCTTGGCGTCCTTGACGGCCTGCGCCACGTCCATCGTCACCGTGCCGACTTTCGGGTTCGGCATCAGGTTCCGCGGACCCAGCACCTTACCCAGACGACCGACGATCGGCATCATGTCGGGGGTGGCGATGCAGCGGTCGAAATCGATCTTGCCCGACTGGACGATCTCCATCAGGTCTTCGGCACCGACGATGTCGGCTCCGGCGGCCTGGGCTTCCTCGGCCTTGGGGCCACGGGCGAACACCGCGACGCGGACGTCCTTGCCAGTGCCGTTGGGCAGTGACACGACACCCCGGACCATCTGATCCGCGTGGCGCGGATCGACGCCCAGGTTCATGGAAATCTCGACGGTTTCGTCGAATTTTGCCTTGGCGTTGTCCTTGACCAGAGCGACGGCCTCATCGACCGAAATGTCATCCTTGCCTGCGAATGCTGCGCGGGCCGCGGATGCGCGCTTACCGAGTTTTGCCATCACTTCACCTCGATGCCCATGGACTGCGCCGAGCCCACGATGATCTTCATGGCCTGTTCGACATCATTCGCCGACAGATCCTTCATCTTCGCTTCCGCAATCTCGCGCACCTGTTTGACGGTGACGGAGGCGACGGTCTCACGACCGGGAAGTGCAGCGCCCTTGGGACGGTTGCGCTTGCCCACGGGCTTCATGCCAGCCGCCTTCTTGAGGTAATACGACGCCGGCGGCGTCTTGATTTCCATCGTGAAGGACTTGTCCTGATAATACGAAATCACGGTGGGGCACGGCGCGCCGGGCTCCATGTCCTGCGTCTTGGCGTTGAACGCCTTGCAGAATTCCATGATGTTGATGCCACGCTGACCGAGTGCGGGACCGACGGGCGGGCTGGGGTTGGCCTGTCCGGCCTTGATCTGCAACTTCATCGTGCCGACGAGTTTCTTCGCCATTGGCTTTCTCCTTACGGCGGCGGGAAATGTCCCGCCCTACATGCGCCCACCCGATACCGGGCTTGATGGGCCGTTATGCCGTGGTTCGGGCCTGCCGTAGCATTGCCCTCCCACGTCCGGGTCCGGAGCCTCCACCATAAGCGGAGGCCCGGTAGATCACGTGGCTTTCGACACCTGCGTGAATTTCAACTCGACCGGGGTCGCCCGGCCAAAGATGGAAACCGAAACCTTCAGACTCTGCGCTTCATCGTCCACTTCCTCGACCTCGCCCGAGAAGCCTTCGAAGGGGCCGTCGACGACGTTGACGTCCTCGCCGATTTCGAAGGTGATGAGGGACCGCGGGGCCTCCTCGCCTTCCTGAACGCGATTGAGGATCTGGTTCACCTCGGCGTCGCGCATCGGCATCGGGCGGCCCTGCGGCCCCAGAAAGCCGGTGACCCGGTTGATCGAGTTCACCAGGTGATAGCCTTCGTCCGACATCTCCATCCGCACCAGAACGTATCCGGGCATGAAGCGCCGCTCGGACGTCACCTTCTTGCCGCGACGGACCTCGATCACCTCCTCGGTAGGGACCAGAACTTCTTCGATCTGGTCATGCAGCCCCTGTTCTTCGACAGCGGTGCGAATGTGTTCCGCGACCCGCTTTTCAAAGTTGGACAGCACGCTGACCGAATACCACCGCTTCGCCATGTCTTGCCCGTCCGCCTCTTGTTTTGTCCCGACGCCCTGGTCGGCGGCACGCCGCCCCGAAACGTCAAACAGCGCGCATCCCGAATCAATGCGCGCCGCCGATACCAAAGTCCGGTCCCTCTAACGCCCGGACGACGGGGATTCAAGGCCCGCCGGCGACCTTCGGCAAAGCCTGGGGCCGTTTCGATCAGAAAGCCGCGAGGACTTCCGTCAAACCGGTGCGGATCACCAGGTCGACAAGAAAGAAGAATGTCGCCGCCAGTACCGCCAGAATGAACACCATGACGGTGGTCAGGATCACTTCGCGGCGCGACGGCCAGGAA
>TARA_R110002033_G_scaffold171118_1_pt1 | contig 12940 bp, 17 predicted proteins | sample TARA_R110002033 | Tara Oceans TARA_R110002033 (sample SAMEA4397051) | marine metagenome | biome: Polar Biome; feature: [SRF] surface water layer (ENVO:00010504); material: water (ENVO:00002006), including particulate matter (ENVO:01000060) such as... | depth 5 m
GACCAACGATGAGCTTCTGGGGAATATATTTGCTAACTTTTGTATCGGGAAATAGACATTGGTTTTATTTGGTTTCATTTAAACTCAAATGACTATAAATCAAATACTTGCTTAGATCTTCTTATTTTTTGTTTTCCCTTATTTGTATGATTTTCGTACTTTTGTGTCTCTCATGTGTACCTCATAAAAAATATTTGCCTTAGAGATACACAAATTTGTACCTCATATGAAAATTCACCTTAGAAAGAAGAAATTGAAAAGCGGGAAGATTAGCCTCTATCTTGAATATTATAAAGGCAATACAAAAACACCCGGGGGTAAACGTAAAATTTTGAGGGATTTCGAATATCTTGATCTCTATCTGTTCCCCAATCCTGAAACACCTGAAGAAAAGAAAAAGAATAAGGAAAACTTGGAGCTGGCTGATCAGATATTTACTATTCGAAAAGCAGAGCTTTATCAAGGTAAATATAACATTCAGAATGATAAGAAGGGTAAGGTCGGTTTCTTGGAATTCTATGAAGAGAAGAAAGAAGAACGCTACAAGAGCAAAGGAAATTACGATAATTGGGATGCAGCACAAAAACATATAGAAGCCTACTGCCCCAGTCACATCACCCTTAATGATGTAGATGTCAATTTTATCAAGGGATTTAAAAAGTACCTGGACACAGTAGCGGTTACAAAAAGTAAGAAGAACTTATCTCAAAATACAAAGCACACCTATTTCAACAAGTTTAAAGCATGCCTTAATGCAGCTTTCGAAGAAGGGTATCTAAAAGAAAACTACATCAAGAAGGTGAAAGGCTTTACCATGGGAGAATCTACTCGGGAATACCTTACAGCGGACGAGCTTCAAAAATTGGCTAGTACCCACTGTAAACTACCCCTTCTGAAAAGTGCATTTCTATTTTCGGCGTTAACGGGAATACGATGGTCCGACGTCAACAAAATGAAATGGTCTGAAGTCAGGGATGAAGGCATGGATTCGGAGAACACTCCAATATTCAGAATTGTCTTTCAACAAAAGAAAACGGAGGGTGTAGAATATTTGTATATATCACAACAGGCCAGGGTGCTTTTAGGTGAACGTAAGGATTCTGAGGAACGTGTTTTCAAAGGGTTGCGCTATAGTGCCCACATGAACCTACAATTGCTCCGCTGGTGTATGTTTGCTGGAATAAAAAAACATATAACCTTCCATTCCGCAAGGCACACTAACGCAGTATTACTTTTAGAAAATGGCGCCGATATTTATACCGTTTCAAAACGTCTCGGACATCGTGAAATCAGAACTACAGAAATATATGCCAAAATCATAGATCAAAAAATGAAGGAAGCTGCGAACCTACTTCCTAAGTTGAATTTGGATTTGTTGTAGTACTCTTTCAAGGTTCCAATATCACTTGGTTGATAGAATAGGGTTCTAACTCCAATGCAATTTCGTACTCTGCTGTTCCAAATTTTTCGCAATACTGTTTATTTATAAACATCTGATTGTTAACTACTTTTTAATAATCAAAATGATGTTCTGGTAATTAACGTCTATGTTAATTACCGATAAAATTGGGTATAGCAATTTAAACCCATATCCATCCGTAACAAACAATAATTTGATGACCCGCAAATTAAAGGATAAATTGGCAAATTTGGATTTTCGACACAGTTCTGTAGAAGAAATCGAGAAAATATTCTCTAAAGAAATACTAGGTCATACTCGACCAACTATTAATATTTCACCTGACGGACTTTTTAGAGCTCGAATAATAACCAATACAAAAGAGGACGATTTACAGACAACAAAATCAATATGGTATCCAAATTTTAGCGAAATTGACCAAAAATATCATCAGTTAAATAGATGTAGTGATATCGGACAGAATTTCTTCTACTCTTCTAATTATTTAGAAGCTGTTATAAAAGAATTAAATCCTAAAAATGGGGATTTAATAATTATTGGAATATTCCACAAAAAATTTCCTGAGACTAAAATACGTTCTCAATATGCAGGTATTGAAGCACTAAAAACAAACCCTAAAGAAAATTCGGAATTAAAAGGCTACAAGTATATAAGCGAAAACGACAAAATAATTGAGGAATATGTCTCATCAAAATTTCAAGATAAAGTTGCTGAAGGCGAAGAATATAAATACAAACCGAGTATCGCTTTTAGTAATATTCTCTTGAAAAATGAATGTATTGACTGTTTAATATATCCAAGTGTAGCTTCCGATTTAAAATCTGTGAATTATGGAATTAAAGCGAATTTCGTGGACAAGTTTCTTTATTGCCAAAGCACATACATTTACACCATAAAAAAGAGTGGAAACGAATTTGAACTTATCCCAAATAAATACGGAAAAAGAATAGTATTCGACAAAAAAGATGCAAAAAATTCAATAATTGAATGGAAGGAAAATAAAGCAAGTGAAAAGCAACAGACGATAAAATACTGTTTGTAATCGAGTGGATGGCTCTGCCATTAAATGATGGAGTGTACCCCTCCCACCAAGGTACGTGCGGGTCTCGCCCTCCCGAATGGTACGGGAAGGCCCGCCTATCTAATTCGGGTAAATATACGGCGGTTGGCAAAAAGATGGGTTGATTTCTAAGTAAACATCGGTCAATGATTGATACCCTCGCGTTTTTAAGCGTTTTTAAGTCAAATTACCTCAGGGCAAGCCCATGAGGCATCGGAGGGAAAATACCGATTACAAATCGACCCAAGGGTCGGAGCATTCAAATCTCACTTAGTGAGTAATGGTCGTGCCTAAAATAGGCTTCTGTGCTGTTGCCCAACCACCTTTAGGAGTTCTGCTCCATGCATAGGCATGGTTTTGGTTTTTGATTCTAGAAGCGTAGTGTGCAACGCGATGCAATCGAGCGGGAACGAGGGATTTACACCCGGATTTCTAGTTTAATCCTGCCCCAATGCGTTAAACAACAAACATCTTCGTTTTCAAAATAAATCCTTACCTTGAATTTAAAATTAAAAACGTAGCACGATGAAGAATCCAAATACGCCTTCTTCCGGCCGACGGCAATTTATCCGAAACACCACAGCCGCGGCAGGGGGTATTGTGATACTTCCCAGGTATGTTCTTGGAGGCAAAGGATATACTGCACCCAGTGACAAAGTAAACATCGGCATTGTCGGAGCGGGGGGTCAGGGACAGAGTAATGTTCGTAATTTACTTCAACTGGACGACGTACAGATTACCTCTGTCACAGATCCGGGTCGTTATTGGGATTTGAATCGATTCTATTATAAGTCCATTGCCGGACGGGAACCTGTCAGTGAAATGATTGATGATCATTATCGGAAAAAGGGAGGGAACAAAGTGGTTCGTCAATATAAACGATTTAGTGAAATGATGGATAGGGAAAAAGATATCGATGCCATTCTTTGCGCTACCCCAGACCATACCCACGCCTTTATCACCATCGCTGCCCTTAAAGCAGGACTGCATGTTTATTGCGAGAAACCCATGGCTCACAATATATGGGAAACGAGGATGGTACGTAAAGTAGTACAAGAAACGGGACTCGCCACTCAGATGGGTAACGTGGGACATAGTCGGGACGGCATACGTTCATTGGTCGAATATCTGCAGGATGGTGCTATCGGAACAGTACGCGAAATCCATGCGTGGGTTCCTGCAGGTCGCTGGACCCCGGGTATTACAGGTCTTCCTCAAAATACCAGTCCACTTCCTCATGATTTTGATTGGAAGGAATGGTTGGGACCATCACCATTTCGGCCCTATAATGATCTTTTTTCGCCAGTCACTTGGCGGGATTTTTGGATATATGGTTGCGGTGCATTGGGAGACTTTGGATGTCATGATATGGATGCACCTTTTTGGGCCTTCGATCTATCGAGCCCGTCTGAGGTTCAGATTTACCCTGCCGGACAAAGTAATAGTGAAATTGCTCCTTATGGAGAGGCCGGCACTTATCATTTTCCTGAAAGGAAGGGCCAGGCTGCACTCAAATTACACTGGTATTCCGGAGGCTTAAAACCGGATTGGAATCCCCATTTGCCACCGGATTATAAATTCGGAGGGAGGAGCGCAATGTACGTGGGCGATAAAGGGGTTATTATCACCGATGGCGGTGATCGTTTTCCTCAGATATTCCCCGAATCCTTGAGACAATCTTATCAACCACCCGTGGAACGGATTCCGCGATCAAAAGGTCATCATCGCGACTGGATAGATGCCATCAAAAACGGAGGGCAATCCAGTGCCAATCTTGATTATGGAAGTCGGCTTACCGAATTAACCCTGCTGGGGGTAATGTCTCTTCGCCTGAATGGTGCTCGGATACAGTGGGATGCCAAAAATATGAAAGTCAATGGACTACCGGAAGCAGAATCAATAGTTAAGGAGCCATCCAATGAAGAATGGGATATTTCCAAGATTATGTAAATAGGGACAGGTCACTATTATTAAATTTATAATTGCGGGAATGGAATAAAGCAATAGACAGCTTATATATTTCCAACAACAAAAATGCTCCCCGCTAGTGCGAGCGTCACGCTGGTACTAAATCAATACACCCCCAACCAGTTCTGTTTATTCTTAAGATGGGACAGCTTACCGAATAAAGAATATGGCTTTAAAATAATTTTTGGATAAGTACGTGTTCAGACAAACCCAAACAAAGAAATCTGCCTTTTTTCAGTCCCAAATTCCCAACCTATTCATTTTCAATTGTTAATAACTCTGTTTTTTACCTAAAAACATCAATTTGACCAATATAACATTTGGTCCCATTTGATGTTTTATGATATCAAATAAAATTTGATGAAAATACCTTTACTATCAATTGGCATCATATAACACATCGCTCTATTATCCAGATAGTTGTGGATAACTATTTGTGTTTCTCATCACTTTCAGCCTAGCTATTTTCTACTTTTATTTTAACAAACCTATAGAAGGTAAGCAAAAGCGCTTTTGTTCATTTCTTAATCTTAAAAGAGAAACAAATGGACACTATTTTAATCTTTGATCGCTTAGATCGTTTGGAGAAACTGTTAACCGCCCATAAAGAGGTGTTGACTTTTGAGGAAACCTGTGACTACACCGGAATATCGAGAAGCTATCTTTACAAATTGACTTCCTCCGGGACTATCCCCCACTCCAAGCCCAATGGGAAAATGATTTTCTTTGAAAAAAGAAAGCTGAACAATTGGCTCCTACAGAACAATAGAAAATCCAAGGCCGATATCGAAAAAGAGGCCCTAAGACATACGCTCAAAAATAGACGGCCATGATAGTCGGTGACCACGGAGGTCAACTTTACAAGGTAAAGGATGCCAAAAAAAAGACTATCTACGATTATACCATTGAATACTTGGAAGGGAAGTATGATATCATGTACAATGAGATATCCCATGATTTCCAGATATCGTTCAAGAAACGCGCTGAATGGTCCTATCTAAACCTCAATTCCCTGATCATTGAACTTGCCAAAGCAGGTGTCGATATCAGTACAGGAAAACTGGAAATCCTGATTCGGTCGGAACTCATCCCGAAATACAATCCGATCAGGGCGTATTTCGAATCTATTCCAAAATGGGACGGGGAAGACCATATTCAAAAACTGGCGTCCTACGTCCCTACCTATGATGATGAGGCTTTTCTTTACCATTTTAAAAAATGGCTGGTCCGTGCCATAAAATGTGCACTGGAACCGGGCTACTTTAACAAACAGGCCCTAATTATTAGTCATAAGGGTCAAAGCTCCGGGAAATCTACCTGGTGCCGTTTTATCTGTCCCCCGGAACTATCCGATTATATGGCAGAGGACATCAGCAATGATAAGGATGCCAGAATCCAATTGTGCCGTAACTTCCTCTACAACTTGGACGAATTGGCCGTGCTGACCAAAAAGGACGTGAACGCACTGAAAGCTTTCTTTTCCAAGACCTTTATCAATGAACGCCTGCCCTATGACCGAAAGAACACTACCCTCCCCAGGATCTGTTCGTTTTTGGGCTCTACCAATATGTCCTCCTTTCTAAACGATGAAACAGGATCCGTACGCTGGTTGTGCTTTGAGCTCAAGGATAAAATAGATTTCTCCTACTCCAAGGAAATCGAGATCAAGAACGTCTGGATACAGGCCTACCATCTCGCCTATTCTGATCCAGGCTTCAATCCCGAACTCACCTTGACGGATATTATGGAGAACGAGGAGCGGAATAAAAAATATACCAAATTGACTACCGAGGAGGAACTGGTTTCTAAATACTTTGAAAAATCGAATGATATGAACGACTTCGTGACCGCCTCGGATGTATTGGTCAAGCTGAGTAGCTTGAACGTAAGACTGAACCAGATAAACCTTGGGCGCGCCTTATCGGGGTTCAACTTCCAACGGGTGAAACATCCCAAACGGCAGGTGTATGGGTATCTGGCTAAATCGGTATTTGCCAAGAGTCCCTGGGAAGTTGAGTCTTAGAAAAGTGCCATTGCACCTACCTACTTACCTAACGGACCACGACCGCCCTAACTGCGGGAGCTACCATAGGTAAGATACATTAACCACTAGTTACCTAGGTATTACCTATCCTACCTATTAGGGTAAGATGGGTAAGATCAAAAAAGAACCCACCTAAGCCCTCATCCCCTATAAACAGGGACTTAGGTAAGAAGGTAGGAGAAAATGCCAAAAAAGAATTAACTGATGAAAAAAGAAAGAACTATTAAGCTGACGTGCGAAAGAGCCCGAGCTTTTTCCATCGAAAAAGCGTTGGCAAAACTCGGGCACTTTCCAACAAAAGAATCTAATAAAGAAGCTTGGTTCCTGAGTCCGTTCCGCTCAGAAACGCAAGCCTCTTTCAAGGTTTCCAAGAAACTGAACCGATGGTACGACCACGGTATTGGGAAAGGGGGAAATGTAATCGATCTGATTTGTCTAATCAACAAAACATCGGTAAAGGAAACATTGGATTGGCTACAAAACGGTAAGATTTCTTTTTCTTTTCAGCCGCCACTTTTTAAAGAGGACAATCAAGATAAGATCGAGATAAAGTATTTCAAGGAACTGGCCCATTTTGCTCTAGAGGAATATGTAATGAAAAGAGGGATTTCCATCTTGACTGCCAGAAAACTGTGCAAGGAAGTCCACTATAGGTTTAAGGACAAGATGTATTTCGCCCTAGGATTAGCGAACAATTCCGGAGGTTGGGAACTGCGCAACAAATACTATAAGAATTCCAGCTCCCCAAAAGGTGTCACTCACCTCCAGAACGCAAACAGTAGGCTGATAGTTACCGAAGGAATGTTCGATATGTTGAGCCTAATGGAACGGGACAATGAACTAAGGGAGAGGAACGATCTTCTGATATTGAACTCCCTGGGTTTTATAGAAAAAACACTTGAAATGTTTGACCCCTATGAATCAATTGCGCTTTATCTAGACAATGACCGTGCAGGAAGAAATGCCGTTAAAATAATGATGCAACAACAGTCAAAATGTACAGACAGATCAACATTATATGAGAATTTTAAAGACGTAAATGGATGGTGGACCGCTCAAAAGAAATGATCTGATGATAATGATATTTTATACCGAAAAATAAATAACCTATTAATAAATACAATTTTAACACATAAAAGAAATAATCTGATAGTGATGTAATTCAAGATGTGTCTTTGTTGCCACAAAGACGATCTTGCTTTGCTCCCGAAGGTCGCAAAGACGTAAAAAATGAAACGTACCTATGTTAAATTTCGATGTTCCCTCTTCGAGAAGAAGTTGCTCGGGATCAAGGCCAAAAAGAGCGGTCTGAGCGTGAGCGAATATTGCCGGCGTGCAGCTTTTGGAGATAAAATTATTGAACGGTTGACCGAGGAACAAATTGAACTCTATAAGATGTTGGCAAGGTACGGGACCAACTTTAAACTCATCGGGAACATGTACCGAAAACGGGATCCCAAACTGACGGCCGAGGTGACAAAACTGGCAGAAGAAATACGGAACCACCTTTATAATTTCAAAAAATGATAGGCATAGGAAAATCAATATCGCATACCGGAAATTCCATGAGTTATGGCTGGAACAAGGAGAAACAAGCAGAGGTCGTATACTCCAATCACGTGGCTGGGCAAACCCCAAACCAGATTACCAAGGAATTCAACATCATCCAATCCCAGAACTATCAATGCAAAAAGAATACGTTGAGTTTTGTCATCAGCCCTACGATTGAAGATGGAAAACAGCTAAAAGCCAAAGAGCTCAACGAGATGACTGCAAAGTTTCTCAAGGAAATGAAATTACAGGAACATCAGGCCATCGCCTTTGTACATAGGAACCAACCGCATACCCATGTTCATGTGTACGTAAACCGGATCGATTTTAACGGCACTGCCTATAACGACAGTTTTATCGGGAAGAGAAGTCAGCTGGCCGCGGAACGGGTAGCAGAGAAAATGGGGCTAACCACGGTACGGGAAGTTCAACTGGAAAGATTGGAACAGTTACTGAATATAGGACAGGAGATTAAAAATGTTCATGAAAAAGTGATGAACGAACAACGCCCCAAAGACCTGGATAACTATATCAAGCTTATGAAGGAAAAAAACGTAGTAGTCATCCCCAGCATCAATAAGTCCAATCAGCTGCAAGGATTTCGGTTCCAATACAAAGGCCACAACCTAAAAGGAAGCGAGGTACACCGTTCCATGTCCGGCAGCAGATTGGTGATGGGAATAGAAAAACATGTGGAGAGGAGCTTCCTGCAAGGCCAAAGCAATACTGTAAGCCTCATGGGAAAGGCCACGCAGCTCAGTGGGAATATCGCTATAAAACTGGCTAAATCAGTCATCAAACAAGCGATTCAAAAAGGTGTAGGAATGGAAATAGGATATTAAAATTTAAACCAAAATACTATGGCAAAGCTAGATGAGATTACGGAACTGTTGACCGACGAATTAGAAGGACTAAAACAGATGTTGGTACAATTGAAAACACTGACCAAGGAACTGACCAGTTCTGAGACCGTAAAGGATATATCCCGAATACGGTACAAACAGGAGGAACTCAATAAAACACAGGACAATCGCTTCCGAGAGCAAAATTCGGGACTTAACGAAGTAAAACAGGAAATAAAAACGGCACTCTTAATTCCGAAATGGTTGCTTATTATTATACTGGCGATACCTATACTTTCCATCTCCACATTGGGCTATCTAGGCTATCAGGTGCGACAGTTCGAGGAAGAAAAGGGAAAAGCCTTCCAGGAGGGAAGAGCAGCTATTTCAAAACAATTTAATACGTATTTCCGTGAACACCCAGAAGTCTACAAGGGATTTCTGATTTGGACGGAAAAAGAGAAAGAGACAAATCCAAAGTAGGTGCGCCCTATCCGATTTTTGCTATACGCTTATCTGCCGGAACACTACAAAAATCGGACAGGAACCATGCGCAAAGTTCTTGAGTAAGATTTGGGCTAGCTCTATCCTAAAATTACACATTGAAGGTAGATATTAATATTTGTGGATGACAGAACTCTTTACAAAAGGTGCTTTTTGTAAAGAGTATATAGTGCGCTATAAAGCACTATTTCGCATTTTCAAACGAACATCTTACATAAAATCATCGATTAGTGCAATTAAATGCACTTTTTATGTCTTTATTTATAATAAATACCTACTTTTACGGTAAAAAGAGCCATATAATGCACTTTAAAAGTCTTATACATAGTATAAAAGAACGAAGAGAAATGCTTCAAGTCACACAGGAAACATTGGCAGACCTTTCTGGTGTAGGCCTGCGTACCCTAAAACAATTTGAAAGTGGTCAAGGCAACCCTACTGCGAAAACCTTAAATAAAATAGGGAGTGCCTTGGGTATGGAGCTTGCCTTTAAAATTATTAATACAGAGACTAGCGAATGAGACAGGCCGAAGTTTTCTACAAAAAAGAAGCTGCAGGTTTGTTGACGCAACTAGATAATGGCAGTTTTATCTTCCGTTACCATGACCAATGGTTTGAATCAACAGATAGACCATCAATTAGTCTTACCCTACCAAAGAGTCAACAGGAGTACGAATCAGAATATCTATTCCCTTTTTTTTATAACATGTTACCTGAAGGGTCTAACAAACAGAATATCTGTTTTGAATTACGAATAGACCCAAACGATCATTTCGGTCTCCTATTGACTACAGCCAAATATGATACCATAGGAGCTATTCAGGTTAAAGAAATAGAACAGTAATGAGCATAGTAGTAAATAATTGCCCTGGCACCTTAAAGGAAGGCCTATCCACATATAGCAAAACCGCTCTAAATCGGCTATATAATGGTCGAAAGGTAAGCCCTATCCTACCCTATGAATCGCCCGCTACCAATGCTATTACAGGAGAGCTCTTCAATGAGAATAAAAAGCGATTGTCTATTTCAGGAGTACAGGAGAAGTTCTCCGTACTCCTAGAAAAAAACAAACTACGTTTAATAAGCGAAGGAGAACAAGGACATTACATTCTTAAGCCAATCCCCAATGTAGGAACCCGAACAGACCAAATGCCAGCAAATGAACATTTGAGCATGCAGATAGCTCGTCAAGTATTCGGAATCGAAACTGCAGAGAACGGACTGGTATTCTTTAAAAATGGGGACCCTGCCTACATTACCAAACGTTTTGATGTTGCCGCTGATGGCACTAAATGGGCTGTAGAGGATTTTGCATCGCTAGCTGGCAGAACACCGCAAACCCACGGAACAGACTTTAAATACTCAGGTAGCTATCTAGAGCTATTTGAACTATTGAAAAAACATGTGCCGGCCTATCAAATAGAAGCAATCAAATTATTCAAGCTGCTTCTTTTCAATTATTTGATTTCTAATGGTGATGCGCACTTTAAAAACTTCTCATTGATAGAAACTGCCTTAGGTGATTTTAAATTGAGTCCGGCTTACGATATACTGAACAGTCGAATTCATATAGAAGATAGGGACTTTGCCTTGGAAGATGGGCTTCTACCCCAAGATAAGACAACAGGAAAGGTTACGGAGCAGTTTTTCAAATTAGCTGAACTGGCCGGTATCTCTGAAAAGCAAAGTGCTAAGGCGTTCAAAGCCATTACCTCCAGTAAAGAGAAAGTTCTAGCTTTAATCAAACTTTCATACCTTGATGATAAGACGAAAAGAAACTATAGTCAAGGGTATCAGACAAAGCTTAAAAAACTTTTAAGGGATTAGAATTTAATAGGTTTTTTTAAATAATGGACTCTTTTTAAGTTTCTCATTCTCTGCTCAATAGATTCGCTCTACCGTTACCTGTACCGCTTGTCTAAAAAGTTGTTCGTTATCGTATTGCTTCATTTTATATTCCAGTATTTGACATTAGATAACACCATTTCAGAAATATTAAAATTATAAACGGTTATTGGATTTAAACTATTTTGAAGGTCTCTTAGCTCAGTCTCTACCTTGCAACCAATCTCTTTTAGCAATGCACCCAATAAAGCTCTGGTTGCAGGGGAGTATTTAAAAGCTAATTTTATTAGTTTTATCTGTTCGGTAGTTTTCAATTCGCGCAACAATGCCATCAATCGAATACAACTTTTCTCAATGGTGGTATCCGGTATTTTCTTTATGTATCGTATGGCGTCTAACAACCGCAAAAGGGGAATATTCTCCTTGTTAATCGTATTCTTTTGCTTGATGAACGAAATTCTAAAACGACCTCTTTTAAAAGAAGGCCTTATCTCCAATTTACCAATCTGTATCGCGCTGCTTACTTGTGTGGTAAGTCCCAGGAAATTATAAACGCTATACCCGGTAATATACCCGACAAGTTTGCCATCTTCCTCTAACAAGTCTTTTACAATTTGATGTTGATTGGGCAACAAAGTACTAAATACCGTTTCCTTCGGCTTAAAGTATTTACCTTTAGATAGCTTATTTATCTTACCGGAGGCAGCCATTCTATTCAGATGTTTAATGACGGCCTCCCTCCTAGTCACCTCGTTCATAAAATCCATATAGGTAAACACATACCTTTTAGGCAACTTATTAATCTTATCTTCAATGTATACAGAGGTTTTCATTCTTAATTATTTACACAAATATATTTAAAATGTCCAGTTTATTTGTTAAAAAACTGGACATAATACTACTTAGATAGGCAAGGGCCTTTGTATCATGCAAGTCCACAATCATCCGCTCGACAATTTAATTATTTACTTTTGTCTAATTAAACATCATCTCCAACATGATTAACTTTAAGCAATATGTAAAAGCAAACCTTCGATTAGAAGAATTAATCGATGTTGTCGATGACAATACACCATTGGAAAAGCCCTTGGCAGAAGAGTTCATAAAGATTAGCGATATCATCGAACAATACGAGAAAATCCATTTCCCCATCGGTTTACCTACCGTGCAAGAAATGATTGAATTACGTATGTTTGAAATGGGGCTTAAAAGAGAAGATTTAGCAGCACTTCTTAATACAAGCACATCTAGGATAAGTGATTATTTGAACGGTAGAGGGGAAATTACTTTGAAGGTGGCCAAGGCTTTACATCAAAAATTGAATATTGATGGTGATATTATTTTACAATAAATACCATACTTATGGAAAAGAAATTCACAGCCTGGTTGAAATTGAGAAAGTCGAGCAGGGATGAATTTGGAGATATGCTCTGTTATTGCGGACATACGGACAAGTGCGACTGCGGTAATCCCACAATCTCCATTTTTAAGGATTCTATCAAGAGAGGCGTTTTGGATGTAAGCGACGCAAAAAACGGCTGGAAGTCGGTAAAATTCAGTTAAGAATTTTACAAATGTGTATCTCGTTTTTGGCGTGTGTATCTCGTTTGCGTCGCACAGTGCCTGAACACCCGTAGAATATAAACCCGTCATTTACTGTATCGGAAAATAGCAAATCAGCCAAGAACAAATTACTCAATTGATGA
>TARA_R110002033_G_scaffold146321_2_pt1 | contig 12924 bp, 10 predicted proteins | sample TARA_R110002033 | Tara Oceans TARA_R110002033 (sample SAMEA4397051) | marine metagenome | biome: Polar Biome; feature: [SRF] surface water layer (ENVO:00010504); material: water (ENVO:00002006), including particulate matter (ENVO:01000060) such as... | depth 5 m
TGTATAAAAATAGTGCAGTTTTGTGTCCAAGGGATTTTGCTTCGCCAGTTCCCTTTTCCTTATCCGCAGGAAAATAAGAAGCTAGCAATACGCATTAACCTTTGATTAAGCATTAGTTTTTTGCAGTGTTGTAACCAGTGTATTTTTTTGAATTTTTTTGATCATTTCCATTGCATTCAAATTCTTTGGATTCAATTCTAGCGATTTTTTATAGTTGACTAATGCCAAGTCATGGCTTCCATTAAGATAATAAGCTTCGCCCATACTATCGTATGCATTGGCTGAGTTTGGGAATTCTGAAATATTTAATTTAAAGATTTTGATGGCATCCTCGATTTGATTTTTCTCAATTAACTTATAACCAAGTTGATTTAATTGATTCTCATCCGAAAAATTATATGTATTGAGGTCGTTCTTTTTTAAACTTTTATAAAGTGCAATACCTTCATTTATATTGTCATAACATTTTTGTCTTATGGTAAGATAAATGGATTTTTGAGGAATTGAAAAAGAACTTCCGTTTGAGATATTTTCAATTGACTCAGCAATATCACGTAGTTTATGGTTTTTATTATTTGTCATTAAAATGATTGATAAATCTTCATTTGCATTATAATGTATAAAAGATTCATAATTAAAAGAGGACCCATGATGCTCATGAAGCAGTAATTCTTTATTTTTCAAGACACCTTTTCCTAAACCAGACTCGCTGTTTTTAGAGAAAGAATCAAATAACAGCACTAAAGATTCATTTGAAATTATCTTTCCTGAATGCAAACTGCTTATCCAATGATACATATCATTTATAGTAGGATATACCCAGCCCGAGAATTCAATATCCATAGGTCTATCATTAACCATGTCATTGTTAAATGCGGCTACTAATCGAGGGTTTTTTGGAGTTGCATCTAAAACAGTGTTTAACATTTTACTTGGGATAAGAATATGTTTTTGTATAAAATCATTAAAACGCATTCCAGATACTTTTTCAACGATTCTTCTTTGAAGAAATATATTATTATTGCTATAAAGATAATTTGATCCCGGTTCGAAATTCAAATCCTCAATATGTTTTAGATCTGAATATATATCTTCATCATTTTTAACATAACTCCAATTTACTTTTGGCAATCCACTAGTATACTTTAATAAATGCCTAATAGTAACTTTATTGGACCATTCTGGCAACTCCAAATCAAATTTTGAAATGGTATCATCTAGAGCTAGTAACCCTTTCTCTTTTAAAATCATTAAAGCAACGGCATTGAATTCTTTTCCTATGGACCCAATATTAAATATCATATTTTGATTTAGTGCTTTTGATTTTGAAGCATCAGAATATCCAAATTCATTTTGATATATTATGTTATTATTTTTAGCAACTAGGATATTGCCATTAAAAACACCACGGTTATAGCATGTTCTCATCAAAGAATCTATCAAAGCCTCCTTGATTAAATGATTTTCATGGTTTTTTATTAAATCACTTGTTTTTGTATTATAATTGTTTTTACAACTATTTAATAAAGTTGTTACTATGACTAAAAGTAAAAATTTTGATTTCATTTATTTTGTGTTTAAAACTAGATATTATAGTGTTAAAGACGACATGATTTTTTGAATGTTGCAGTTTGTTAAAATATGCTACAATAGCAAATTGTTTGAGTAGTGGCTGTCCATAAAGCATTTAGGAGAGTGACACTTCTATGTCAAACCTCGTAAAGTTTGAGTGGGTTACAAACCTTGATACTTTCAACTTTCCCTGCCATTGCTCATATAAAATGTTGTAGCTAGTTTTTTCTTAATATTTTCAATAAACAGCCATATTTTATTTCCGCTAAATTCCAGTTGTATAATTTAGGGTCAGTTGTATGTGTAAATTGAATAACCAGCGCATCAGTGTCTTTGTGGTATTTTGCAAGGTTTTACCTTTTACTCTTTATCAATCTCATCAGTAATAGATTTTATAAAATTAGCTGCAGCAAAATGGCGCTTGTTACTATCGGCTTCTGGCCATGCACTATTGATTGCAATCACAAGTTTCCTTGAAGGATCGATATAAATCTTCTGTCCATAGATTCCCAATGCTTCAAAACTATAGCTATTAAAGATCCACCACCCATATCCATAACCTCCACCAGGCCATAGTGGTACTTGTATTTGGGTTGCTGTCTTGAACCAGTCATCAGGCACAATAGATTTTCCGTTAATGTATCCGTCTTCAAGCACGAATTGTCCAAACCTTCCAAAATCACGGAGCCGCATTTGAAGGCAACAACCTGCCATTTCCTGACCAGTGCGATCCAATCTCCAGGTAGCCGTTTGTTCCATTCCATAAGGCATCCATATCTTGGAGGACAAGTAGTGCGACAAACTTTGCTGGGTAGCTGAGCTAATAAGAGCACCTAAAAGATGCGTTTCACCCGTGCTATAATTAAACTTCTTGCCGGGCTCTGCTTCGGCTGGCAAACGCCGCATATAGCTCACAATGGCTTTCATACCATCTACGGTCGTGTCTCTATCAAATCCAGCGATGTCAGAATCTGGATCTGTATAGTTCTCATTCCATTTTACACCACTGGTCATGGTAAGAAGATGGCGGATTTTAACACGGTCAAAGGCGCTTCCTTTTAATTCGGGCAAGTAATCTGTTACATAATCATCCACACTTTTGATATAGCCATCTTTTATTGCCACACCCACAAGCGTGCTCGTTACAGATTTTGCAACAGATAGTGAAGACCATAGGTTAGTGTCGTTATGTTCAAGCGCATAGCGTTCCAGCCTTATCTTTCCATCTTGTAAAATAAGGAGTCCGGCTACTTTCTGTTCTCTTATAAAATCTTCCAATATGTTTTCTTTCGTTCCACCAGCACTAAATGCAGCTATAGGCGATCCCTCTGGAAGCTCGTGAATTTTATTTCCCATAGCTACTTCATGCTCTTTCTGATTCCATTGGGATGGTTTTTGTGAAATTGAATCCGTATTAGAGGTGCGCTGTGCAAAGGAGCAAGGCCCTATAGCCATTATGATGGCCAACCCAATAACGGGTAGGAATTGTGAATTAAGGAGACTTTGCGTAATTTTATGCTGTTTTTTGTTTTTCATAATTTCAAATTTTTCAAGACCAAGGTTGTTAAATTACTTATTATTTATTGGTATTCAAATTATTAACCATTTCAAGAAATTTTCTTTTCCCAATTTTCCCCACTGCGTAATCAATTACGTTTCCTTGAGAATCAACAATAACTATTGTTGGTGTTGTACCAATCTTATACTGTTTTACAAGCCCTTTGGAGTGTTGGTTATCAATGTCAATCATTATTGGTATAACTTTAGAATTGACCACCTTCATGACCTCATTGTCTGCAAAAACCTCACGCTTCATAATTCTGCAAGGCACACACCACTTTCCTGTGAAAAAAAGAAGCGTATTCTTGTTGGAATTGTTGGTAAGCATTTCAGTAGAGGTAATGTGATTAGCCCATGCAATATCATTAGACGGAACATAAAACGAATACCACGCGTAAGCAAGAGAACCAACAAGAAAAGTGAGCCAAAACCATCGCCAAAATGGATGAGATTTGGTTTGAGCTAATTTTAGGGATGAATTATTTACTTTCTTCATTTAATTATTACTTGAGTTTTATTTTTCGATTCAAAATTCAGTGATAAAATTCACTTAGTTTAATTTTATTTACTCAATTGTTGTCTTTCAGGGATGAATTGTACGAAGTGATTTAAAAAAATTTAAATCGGCCAAACCTTAATTAAAACCAAAGAAAAACTAAGGGATTTGCTTCTTTAACTAACATAACCAATTGTTTTGGTCATAAACATAATGCTTACTATAAGTATAAAAACAGAGCTGATAAGTGGTCAAAACAAGAGCAACATATTATTGAAATAGTTAAGAAAAGACGAAAGTCCCTGCCTAGAGAAGGTGTGCGTAAACTTGTTAAATCATTATATGATGAGTTTACTAAAGCAAATCATAAAGTCGGTATAGACACTTTATTTAATGTCCTTAGAAATCATCAAATGCTTACACTTAGAAAGAAATATAGCTCACGCAAAAAAAGCTACAAAAAATGCAATTAATTTATACAACGAAATAAGATTACACTTATCTTTAGATTTCAAAATACCTAATATGGTATATAAATTAACCGCGTAAATCAATCTTTAACCTGTAACCATATTTCAGGACGAGATATTTGACCTTAAAGAAAGTATAATAAAAGAGATTTAATTATTAAAACAATCAAACACCTTATATTATTAGTATCGTTAGTTCTTTTGATGGGTTGTCAAAACCAAAACAAAAAAAATGGACAAGAAAAGCTATCTAAAAGTACAAAACCTGTTCAGGAAAAAACATTTGTAGAATTAGGTGGGGAAAAACAATACGTTGAAATGACGGGAATCTCTGACCAATAGCCTGTACTGCTGTTCTTGCATGGTGGTCCAGGTTGGCCACAGACACCGCATTTGAGATATTTTAATGCTGATTTGACTAAAGAAATGATTTTAGTTTCTTGGGATCAAGCAGGTTGCGGTCAATCTTATCTGCATAATCCCAATCCGAAAAACTTAAGTCCTGAAAGTTTGGTCAATGATGCACATGAGTTAACGCAATATTTAAAGAAGAAATTCAATAAAGAAAAAATATTTCTTGTAGGATTTTCTTATGGTAGTGTTATTGGTTTGAAACTGGCCGAGAAATACCCTGATGATTATTACGCCTACATAGGTGTTTCACAGGTTATTAGTCTGTCAGAAAGCTGGGATGTTTCTATGCAATGGTTGAAAGAGCAAGCCCAACAAAAGAATGATACAACAGCATTACGACAGTTGGGTTTAATTGAAAAAAAGGACAGCACTGTTTGCGCTACAATTTTGGATTGCTTTATGAGCAAGTACGAACTTGTTTTAAAATATGGAGGAACAGTTTACGATGCAGGTATTGCGAAAGAAATTGAGAAAGCGGAAACGATGTATGAAGATTACAAAGACTATAACTGGTTTGAAGCATTTAACTACACCTTGGCCCGAATGAACGGTGTTGCTTTCACAACGGATATTTCATATATCACAGAATTAAAGATACCTGTTTATTTTATTGGTGGTCGTCATGACTGGAATTTACCCAGTGTAGTGGCAGAAAACCATTTAAACAAAATGACAGCTCCTGAAAAGAAATTCATTTGGTTTGAAAAATCAGGACATGAAGTGCCGGATGAAGAGGCTGAAAGATTTAATCAAACCATCATTAAAATCGTGAAAGAAAAAAGCCGCTAACACAGGTAGTCGTTGCACAACCCCATAAAAAACATAAAAACAATATCAAAAGCTCCTTTATAAGGGGCTTTTGGTTTTTAATAATGCTTTGATAATTCAAAATTTGAAGGATACTAATGGTTTTATTGCATGTCTAATCATGGCTTTTAGAGCAGAAAACAAATGAGATTTCTGGCATCACTTTCAACGGTTTTACGGATGAATTTTAACTATTTCTTGAGATTATAGGCCATTGCTGGCATGTGTATAACCTTGTTGACTTGTTTGAGCCCAAGGGTATTGATTTTTCGTAGCCCCATATATTGCGTCAATGTTCCAAATACAGGTTCAACCGTTTTAAAGAAATTTCGATAGATATTTCTTCGTGGTATAATAGTTCTTTTGGGTACTCAACTTTAACTTGTCCTGCATATCATCATTGTGGTATTTAATGATATCATTGACTGAATCGTTTTGCTCATCTTCTACTAGATATCTTGCCTTCACAGCTTGGGAGGTGATGAGCTTATACTCCAATTTCAGATCTTGGTAGCATTTAAAAAGGCTCCTGTTTACTTCCTCTAAATAGTTGTTGAGGGTTCTTGTGGTTTGGTTAGTGCCTAAAGACCTTCCTTTGTGGGCGTCCCAATCGGATATGGGTACTTTTCGCTTTAAACTGATAGTCGCACGTTTGCCATTGACCGTGATTCTTGAGTAACTGGAGTCCTGATTGTCTTTTGCTCTGGAAAGGTCTGCCCAAAACAGAATGCTGAAAGTTGCAGTTGTTTTCATGATTTCGTCTTTTTGTTAATACGTTTTCTACCAGACGAAAGTCAAATCACTTTAAAGATACATTTATTCCAACAACTAATTTCTCAATTTTAACAATTCGGTCAACACTTTTTAAAAAATTAATTTGTTATCCGATTTGTTGACTTTTTTAACAGTATTTTTTGATTTCTTATGAAACCATTAAAAATGCAAAAACCTGTAAATCATACGGTTAACAGGTTTTTGATATAGATTGATATACTATTTTGTCGGGGTGGCAGAATGAAATTAAATTTCACAAACCACTGTATTTTAACGATTTAAACACTATTTCTCAAGTATGATTCACCGAATTGCACACTAAAGTTTTTAAGAACTAATTAAAAACAAAATTTGGTTGCTTTTGGTTACATAAAGATACAAATTATATTAAAACAAAAATATTAGCAGTATAATCCGCTTATGCTAATTTTAATAAATATAATTATTTTAATGCCTATAATGTGTGTTTTGGATTAAAACCATCTTCACTTAATTCTTTGTGAACATAATCGGCAACCATTTCTGCTTCATAATCTGTTTTTTCTCCTTTGGAGAATTTACTAATGATTTTTTCCATGATTTCATAAATTACAGGCACCACAATTAAGGTTAAGAATAAAGATGAAATCAATCCACCAATAACAACCCAGGCCAAGCCGTTTTTCCATTCGGCACCAGCACCACTAGCCAATGCAATTGGAAACATACCAAATACCATGGCAATGGTAGTCATTAATATAGGACGTAATCTAGCGTGATTGGCTTGGATTAATGCTCTTCTAATGGTTTCTCCCGCTTTACGACGTTGGTTGGTATAATCCACCAGCATGATGGCATTTTTACAAACCAACCCAATTAGCATAATAATGCCAAGAATCGTAAAAATATTTAATGAATTATTGGTTAAAGCCAAAGCCAACAGGGCTCCAATAAACGAAAGGGGAATGGCAAACAAGACTACAAAGGGATGTACAAAACTGTCATATAACGAAACCATTACTAAGTAAACCAAGATAATGGCGGCCAATAGGGCAATACCCAATGTTCCAAAACCTTCCGATTGGTTTTCTTGATCACCCCCCCAAATATAACTCACTCCAGTTGGTTTTTCCAAGGTATCCAATTTCTCTTGCCATTGCGATACAATGGTTCCAGAGGGAACACCTACATTTTGACCTTGTACTGTTACAGAAGCCGATTTGTCTCTACGTTCCAATTGACTTGGACCAGACCCCTCTTTTATAGTTGCAAATTGCGATAATTTAATTTGTTGGCCTATATCATTAATAAAAATGAGATTGCTAACGTCTGAAATACTTTTTCTATCAAAAGCATTGTATTTAATGTTGATGTCATACTCATATTCACCAGCTCTAAATTTCCCATCAGTATTTCCTGAAAAAGCGGTTTGCATGGTTACACCAACAGTTTGTAAAGAAAGCCCAAGAGCAGCCATTTTATCTCTATCCACTTGTACATTAACTTCAGGATTTCCGGCTTCAACCGTTAATTTAATTTCCGTTGTACCAGGAATTGTTCTAAGTTCAGCTTCTGCTAATTTTGCAAATTTCATGGCACTTTCTACATTTGGACCCGTTACAATTAAACCCAAAGTGGCGTTTTCTGCTGTTCCTAAAATACCAACAGGTACCGTTTTCACTTTAGCTCCAACCAACACTTTTTCAAGTTTTCGCTTGATTTTTGCTGCATAAACATTGGCACCATCAGTTCGGTTCTTTTGCTCAATCATTTTTACATCAATCTCAGCTTTGTACGCGGTGGCTTGAGAAGCACCAAAACCTTCACTAGTTTGACCAACCGTAGTAATTTGACTTTTTACATATTCCTGGGTTTTCAAGAAAGCTTCCGCTTTTTGAGTCATAAAATTGGTTTGTTCTAAAGAAGCATCTTTAGGCATTTCTATTTGAACTAAAAACTCACCACTATCAGATGTTGCAAAGAATTCTCCACCAATAAATCCAGCAGGAATAAGTGCTATTGAAGCAAAAAAGATAACCAAAACAATCGCTAAAGTTGTTTTATAATAATCCAAACACCATTCTAATAGATGTGAAATCCAGTTTGTAAAACGGGTCAAATAGCTTTCAAACCTAAGAATGATTCTTCCAAAAAGGTTTTTGCATTCAATATGTTCTAATTTTCCATAACGAGAAGACAACCAAGGAATAATCGTGAATGAAGCCAATAACGATAATAATGTAGAAATAATAACAGTAACACAGAATTGCGTGATAATATTAGAAACCAAACCTGAACTCATTGCAATAGGTAAAAACACCACCACAATTACTAAGGTTATAGAAGTTACGGTACCTCCAATTTCCGCAGTACCATCATAGGCAGCACGAACTTTATTTTTACCCATTTCCATGTGCCTATAAATATTTTCAAGAACCACGATGGCATCATCTACAAGAATACCTACAACAAGCGATAATCCTAGTAAACTCATTAGGTTTAAAGTATAACCCATCAAGTAGATACCAATGAACGTAGCAATCAAAGAAGCTGGTATAGAAACCATCACAATTAAAGAGTTTCTAATACTGTGCAAGAAGAACAACATGACAAAGGCAACTAATAGTACTGCAATAAGTAAATCGTGCACAACTGAATCAGCCGCTTCAAGGGTGAAAACAGTACTATCTTTAGCTATTTCAAGTTGTAAACCAATTGATTTATAATCGGTTTCAAGTTTGTTTATGGTCTTAACAAGTTCCTCACTTACCGCAACAGCATTCGCATCAGACTGTTTTACGACTTGTAAAATAATCGCACTTTTTTGATCTACACGAGCTATTTTTTCTGCAATCTTTTGAGTGTCTTGAACATCAGCAATGTCTTCCAAACGAATTTGAATCCCATTCTTAGACGATACAATTAAATTTCTTAATTCTTCAACATTCTTGTATTTTCCTGCCAAACGGATTAATATTTTTTGCTCACGGGTTTGAATATTTCCCGTTGGAAAGTCAAGATTTGAAGATAAAATAGTTTGTTGCACTTGCGGAATAGAAAGTCCATAAGCTTGCATTTTTGTAGCATCAAGATTCACTTGAATTTCTCTTTCTTGTCCGCCAATGATATTTATTTGAGCTACACCTTCAACACGTGAAAGAACGGGAGCTAATTTTTTATCAATTAAGTCGTAAAAAGCAACTTCATCCATTTTTCCATTAGCACCAATGGTCATAATAGGCAAATCACTCAAAGAGAATTTTGTTAAAGACGGGGTTTCAGCATCATCGGGTAAATCACTAATGACAGCATTTATTTTACGTTGTGCTTCATTCATGGAAATATTGACATCAGCTGATGAAGTCAATGTGATAGAAACTGTTGACAAACTTTCGTAAGATTTGGAATCTATTTTTTTAATATTCTCTAAAGAAGATACAGCATCTTCAATCTTTTTGGTAACCGTGTTTTCCACTTCACTTGGAGACGCGCCAGGATAGGTTGTTGCAATGGTGATTACATTCGTTTCAAATTTAGGAATCAATTCATAACCTAAATTGTTATAACTAAATAGTCCTCCAAGTGTTAGAATAGTAAACAATACAATGACTAACGAAGGACGTTTTATGGATATTTCTGCTAATTTCATATTTTGTTTTTTAGGTCTTAAAGTTTCTACTATTTAATAATTTCCACTTTATTTCCGTCCTGTAAATTAATTTGTCCAGTAACAATGACTTGTTCACCATTAGATAATCCATTTAGGATTTCTACTTTTTCTCCTAAAATTCTTCCAGCGGTTACTTTCTTTAATTTTGCAATGCCATTGTCAACCACAAAAATTTGGTTGCTACTCACACTTCCTATAAAAGCATTTCTGGGAACAACCATCATGGATTGATTTTGCTGATTTGAAGCAAATTCAGCAGTTCCATACATGCCCGCTTTTAAATCTTTTGAGGTATTGTTTGTGATTTCAATTTCAACTGGGAAATTCAAACTTTCATCAGCTTTATAAGCTATAAAGGTAATTTTGCCCGAAAACTTTTTATCAGGATAAATACTGGCAGAAACGTTAATGGTATTACCAACCTTTAATCTAACTACTTGACTTTCAGAAACAGTCACTTTTAATTTCAATTTAGATACATTTACAATATCAAATAATTCAGTGGCTGGCATTCCTGTTAAAATAGAGCCCGGTTCAATATATTTTTTATTGATAAAACCGTTAATTGGAGCTTTAATCCTTGTATCTCCAACATTGATATTGGCTTGTGTTAAATTAGATTTAGCATTTACCAAGGCTAGTTTTGCTTGATCCAATTGTTGCTTTGTAACACCGCCCGTTTTATAAGCATTTTCATAGCGACTATAATCTGCTGCTGCGTTTTGATAAGCAGCATCGGCCGTTTCAGCAGTTACATTTATAACATCGCTTCTTACAATAGCCAGTGTTTGTCCTAGGGTAACATAATCTCCCTCTTTAACAAGTACTTTTACAACTTTACCAGATTTTTCAGCTGAAAAAGTCAATTCTTGGATAGGCTCAAAATTACCATTTGACACAAAATCCAATGAAATTTCCTCAGTTTTTACGGTATCAATTTTTACAGAAACAGCGGCATTTTTCTCAGCTACAATGGCCGTTTTTGCTTCGTTTTCTTTTTTGTTGTTCATCAACACATAAGCAATTAACCCTAACGCAGCCACAATTACTACTATTGTTATTATAATTTTTTTCATTTTTATTATTTGTTAGTTAATGTTTTAAGTTCTCCTTTTGATTTTATTAATTGAATTTCTGCCAATTTATAATCTAATAATGCGGTAGTGTAGTTATTTTGAGCTAGAACTAATTCGTTTTCGGCGTCTAATAAATCAGTTAAAGAAGCTAATCCTTGGATATAATTGTTATTTGTATTGTCTAAAACCTCTTGAGCTAAAATTGCATTTTCTTTTTGATCATTGATAGATATAAGGCTGTTTTCAATTTGTTTTTTGGCATTTTCATAAGCCAAGTCTAAAGACAATTTAGTCGATTCTAAATCAACTTTTATAGCTTGTAAATCATTTTCTGCTTTACGTACTTTAGCATGCGTTTCAAATCCTGTAAAAATAGGGATATGTAAATTCAAACCGATGGCTGCATAATCAGACCAGTAAACACCATCAACAGGTTTTTTAAACCAAGGCATTTCAGGGCCTTGACCTAAATAGTTATAGCTTCCAGTCAAAGAAAGTGTAGGGTAATAACCAGCTTGAACCGATTTTTTTTGGTACTCTAAAAGTTGTTCATTCTTTTTTAACAACAAATATTCTGTTCTTGATGTTGTATTTGGTGCTTCAGAAAGTTCCTGCGGCGTAACTTCAAACTCAGTTTGAGGAATTGAAATTTTAGTTTCAATAGGCATTCCCATATAAAATTTTAAAGCATTCTCTTGAAGGTCAACCGAGTTTAAAGTTTGTTGGCGTTGTGCATTGATATTAGATATTCTAACTAATATTCGATCTAAATCAATTTTTTTAGCCAAACCATTATCAAATTGACCTTTAATAATCTCTCTAACTTTGTTAGTGTTCTTTAGATTATTATCCAAAACGTTTAAGTTCTGACGAGTAACATATACTTGATAGTAAGCATTTGCAACCCTTTCAATGACTTGTTCTTGCGTTAATTGAGCATTGATTTGATAAAACTCTCTGGTTGTTTTTGCGGCTTTCAAACCAATAAAAACAGATTGGTCATATATAGCTTGATTTAAGCTAACTCCTGCACTAGAAGTCCATTTTTGTCCAAAAGCTGCTTGTATGGTAGTTCCTGGTGCCCCAAAACCTGCCCCATCAATAACAGTGGTTTGTATTATGGGATTGTGCGTTAAATTACCGTTGGCAGAAATTTGTGGCAATGCCCGAGAACGCACTTCTTGAACTTCATATTCTCCTCGTTCAACTTGTAATTTTGCCTTCTTAGCATCAGATTGATTCTCCAAAGCATAGGTAATAGCGTCTTTAAGTGTCAGTGATTTGCTCTGGGCCTGAAGATATGATGAAATTAAAGAGAAAAAAAGAAGCGTTAATAGTCCAAAAGAGGTAAAACTTTTCGAAACTTTCATTGTTGTTTTATTTTGATTAATGATTAATAAATAAAGTGTTCATTATTATTTGTTTTCTGTCGCTCAATATTTTTTCATATTGTTCATCAGACAAACTCATTGATTTTTGAAAAAGAGGACGCATGGCAATAGGAAATGAAATAAGCGACGCCATGTTTAAAATGAATTGAATAGGATCCATTTTACTTATGGTACCTTTTGTCATTTCAACTTCGAATTCCTCATAGAATTTTTTTAGCATCCAATCCATATCATGTTCATACTTACAATAACTTCTTTGATTGAATTGAGTAACCAAGTAAAGTTCCAGGAAAGGATACTCTCTTGCAATGGCAAAAGAATTGTCTATAAATTCTTCAATTTTGGCTTTAAAAGGAAGTTCCGAAAACATAATTGATTTCGTTCTTTCTTGTTCGTTATCTTGAGCATCTTTAAAAATAATCTCAAATAATTTATCCCTTGATCTAAAATAATAGTTTATTAAGGATCTGTTGACACCCGCAGCATCAGCAATCTCTTGAGTGGTTGCGTTAAATTTACCTTCTCCAAAAAACAATCTCTTTGCAGTATTTTTAATCAACTCTTCAGTAACTTCATCTTTATTTACTGTTGACATTTTTATTTAACTTTTTTATTTAACAAAATTGTTAACGCAAATGTATTGACAATTTTGTTAAACAAATATGTTAATAATAAAATTAACATATTTTTAACAAAATAAAGAATACAAAAAGGA
>TARA_R110002033_G_scaffold51532_2_pt1 | contig 12922 bp, 8 predicted proteins | sample TARA_R110002033 | Tara Oceans TARA_R110002033 (sample SAMEA4397051) | marine metagenome | biome: Polar Biome; feature: [SRF] surface water layer (ENVO:00010504); material: water (ENVO:00002006), including particulate matter (ENVO:01000060) such as... | depth 5 m
TCATGTAGCAGTAAATGTTTTTATTCTTGCTTTTTTTGTGTTTGGTATTATTGGAGCTTTATCCTTAAAGTCGTCATTCTTTCCGCTTACAGAATCAAAAATCATTAATGTTTCCATAGCATACCCTGGAGCATCACCTCAAGAGATAGAAGAAGGAATTGTGCTTCAGATTGAAGATAATTTAAAAGGACTTAAAGGTGTAGATAGAGTAACATCCACATCTCGAGAAAATAGTGGGTCAATTACAGTAGAAATTGAGAAAGGTGAGAGTTTAGATTTTATGCTTCTCGAAGTTAAGAATGCTGTAGATCGAGTGCCGTCTTTTCCAACAGGAATGGAGCCTTTAGTGGTTTCTAAACAAGAAGCTGTTAGAGAAACGATTTCTTTTGCATTAAGCGGAAAAGGTATTCCACTAGTGACTTTGAAACAGATAGCACGACAAGTAGAGACTGACTTGCGTGCTATTGATGGAATATCTCAAATTGAAATTTCAGGTTTTCCTGAGGAAGAAATTGAAATTGCAGTCAATGAATTAGATTTATTAGCCTATAATTTAACTTTTAGTGATGTTGCGACAGCAGTAAGTAGTGCTAATATATTAGTTACAGGAGGAAATGTAAAGACTGTTGCAGAAGAATATTTAATTAGAGCCAATAACAAGCAATATTACGGTAAAGAGCTATTAAATATAATTGTAAGAGCAACACCAGACGGAAAGGTAATAAGACTTAAAGATGTTGCAATTGTTAGAGATCGCTTTTCTGAAACGCCTAATGCAACTTATTTTAATCAAGATTTAGCTGTAAACATATCTATTACAAGTACCAATAATGAAGATTTAATTTCATCTGCAGATAAGGTAAATGATTACATTGAAGAATACAATCAGAAGTATGAAAATGTGAGATTAGATGTAGTGAATGATAGGTCAATTACACTTAAGCAGCGTACGCAATTATTGACAGAAAATGCCATTGTAGGGATGATTTTGGTGTTGCTATTTCTATCTGTATTTTTAAATACGCGTTTAGCGTTGTGGGTTGCTTTTGGTTTGCCAATTTCATTTTTAGGGATGTTCATTTTTGCAGCTCAGTTTGATGTAACTATAAATGTCTTATCCTTGTTTGGGATGATTATTGTTATTGGGATATTAGTCGATGACGGAATTGTAATTGCAGAAAATATTTACCAACATTACGAAAAAGGTAAAAAGCCTATTCAAGCTGCAATAGATGGAACTATGGAAGTAATTCCTCCTGTGGTTTCAGCAATTATTACAACGCTTTTAGCCTTTTCATTGTTCTTCTTTTTAGATAGTAGAATAGGTGAATTCTTTAGTGAAGTAGCGGTTATTGTAATACTTACATTAGTGGTATCTTTGGTAGAAGCTCTAATTATTTTACCAGCCCATTTAGCACATTCTAAGGCGTTAAGAGCCCAAGTTGTAGATGAGAATCCATCTAAAATAAAGAAGTTTTTCTCATTTATGAGAGTCATTAATACAGGAGGAGATCGCTTAATGGCTTTTTTAAGAGATCGTGTTTATACACCTATTTTAAATCGTGTATTGAAATATAAAATCTTCTCTTTAGGTGTATTTGTTGCCTTGTTAGTATTAACATTTGGTTCACTTGGAGGTGGAGTGATTGGGGTTACTATGTTTCCGAGAGTAGCTAGCGATGCTGCAAACATAGAATTAGTAATGCCAGCAGGTACCAATGTAAAAATTACGGATTCTATTATCTCATTGATTGAAGAAAAATCTTTTATTGTAAATAAAGAACTTACTGAAAAGTATCTGAAAGGTACTGGTAAGCAATTGTTTGAGAATACGATAGTAGAAATTAGTAGTAGTTCTGGCGCAAGATTAAGAATTAATTTGTTACCAGGTGAAGAGCGCCCAGATGAAATAAAATCAGATTTAATTACAAACCGCTTAGAAGAATTAGTAGGGCCTGTAATTGGTACCGAGCGATTAATCTATGGTTCTGGTGGTAACTTTGGAGGAAGTCCTGTTTCAGTATCTTTATTAAGTAATAATATTGAAGAGTTAAAAGCTTCAAAATTAGAGCTTAAAAAATATTTAGAATCTAATCCTTTATTAAAAGATATTGGAGATAATGATCCAGCAGGTATTAAAGAAATAAGTATAGAACTTAAAGAAAGTGCTTATTTACTAGGTCTAGATTTAAGAACTGTTATGACGCAAGTTCGTTCAGGATTTTTTGGAGCTCAAGCACAACGTTTTCAACGTGGACAAGATGAAATTAAAGTTTGGGTGCGTTACGATAAAAATAATAGAAGTTCTATTAATAATTTGGATGCTATGCGTATTATTACACCAACAGGTGAGCGCGTAACATTAAAGGATATTGCAAGTTATAGTATTGCTCGAGGTGATGTTGCTATAAATCACCTTGAAGGTAAACGAGAAATACAGGTGTATGCGGATTTAAAAGACCCAAGTACAAGTGCAACAGATATAATGGATGATATTAAAACTGTTTTTATACCACAGTTGCAATCTAAGCACCCAACAATAAATGCTTCTTATGAAGGGCAAAATCGAGAAAAAGATAAATTAGTTGGTTCTTTAGGTGTCGCAGGTCCAATTATTTTGATTTTGATTTATATTACTATTGCATTTACATTTAGAAGTTACTCACAACCCTTCTTACTAATTTTATTAATTCCATTCAGTTTAACAGCTGTAGCTTGGGGACATTGGTTACTAGATTTTCAAGTGAATATTTTATCTCTTTTAGGAATCATTGCCTTAATAGGTATTATGGTGAATGATGGATTGGTTTTAATAGGGAAATTTAATAGTAATTTAAAAGATGGGATGACTTTTGATTTGGCATTGTCTGAAGCCGGAAAGTCTCGTTTTAGAGCTATTTTCTTAACATCATTAACAACAATAGCAGGTTTAGCGCCTTTATTATTAGAGAAAAGTAGACAAGCTCAATTTTTAAAACCAATGGCAATTTCAATCTCATTTGGTATTGCTTATGCTACCGTCTTAACATTGCTAGTTTTGCCGTTATTCTTATCATTTAGTAACACAATAAAGAAAAACAGTAAATGGTTAATAACAGGAAATGATGTTACAAAAGAGGAAGTTGAACGTGCAATTAAAGAGCAAAATGAAGCCGATGATCACTAAAATAAAACTATTAACTGTGGTGCTTTTTTGTGGTTTTAGCCTGCAGGCACAAGAAGTTTTAACTAAAGAACAAGCAGTAGCTTTAGCTTTAGAAAACAACTATGGTATTAAAATTGCTAATAATGCAGTGACCATTGCAGAGAACAATACTAGTATCCTTAATTCTGAATTTTTACCAACAATAACAGCAAATGCAGGTGCAAATTATAATTTAGATAATACGGAAGCTGAATTTTCGGACGGAAGACCAGATGCCGTTTTAAATGGAGCAGAGAGTTCTAACTATAATGCTAGTGTAAGTTTAAATTATACACTTTTTGATGGTTTAGGAAGACGATATAATTACAAACGATTAAAAGTGCAGTATAAGTTATCAGAATTAGAGGCTAGAGCAACTATCGAATCAACAATTCTACAATTATTCTCGGTTTATTATAACGTAGCTCAACTTTCAGATAATTTAAATGCCCTAGAACAGACTTTAGATAATTCCAAAGATCGATTGATAAGAGCTCAATATCAATTTGAATATGGTCAGAGTACTAAGTTGGCTGTTTTGAACGCTGAAGTTGATATTAACACGGATAGTATCAATATAATAAACACAAAACAAGATTTAAAAATAGCAAAACGTGATTTAAAATTAGTGTTAGGAGAATCTTTTACTATTGATTTTGGTGTTGAGACAGATGTTGATTTTACGCTTCAATTTCAAAAAGATATTTTATTTGAAAAAGCAAAATCTCGTAACATAGCGTTATTACAAGTCGAAAAAAATATCTCAATTAGTAAGCTAGATATTAATTCTGGTAAATCAGCTTATTTGCCTACAATTGGTTTATCTGGTTCGTATGGTTGGAACAAAAACAATAACAATGCAGTGGCATTATTAGCTGTTTCTACCAATACAGGATTGTCTGCGGGTTTAAGTTTAAGCTGGAATTTGTTTGATGGTGGCTCAACGATAACTACAGTAAGAAATGCTAAAATTAGTCTTGAAACACAACAGCTTCAAAAAGAAAGTATTTTACTCAATATAGAGCGTGATTTTAATAATGCTTGGGATAATTATAAGAACAAATTAGAGATATATAATATTCAAGAAAAAAATATTATTACTGCTCAAAATAATTTTGAACGCACCCAAGAAAAATTTAAAATAGGGCAAGTTAATTCTATAGAATTTAGACAAGCACAGGTTAATTTGTTAAATGCAGAGTTAAGTCGGAATCAGGCTAAGTTTTCAGCGAAATTATCTGAGTTAGAAGTACTTCAAATAAGTGGAGAATTATTGAATGTTCAATTTTAATTTATAACTAAATGCACGAGTATTTCTTTCAATGTCCATATTGTTGGGAGCAGATTTCAATGTTAGTTGATGCGTCTCAAAAACATCAAAAATATATTGAAGATTGTGAAATATGTTGTAACCCAATTCAAGTATCAATAGTAGCTGAGAATCAAGATGTTGTTAGTTTTTATGCTGAAAACATTGAACAATAGTAATAGTTAATTAATTAAACATCAAGGTTTTATACTTTTCAGTGTGTAGTTCGTCGAAAAATGTTGCAGTTAAAGGTCTTATTTGCTATATTTGTATTGTTATTGTGTCCCTCCACAAAAATCTACTACTATGAAGACACTAAAAATAACGCTACTATTCTGTTTGGTTTCAGTATTTTCGTTTGCACAGGTTTCTCAAAACCAAAAAGCTGCGCTCGTAGATTTATATAACGCTACTAATGGTGATTCTTGGATTAATTCTTGGGATTTAGAACAGCCAGTTTCTTCGTGGTATGGATTAACCATAGAAAACGATAGTGTTGTTGCTATAAAGATGACTTTTAATGGCTTAGTTGGTACACTTCCAGAATCAATTTCGGATTTAAATAATTTAGTAGTTTTAGATTTAGCTTTTAATAGGTTAGAAGGTGAGTTACCAAATACTTTAGTAGATATGGTGAGTCTAGAAGAATTAAAATTATTTTCAAATAGTTTTAGTGGAGGAATTCCTACTGATATCGGAAATTTGGTGAATCTCAAAACTTTAGAGTTATATAATAATGATTTATTTGGGGCAATACCTTCTTCAATAGGTAATCTTAAGAAGTTAGAAAGTTTAATGCTAAGCAGTAATTTATTAATGGGAACTCTGCCAGCAAGTATTTCAAATTTAAAATCTTTAAAAGTATTAAGTGTTTTTGATAATAATTTGTTCGGAACAATTCCGTCTTCAATAGCTCAGTTAACAGAACTTGAAGAATTAGTTTTGTCTAATAATGCATTTTACGGAAATTTACCAGGAGTGTTAGCAGAGTTAAAAGGATTAAAAACTTTATTATTAAGTAATAATCAGTTTAAAGGAAACTATGCTGTATTAAAAGAAGCATTGCCTAATATCGTTGATTTTGACTTAGATGAAGTAAATTTAAAAGGGTCGTTAGCAACTTTAGATGTCGAAGATGAAGATTAAATTACACGACTATAAATAGAAGTAAAATAACGTTCAAAAAAAAGTACGTTATTTTTTTATATAGTCTTTCGTATTTATAAAAAAGTATTATATTTGCACTCCGAAACAATTAGGTCGCCATTATGAAGCGAAAGTTAAAAGCTAAGTTAACTGTTTTGATTTAAAATCGCGGGATAGAGCAGTAGGTAGCTCGTCGGGCTCATAACCCGAAGGTCACTGGTTCGAGTCCAGTTCCCGCTACTAAATAAGAGAAGCCTTTCAAGAAATTGAAAGGCTTTTTTGATTTCATAAATGGACTAAAAGTGATTTTAAATTCTATATATTTAAAGCTAAGGGGTTTATACTTTTTGTTTGTAAATGTAGATATCTATCTTTGTGCAAAATTTAAACTAAAGGAAAGTAGTAAGTGAAAAGATTCGTAAAAAAGAGGAAGCTATTTTTTGTATTAAACATAATAATTGCAACGCTTTTATTAATTGTATGTTTAAGACAATATATTGGTGTTAGTAAGTTTTTTATATTTTCATTTTTAGGTTTTTTTGTACCTTATTTAGTGCTTTTTAATCTGCTATTCTTAATATACTGGTTTCTGAGAAGAAAACGTAAGTTATTGATTTCTTTAATTGTTCTTGTTTTTGGCTACTTTGTAAATGATACTTTTTATAAATTTGGTAATTCTGATATTGAGGTAGGAGGTGAAATTGACTTAATTTCTTTTAATGCTCATAGCTTTGATGGTTTTTATAAATATGATAACCCAAATGTAAGTGAAGATATCGCCGATTTTATAGCAGAACAAAATCCAGATATAGTATGTTTTCAAGAGTTTAGCAGAATAGTATATGATAGGTTTGTGGATTATCCCTATAAATATTTGACTCCTGATTCTAGCAAATCTACATTGCAAGCTATTTTGTCTAAGTATCCAATAATTGATAGTGGTTCATTTAATTTCGAAAACACAATCAACAATGCTATTTACGCAGATATAAAAATAAAAAAAGACACAATTAGAGTTTATAATGTTCATTTAGAGTCTTTTAAGGTTCGTCCTGGTTCGTTAAAAAGGGAGGTTCCAATGAATATTTTTAATAGAATGAATTTGGCTTTTCAAAAACAGATGGAGCAGGCTGAATTGATAAAAGAGCATAGTTTGTTAACAAAACACAAAAAAATTATTTGTGGAGATTTTAATAGCACACAATTTTCAAATGTTTATGACATAATAAAAGGGGATATGAAAGATAGTTTTTTAGAAGAGGGTATTGGTTTTGGAAATACTTTTAATTTTAGATTTCTACCTTTTAGAATTGATATTATTCTATCTGATTTAAAAATCACTTCTCATAATAACTTTGAAGCACAATTATCTGACCATGAGCCTGTAATGGCTTCTTTTGTTTTAGGTGATTTATAATTGAACTTGAGATAATCTCTAGTATATAAATTGTGTTCTAACGCCTTCTTAGGATTATATTTTATTCAGTATTGTTGTAATTCTATTTTTAATTTAAATACTTAAGTAAAAGGTATTTTAGTTATTTCTTATTGTGTCATGTAAATGCATAATTATTAGATAAGTAGCTGTTTTTTTATTCGCTTATTGTTTGTTATCGATGTTATTATATTATTGGACTAAAAAAATGAAAAAGCATGAATAGAAAATTGAAATTTCTTTAACTTGCCAATCTATTAATTAAGAATAAAAAAATTAAAAAAGAAAAATGAATATAGCTAATAAAGTTAAAGAAATTATAGCAGATTCTATAGAGATAGAAGTTTCAAAAATTGAAGAGGATACTGCCATAGGAGATTTTCCTAAATGGGATTCTATGGGGCAAATAATTATAATTTCAGCTTTAGAGAAAGAGTTTGATTTTAAGTTTGATCCAGAAGTAATCATGGATTTAGAAGATGTGGGTGATATGATTGAAGCTGTTGAGGAACATGTTTCTGAATAATAGTGCATATGGATTTTGTATCTCTTGAAGAAAAAATATTTAACTATTCTTTACAAACGCCGAATAAAACGGCGTTAATTGATAAGAAAAGAACTATTTCTTACAAGGAACTTTATCAAAATATATGGGCAACTAAGTTATTTTTAGAAAAAGAATATACGCTTCAAAAAGGAGATGCAGTTATTGTTGCTGCAAATAAAAATCTAAATTTTATATATGCATATTTTGCAATTCATTTAATCGGAGCTAAAGTTATTCCTTTAGATGAGCAAATTCAAAAAGAGAGACTAGCGTATATAGTAGATAAAACTGAGCCTAAGTTAATTATTGGACTACAGAGTGAAGATCATATTACGAGCTTTGATTTTGATTTATTAAAGGATATAGAACCTATTGAAGTCCCAAATCAAATTGAATTTCCTATCAATGTTGGAGAAGCGGATATTTTGTTCACTACAGGTACAACTGGTGACCCAAAAGGAGTGGTTTTAACGCATGGTAATCTTGCTGCAAGTGCAAATAATATCAATACATTTATTCAAAATGATAGTGACGATATAGAACTATTAGCTCTACCAATTAGTCATTCTTTTGGGTTAGGCAGAATTAAATGTGTGTTGTCAGTAGGAGGAACTATAGTTTTGTTAGGCAGTATTGTCAATATGAAACGCATGTTTAGAACTTTTGAAGAGCAAAAGATTTCAGGATTTGGAATGGTGCCGGCAAGTTGGCATTATATTCAGAAAATGAGTGGAGACAGATTAAAAGATTTTGCTGGAAACCTTAATTATATTGAATTTGGAAGTGCATATATGTCTGCTGAAGAAAAGCAAGAATTAATAAACCTATTTCCTAATACAAGAATTTGTATGCATTATGGACTTACTGAAGCTTCAAGGTCTACTTTTATGGAGTTTCATGAAGACGTTTCATATTTAAATACTATTGGTAAGGCGAGTCCAAATGTTGAGATTAGTATAAAGGATGATTCTGGAAATACGCTACCATCAGGAGAAGAAGGTGAGATTTGTATAAAAGGAAACCATGTGACTTTGGGTTATTTTACGAATTCAAATACCGAATTTTTCTATGGTGATTATTTTAGAACAGGAGATATCGGTAGTATTGATGATAATGGATATATTCATTTAAAAGGTCGTTATAAAGAGATTATAAATGTTGGAGGTAAGAAATTATCACCTATTGAAGTTGAGTCTAAAATACAAGAATTCGATAGTTCATTAGAATCTGCTTGTGTTGGTATTATAGATCCTAATGGTATTTTGGGTGAAGTTGTAAAAGCATTTATCGTTAAGAGTAGCACAATAGAGAATTTTGATGCTCTCGATGAGTTCTTAAAGTCAAAATTAGAATCGTATAAGATACCGGCTTTTTACCAATGGGTTGATCAAATCCCTAAAACCAAATCAGGAAAAATACAACGACAAAAACTATTATAAATTATGTGGGAGCCTCAAGGAATTTATTCCAAATTTTTACTAAAACAACCTACTATTCTCTTTGGAGAAAATGCTATTATGGGACTTAAGACCTACGCTAGTTCTAAGGTTGTGGTTATTCATGGTTCTAGTTTGAGTGAAGAGTATAAACAAAAAGTTTCAAGTGCTATGTCTGCATTTGAAGTTAACTTTGTTAAAAAAACATGGGAAGGAGAACCGACTTTAGAAACCTTAAACCCAACAATTAAAAAGGTTGAAGAATTTAGACCAGACTTAATAATAGCTATTGGAGGAGGAAGTGTGATTGATGGGGCAAAAATGGTTAGAACTTATTATGAGTTTCCATTTTTTGATGTCAACGAAACAAGTTTTTCAATGTTAAACTGGAAAACAACACTTGTAGCAGTACCAACTACTATTGGTAGTGGTGCTGAAATTTCATCTGCTTCTGTAATGTATAATGACGCAGAAAAAACTAAAGAGTTTGTTGTTAGTCATCAGTTTATTCCAGAAATAATTGTTTTAGAGGCCAGTTTAATTATAGATGCACCTAAAAAGATATTGTTATCTTCAATGGTAGATGCTTTATCGCATGCTATTGAAGGGTATATGTCTACAATAGATAATTTGTTGGTAGATAGTTATGCAGAAAAAGCTATTCAAATTATATCTCAGTACCATGAGGTTATTAGTAAAGGTGTAGACGAGCAAAATATTAATAAATTGCAATTAGCATCGCTGTTTGCTGGTTTAGTTCAAAACCATTGTATCGTAGGTGCAACACATGCATTAGCGCATCAAATGTCTGCTTATGGATTATCTCATTCAAGTGCAATAGCCATATTTTTACCTTCAGTAATTAAAAAGAATATTAAAAATCCAATTGTAAATTCTAGATTTGAGCAGTTAGCAAAACACTCTGGGTTTGCAAAAGGGGAAGATTTACTAGGTTTTGTAGAGGAATTTATAACAGGTTTTGATCTTACGAAGGAATTAAATGTAGTGAGGAGTAATAAAGAACAGATTCTTGCTGATGATGTTTTCTTCCAACAAGCATTAAATGATAAAGGTGGACAAGGAAACCCAATTCCTATGGACAAAGAATTTTTAATGGATATTTTTAACGAAGCTTCTCTATGAAAAATATAACGATTACAGATAATCTTATTAATACTAATCCTTATGAATTAGATAAGGGACAGAAGAAAGTACCTTTTACGGAAGCATTGTTGGATGAAATTAAGTTCCATTACGATAATAATGAACAATACCAGCGCTTTTGCGATAATAAAGACTTTAATCCACATAGTTTTGAGGGAGGTTTAGATCAAATACCTCCGATTGCTGTAAGTGTATTTAAGGATTTAGGTAAGGATTTGAAGTCTGTTCCAGATAGTGAAGTTAAATTGTCATTACAATCATCTGCAACTTCAGGTGTCCCTAGTACAGTTGTTTTAGACAAAATTACAGCTAAGCGACAAGGTAAAGTAATGATTAAAGTTATAAAAGACTTTATTGGAGCAGAAAGAAAACCTTTTATTGTTGTAGATGTTAGTCCTAAGCCAGAAAATATTAAATTTTTAGGAGCTAGATATGCTGCAATTGGTGGCTATTTAAATTTCGCAAGTGATGTGAATTATGCATTGGATACTGATTCTGATGAAAGTGTTTCTTTTAATGTAGATAAAACTAAAGCGTTTATTGCATCTTTAGATAAGGAAACACCAATGGTTGTATTTGGTTTTACTTATATGTTGTACGCTCAAGTTGTAAAGCCATTATTAGATAAAGGCATTACGTTTGATTTACCCAAAGGGTCTAAAATAATTCATATTGGAGGTTGGAAAAAATTAGAAAGTGAGAAGATTGGCAAAGCGCAGTTTAATAAAGCAATGTCTCAACTGTTTTCAGTAAAAGAAGAACATGTTATAGATATTTACGGATTTACTGAACAGATGGGATTAAATTATCCTGATTGCGAATGTGGATGGAAGCATACACCAGTTTATTCAGAGGTAATTGTAAGAAACCCAGTGACTAGAGAAGTTATGACTGATGGTGAAGAAGGTGTTTTGGAATTTTTATCTCCAATTCCTCACTCTTATCCTGGTAATGTAGTATTAACTGATGATATGGGAGTTGTAAACCCAGAACCATGCCCAATTGGAAGAAACGGAACACGATTTAAAATTTTAGGTAGATTAAAAAAGGCCGAGGTACGAGGGTGTGGTGATATTTTAGGAAGTAAGTTGAAATTTTCTGGTGATTCTGAAGAACAAGAAGCATCCGTAAAATCAGATTTAGAACTTCATTATTGGAAAGGAGATAAAATTGATACGTCTCAATCTACAGAATTACAGCTTAAAGAAATTATAAGAAACTTAAATTCTAAAAAAGAATGGCTAAGAAGCCAACCAATTGATGCCTTAATTGGCTTAATTGGCGAAGCTTCAAAAGTTTGGATGACTGCAGAAGGTGATTTAAGTGCAATGAAAGAAAAAGGATTGTCGTTTTTAGCTAATTGGGCTAAACCGATTCATCTAAATAGAATTGCTACAATTGGCCTTAGAAATAACAGACAACATATAGATGGTTTTATTCCATTAAATGGTTCTCGCAAGCAATTTTTAAAAGCAAATCAAAAAGGTTTAGTTTGTCATTGGTTAGCTGGTAATGTTCAAGTTTTAGGAATGTTTGCTTTATTGCAAGCAATTATGACAAAGAATGTAAACTTACTTAAAATATCATCAAAAGATGGTGGCGTATTTGCCGGATTGTTAAAAACCTTTGAAGGCATAAGCTTTACAACAAAAGGTGGTTATACTATTAAAGGAGATGACTTATTAGAAACTATTGCTGTCGTCTATTTTTCACATAGAGATAGGGAAATAGGTGAGTTAATGTCTAAATCTGCCAATGTACGTATAGCTTGGGGAGGAAGAGAAGCTGTAGAGACTGTCGCTAATTACCCATCAATGTATGATACTGAAGATATTATTTTTGGACCTAAGATTTCTTTTTCAGTTATTTCTCAAGAAGTACTGAGTACAGAGAGAAAAGCAAAAAAAATAGCAAGAAAAGTAGCTGTAGATTCTAGTGTGTTTGATCAAACAGGTTGTGCTTCTCCACATAATCTTTATATAGAACGTGGAGGCGTAATATCTCCAAGAGAATTTTGTAATTTATTAGCTCAAGGAATGGAGAAAACTTCAGTGCAAATACCTAAAGGAGAGACATCTGTAGAGCAAATATCTGCTATACACTCTGTAAGAGGTTTATATGATTTTAAAGGAGAAGTTTGGGCAAGTGATGATACGACGTGGACAGTTGTTTATTCCGAAGATAAGAATTTAAGAGCTCCTGTGTATTCAAGAGTAATTATGGTTCATCCAGTTGATCATATAGATGAAACTTTAGAGCATATTGATGATAATATACAAACTATAGGTTTGGCATCGATAGGAGAAAAAGCATTGAATTTTGCAGAAAAAGCAGTTGATAAAGGCGTAATGAGATGTCCAGAGATGGGAAGAATGTTAAATTTTGAATCTCCTTGGGATGGCATATTTTTAATGGAAAGAATGGTGAGATGGAGTACCTTTGGTGGTCCATTGATTTAATCAAAAATAAGTACTACATTGGTAACGTTAAATTGAATAAGGTTTTTTTGAAATATTATTAGTTAAACGTTTATATTGCAGGTGATTAAAGTTGATGTTTTGTAAGTGTTTATTTTCAAAAAAGAGACAAGATGAATTTAAAATTTAAGAATAAAAAAATAACAGGAATACTTACTGTGTTACCTGAAAATGAGATTAAGTTTGAAGACGAAATAGAGAATTACGCATTTTCTAAAAGTCAA
>TARA_R110002033_G_scaffold101872_2_pt1 | contig 12899 bp, 8 predicted proteins | sample TARA_R110002033 | Tara Oceans TARA_R110002033 (sample SAMEA4397051) | marine metagenome | biome: Polar Biome; feature: [SRF] surface water layer (ENVO:00010504); material: water (ENVO:00002006), including particulate matter (ENVO:01000060) such as... | depth 5 m
AAAGCATTACAAGATTCTACACAATATGTAAGACTCGAAAAATACGTGAAAGAAACTGTAGGTCATTTTGTAAATGATAATCAAATTTTAGGTTGGGAGGTTTGGAACGAACCAGACAATATGACTGAACCTTCTTATAATGATGTTGAAATACCTAACAGTACAAAACCTTCTTGGGAAAGCATATATTTGGGCTCGAAGTGTTAATGCTTCACAGCAATTAACTTCAGGGATTTGGTTGGAAGACTGGAGTGAACATGAAAAAATGAAGTCTATTTGGAAACTGCAACTAGAACAATCTGATGTCATTTATTTTCATAACTATAATAATGCAGAAGATTTTGAAAAGCGAATTCTATGGCTTCAGCGATATGATAGACCAATATTATGTACTAAATACATGGCACGCTCCAAGAGATGTACATTCGAAGATTTTTTACCTGCCGCAAAAAAATATAATGTAGCCATGTTCAATTGGGGCTTGGTTGACGGCAAGACCCAAACCAAATATCCTTGGGACAGTTGGATAAAAACTTATAATGAAGAACCTACCGTACGGTTTCATGAAGTATTTAAAAGTGATGGAACTCCTTACAGAAAAGCAGAAACCGAATTAATAAAAAAATTGACTGCTAACTAAAATAGCTTAACCACTAAACAAAAAACAAGCACTTCACTTATAGCTCGTTTTTTTGTTTTTTATGATTTATTTTTTCTTTTGACCCCACTCCCCATCTTTTGGAATTAGGCTCTTTGGCGTTGTAACCAGTGCATTTCTGTCACAAGTAATTTTACCTTTTTCATATTTTAATTCTGAAATTTGAATAAAACACAGCTCTTTATTTGGCTTATCTTTCATATTTCGATAAGGCTAATTAAAATAGAATACAAATGCCCTATCGTCAATAACAGCAACTCCTGGATGCTTTGCTCTGTTCTTTTGAAATTCTGAAGTTCCTTCCTTATTCAAAATTATGGTATTTAATTTCCATGACTCCAAATCCTTTGAACTATAAACAGGTATATCTTTATTGCTAGGATCTGTAAGCATCCAAAACGTATCCTTCCAATAGAACACAAATTGACCTTCTTGATAATTGTATCCGCTCATTATTATATTGTTGACATCTCCTTTAGCTGCCCCTTTATAATTCCAGTTTTCAGGTTTTTCATTAATATCAGTTGAAGTAATCCTAAATGTATTGATGCCCTTTTCTCCTTTCATGATATCTCTGTGGAACAAATTCCATTCATCTCCGTTTTTAGCCAGGGTAGCATCAATAGAATTAAATGGAACATGCATAATGCCTTTTGTTTTCCATCCGTTCAGCAAATCATTTACTGGAGCTGTAAGATGCAATAGCAGGCTTTCCGAAATCCCCCATCTGGAATCATCGCCACTGCCTTTTTTAAATGTTAAAAACATGTGGTAGATATTTCCATCTCGAATAATACCAGGAGCCCAAAGTATATCTGGCCCATCAGGATCACCTCCTATTGCATCAAGTTTATTACAACCTTCATATTTCCAATCTATCCAATCTTTAGATGATGCCACTCCAATGGCAACTGCAGGCAATGGACAATCTTTACAAACCGATCGCCTGGCTGTATAAAACATCCACCATTCTTTTTTATAATCATTCCAAACCACTTCTGAATCTGCAGAGCCTTTATATATTGGATCGGTATATATATAAAGGTACTGGACATGTTTTCTGGGCAAAAACTACTGATTTTGTACTTAAAAGCAATACTAAAAAAACGATTATATTTCTAATCATAGATGTTTATAATTTTCTTTTTTTATCCACTGTAAATTTTCCATTTTCAAACTTTATTGGTACTATGGCAGCTCTTGTTAAAAATGGTCTTTCCATAAGGTCGCCCCTTGGATTACCAAACATCGGACTCCACCATTTCCCATCTTTATCCTTGAAAAAGTTATTATGCCCTCCTCCTGTTACAACTGTATAACGTTTTGAATATGGACCATAGATGTTATCTGCTGAAGCAATTACCACATCATAGGAATAAAGATTAGCTTCACGCTCTTGCTTATTTTTATACGGGTTTTTACCATCATATGAAAAGCTCCCATCTGGTTGACGAATGCTCCATATTGCTTGCATCAAAAAATACTTTCCTGCTTCTTTTACTATAAATGCTCCTTCAATATAAGGTTCCGAATTGTACTCTTTCTCTTTAATTTTACGAAGTGGTTCGGCAAAACCGCTCATATCACCCTTCATCTTGGCAATTTCATGATTATGCCCCACAAAATAAACGGTACCATCTTGATCTTCAAATAAACTTCCATCTATTCTTGGAAAAATTGGTCCGCTACTATTTCCTTCAATATTAATATAAGGGCCTTCTGGCTTTCCCGAAGTACTTTTTAATATGAAGGAGCCCTTTCCATTTGGGTTTTCTGGTATGCAAGCTACAATAAAATAATTTTTTTGACTTTGTATATAATGAATTTCTGGAGCCCATAGTGTCCGTCTTTTTTTTCCTATAATATTTTGGTTCAAGTCCTCTTTTGAACCATGAGTAATGATATCAAATTCCTTTTGCCAAGTACCGTCTTTTTCAAATGTCCAGACATAGCCTAAATCTTCCCAATTCTTTAAATCTAAAGAACGCCATAAAGGAATTCCTGAATTAATGTCTCTTGCCGTGGTTCTTCCTTTCAATGCTGAAGTACCAGTCATATAATAATACCCATCAGGCCCTAATGTTATGTACGTGTCTCTTAACCAAATATCAATTAAAGGTTTTACAGATAATGGAATCTGGGTCTTAGTATTTTTTACATCAACCCATCCATAAGGTTTTGTTGTTGATAAAACATCCTCTACTCCAGCTTTATTAATAACACCACTTCCTTTACATGCTAACAATATTATTGAAAATGCTAATAATATAAACTTCTTAATCATTGTTGATTTAGTTTAAATTTAAAAAAGTCAATATTAAATTGAAAACAAAAAAACCTTCTTCACAAATAGGCAATTTGATAGCACATTTGTTTAGTTTTAATCATATTATTTGTTAAAATCAACAAGGGCTCAGTTCTTAAGCAGAAATCCAATCGATGAAAAAAATTATATGATCAGGCGTTAATTACTTTTTTACTTGATAATAAATTTATTGTATTTAATATTTTACAAAAATCAGTTCATTAGTCGTAATTGCACCAGTCATAAAATTTACTTATGTTAAAAGAAAACAGAAAGATATGAATATTTTAAAATTTGTTGAAGATTTTCCTGATGAAAAGACATTTCGCGATTATCATACGGTAAAAGCTAGAAACTACGAAGGTGTTGTTTGTAAAAAATGTCATTCTAAAAAGCATTATTGACTCAAAGATAAATGGTCATGGCAATGCGCTTCATGCAATTTCAGAACCTCTTTATGAAATGGTACGATTATGGAAAACTCTAATCTAACAATTGAAAATTCTATGAACTCTGGCAAATCAGTTGCAGTATTTGGCGGTTCTGTTTCAGTAATTCTTGAAAGTAATATTGCCAAAGATATAAAGATATATGGATTGAAAAATTAGAAATGACCATTAATAATTACGGGGTTCCTTGTGCCCTAGTGCAGGATTTTCATCTTTACAAAGAAAGTCACTTCAACAACACGTTGATAAAGCAAGAGTTTATGATATTTATATACTTTGGGCTTCAACGAACGATTATACAAATCATAGGGAAATTGGTAATTAAAAGATACATTTATATAAATCAATAGGTATTATTCATCAATTCGATTACTCCTTTCAAATTGAGTAGGAGTCATTCCAAAGTTTTTTTGAAAATTTCTACCAAAACTACTCTGAGATTTAAAACCAACCATTTCAGAAATTTCATATATTTTCATATTAGTAGTTTTTATAAGATGGGCTGCTTTTTTAAGTCTACTAATATTTATCAATTCATTAGGTGATAGGTCTGATATTTCACTAATATTTCTATACAAAGTTGAACGACTCATATTCATAAATTCAGCTAATTTATCTACACTTAACGATTGGTCTTTCATGTTTTCTTCGATTACTTTATCTAGTTTTGAGATAAAAACAGTATCTGAATGAGAACTTACCAAAGATTTTAAATGTGCAAGAGGTGAACTTGAAAAATGTTCTAAAACGGTTCTTCTGTTTTTTATCAAATTTGATATTTGAACTAATAGATAATCCATAGAAAAGGGTTTTGTCATATAGGCATCTGCACCTGATTCCAATCCTTCTATTTTAGCATTTAATGCACTTTTGGCAGTAAGTAATATTACTGGAATATGACCTGTCTGATCTGTTTGTTTCACAAGTTTACAAAGTTCAATTCCATTTTTAATTGGCATCATAATATCACTTACAATCAAATTAACGTCATATTTTTGAATCATTTTCCATGCTTCATCTCCATTTTTAACGAGGATTACATTATATATTTCAGATAATTCTTCAAAAATAAAATCAGCTAACTCCTTATTATCTTCTACCACCATAATTACCTGTGCTTGCTTATCAAATTTAATCGTAACTTCGTCATTTTTAGAATTGATAATACCTTGTTCTAATTTTATTGCTTTAAATTCTTCATTTTGATGAACCGGTAATTGTAATACAAATGAATTCATTTTAATATCATTTTCATCTATCCATAACTTTCCACTATGCAATTCCGCTAAAGAATGGGCCAAAGATAAACCAATACCTGTTCCAGTATTATTTCCATCTGAAGGTAAACGAAAGAAAGGTTCGAAAATGCGTTTTCTAAGCTCCAAAGGTATTATTAGACCATCATTTTTAAAAATTATTTGAAAATCGTGCTCATTATTACTTAGATATATCTGAATATGCTCTTTAGAATATTTAATTGCATTACTAAACAAGTTACTTAATATTTTACGAAAAGCTTCTTCATCTGCAAAAGCAAACACATCTTCGCTGTGTACTATAAGTTCAAACTTTAATTTTCTATCTTGAATAAGCTGGCTAAACCTAACATATGTTTCCTGTAAAACCTCAGTAACATTTACTTGAACAAAACTAAGTTTTACGTTTTTCATCTCCGCTTTTCTAAAATCCAACAGTTCATTAATAAGATTTAATAATCGCAAAGTATTTTTCTCCATAATCCCTAAATTTTTAGGCACTTCTGGTGATTCATATTTTTGCTTTAATAATTTTTCCAATGGTCCTTTAATAAGGGTTAATGGTGTTCTAATTTCATGTGCGATGTTTGTAAAAAATTCAATTTTTGCCTGATAAATTTCTTTCTCCTTTCTATTTTCTAATTGACGTATACGGCTATTGTTTTTATCACGTGTATAACTATGATAATAACGCAACAAAAAATAACCTATAATATTAAATAAAATAAAATATAACGCATATGCTATTTTACTTCCATAAAAAGGAGGAAGTACAGTTATTGTAAGTTTAGTGTTTTCGTCACTCCATACTTCATAATTATTTAAAGCTTTCACCTTAAACACATAATCACCTGAAGGTAATTCTGTGAAATTTACTTCATGATTTTTTCCAAGATTAACCCAATCATCATTTAGACCTTCCAGTTTATACCAATAGTCAGTCATCTCTGGAGAAGTAAAACTTAGAGACGCAAATTCTAATGTGAACGTAGACTGTTGATTATCTAAAGTTAACTGGTTTGAAAAAATTATCGATTTTTTTAAAGGAGAATTATTTTTACCAACTGGAACTCCTTTATTATTTATAAAAATATCAGTAATATACACTGGTGGATTAAAAGTATTTTGAGTAAAATCATCTGGATTAAAACTTATAAGACCTTTCACACTTCCAAAATACATTTCTCCGTTTGTATCTTGATAAGCAGAACAATAATTAAATTGGTCACTTAATAGTCCATTAGATTTAGTATATATTTTTAACTCTTCAGTTTCTGGATTAAATTTAACAAGTCCATTAGAACTACTTATCCATAATTTTTGACGGCTATCTTCTAATATCGAGCAAGTAACATTGCTTGGAAACCCATCTGATTTAGAATATCGTTTAAAATTATTAGATTCAGGTTGATATAAGTTAAGACCATTTTCGGTTGTTACCCAAATTCTTTTTTTTGTATCTTCAAATATTCCATTAATGATATTAGAACTCAAACTACTTAAATTATTATTCTGATATTTATAAAATCCCTTTTTTTTAGTTTTTGGATTATAGTAATACAACCCATCCCAATACGTTCCAGCCCATAAAGTTCCATTATGATCTTCAATTAGATAAGTGTAAAGGTATATATCTGGAAAACCTTCCACCAATTTAAAAGAATCTGTTTCAGATTGAAATTTATGAATCCCTGAAGCCGTTAATACATAAACATCTTTTGAACGAGTTTCATAAATATAAAAAATAAAGTCGCTTCGTAATCCACTTTCACCCTCTCCTGTTCCATAATGCTTTAATATTTTACCTGTAGTAATATCCATTATGTCAAGGCCATGCTCAAAAGTACCTATCCATAATTTATTCTCCCTTGGCAATAAACCATGAATATTATAATAAGAAAGATTACCATTATTTCTCACCCATGAATATGAAACAAATTTACCAGTTTTTAAATCCAACTTATTCAAACCAGCATCTTCAGTTCCAACCCATAGATTCCCGTAAATATCTTTCTCAATTTCTCTAACGGCATTACCACTAATGGAGTTTTGTCCTACCTGCGGAAAATATCTTTTTATTGGTGTGTAAGGCTTGGGATAATAATTTACACCTCCAAAATATGTGCCACTCCACACACCTCCTTCTTTATCTAAAACCAAAGAATAAACAGCATTATCAGAAAGCGAATATGAATCACCATAATTCTTCTTAATATTCTGATATTTACCATTATTAATATCATAAATAAATAATCCAGATTCACTAGCTATCCAAAGCTCATTAGTATTTTTCATCAAAAAATCTCTTACAAAAAGAGGGTTTTCATTTTCAGACAACAAAGAACTTAATCTACCTTGTGACTGTTTATAAAGAAAAGCTCCATGATTTTTAGTTCCAATAAATATTGAATCATTCCCATAAGTTTTTAATGCAGTAATAAGAGTTTGAGAAGGCTCATCCCCAAAATCTAAATTAATCTCTGTAAAAGAATCATTTTCAGGAATATATTTATACAATAAATTAGATGATGTAACAAAAATCTCTCCATTCTTTGTGTTCGCTACTAAATTTGAATCAAATCTATCGTATTTAACTAATTTTGATTCTTTTCCATTATAATTCAATTTCATTAATGTTCCAGCTGCAACAAACCAAAGCGAACCATCAATATTACTCTCAACGTCTAAAATTTGTAAATTACTAGTAGCCTTAATTATTGAAAAAGATTCTTTTTTTTCATCGTATCTAAACAAACCTGTATCAGTTCCTACCCAAACATTTTCACCAAACTCATGCAAACATCTTATAAAATTGCTTCCAATACTAGTAGTATCTTTTGGAATATTCTGAAATATTTTAAAGTTATAGCCATCATATCTATTCAGCCCATCTTTAGTTCCAAACCATAGAAAACCTTTACTATCTTGTAACATAGAAATAACCGAGTTCTGAGACAATCCGTTCTCCACTTGCAAATGTTTAAAAGCAAAATCTTGCGCATTGATTAGGTTAATAACAAACAGTAATATCAACCATAAATAAACTTTTCTCATACTCAACAAAATAAAACAAAACAGTTAATCAATCAATATTCATATTGTGTCAATTTTCAACGATTCTATTCAAAACTCAACAGATTTCAACAATTTAATTACTTTGACATGATTTGCAAAAAAAATGAAACACATTTATACAGACACTTAAATTTTGTTTTAACTACTTTGTACTTTGAGTTATTATGAATTTAAGACAACATAATTTCAATCTTTAATAAAATAATGAACATTTAATTAACATATTACTAACAAGAAAATTCAATCAAATTAAAAAATATATAAGATTGAAACCTTACAATATCCCTATTATTCAACAAATCATTTCACATAGCTAAAACAATTAAACTTTTAAACTAAAACTCTATGAAAAACTAAAAACTACTTCATTAATTCAAATTATTTCAAACAACTAAACAATTACAATTTCTAAACTAAATTTTTATGAAAACTTTTGTAAAATTACTTTTTAATACAAAATACCTGTTATTACTGGCTATATTTTGCTCTCAGCAGATCTACTCGCAGAATAAGCAGCATATTACAGGAACTATCACTTCTAAAAATGGGCAAGTGGTGGCTTTCGCAAATGTTATTGTTAAGGGTACCAATATAGGGACTTCCGCGGATTTTGACGGAAACTATACAATAGATGTTACCCCTAATGCAATACTTGTATTCAGTTTTGTTGGTTACAAAACCCAAGAAATACTTGTTAACAATGAGACAACAATAAATGTAACTCTTGAAGAAGATATAACATCTCTTGATGAGGTTATTGTTGTAGGCTATGGAACACAAAAAAAGAAAGACTTAACAAGTTCAATTTCAGTAGTAAAAGCTGATCAGATTTCAAAAAGACAAAGTACAACAGTTGCAGAAAGCCTTCAAGGACTAGCAACAGGTGTAAATGTAAGAGGTGGTGGTAGACCAGGTCAAGAAGCCAAAATTGAAATTAGGGGATTGAAAAATCTTCAAAGTGCTAATCCATTATATGTAATTGATGGTTTAGTAACAACAGCTAACCGCGATTTCAATCCAAATGATATTGAGTCAATACAAATTCTAAAAGATGCTGCCGCTGCTGCAATTTATGGTTCTAGAGCAGCTAATGGCGTAATTATTATAACGACAAAAAAAGGAAAAAAAGGTCCTTTGAAAGTTGATGTCAGTTCCAAACTAAGTTTAACTTCAATACCAAGGTATGATCTTACAGGAACAGAAGAGTTTGCGCAATTAAATAATATGGCGTATGATAATGCTGGATTACCTCGTCAAAATTTAAACTTAGATGTTCATACAGATTGGCAAGATGTTGCATTTAGAACAGGAATAATGCAAGATCAAAATATAAGTTTCTCTGGTGGTGGAGAGAATTCTAGTTATTTTGTTTCAGGGAACTACTTTGGAAACAAAGGAACAATAATTTCTACAAAATTTGATCGTATTTCATTCAGAGTAAATACAAGTGGAACTAAAGGCATCTTTTCTATAGGCGAAAATTTAGCTTTAAGTAATGCCAAAGCTGATGAAATGTCAGGCAGCCCAATTATTGATGTATATAGAATGTTACCAACAATACCTATTTATAATGAAAATAATCCAGGTGGTTATGGTTATGGAGAACAAGGTGTTGCCAATACGTTTGGAACTAATCCATTGGCAATATCAGATTTATCAGATGCCACAAATCAAAACTTCAGAATTAGAGGAAATGTTTTTGCAGAACTTAAACCATTTTCATTTCTTAAATATCGCCTAAATGTTGGATATGAAACAAGTTTTGATAATTACAAATATCTGAGAAAAGAAGGTAACTGGACATTAAACCAAGCATTCCAACAATCATTTATCAATCAAAATAGAGCTCAGTCTCAAACAAAATTGATAGAAAACACTCTTAATTTTAGTCACGAATTTGGTAAACACGATTTATCAGTAGTGGTTGGTACAACATATCAAAAAGATACATATGAACAAATTAATGGTACAAAATACAATCTTTTGGTTAACCCCAATACTGGAGAGTATTTTGATGTTTTAGATTTAGGAGATCAACCTTTAGTAGGCGGCTTTAAACTAGAATCGGTATTAACATCATATCTTGGGCGTTTAGAATATAGTTATGATAACAAATATCTTTTAAACGCAGTAATTAGAAGAGACGGTTCTTCTCGTTTCAGTGACAAAAATAAATGGTCTAATTTCCCTTCTGTGTCAATTGGATGGAGAATTAGCAACGAACCTTTCTTCAACATAGAAAAAATAAGTGACCTTAAACTACGTGCTAGTTATGGTGAATTAGGTAGTGGAAATATTGGAAATTACGAATACCAAGGATTTATAAATAATTTTGGCGCCATTGTTCTTGGGGATGGACAAGGATTAAATTCTGCTGCTACTCAAGTGAGATTAGCTAATTCTAATTTAAAATGGGAAACTTTAAAGCAAACTAATGTTGGTTTTGACCTTGGATTATTAGACAATCGCCTTCAAATAACTTCAGACTACTTTATAGCAAAGACCGAAGATGTATTATTTGGATTCCCAATACTACTCAGTACTGGTAATGATGGAGGAAATCCAATTTCAAATGCTGCTACTGTTGAAAACAAAGGGTTTGAGTTTAATATAAGCTATAATCAACAAGTAAATGATGATTTTAATTTTAATACATCATTAAACTTTACAACCCTAAAAAATAAATTGGTCAAATTAGGAAATGGCCAAAACGAAAGTATTCAAGGAAATACAATTACTCGAGCTGGATCACCTGTTGGAATGTGGTATGTTTTAAAAACAGATGGTTTATTTCAAAGCCAAGAAGAAATCAATAACTATACAAATTCTCAAGGTCAGGTTATTATGCCTAATGCACAACCTGGAGATATACGATTTTTAGATATAAACGACGATGGAGAAATCACCAATGAAGACAAAAGTATTGCCGGTAGTCCTTGGCCAGATTTTGAAATGGGGCTGAATGCTAGTGCAACATATAAAAATTTTGATTTTTCAATGAACTGGATAGGTTCCTTTGGAGCTAAAGTATATGATGGATTTAGAAGTTTGGTAGACCGATTTGATGATGATAGTAATTATCGTACCGGAGTTCAACCTTGGACACCTGAAAATCCAAATACAAGCTTTCCTCGAATTGTAAGAGGGACAACACTAAACTCTCGTGGTGATTCAGACAGATGGCTTGAAGACGGAAGTTTTGTTAGGCTAAAATATATTGGAATTGGTTATAGTCTTCCAGATAGCGCCTTAAAACACATTGGGTTTTCTCAAGTAAGATTAACTTTATCTGCCCAAAATATCATCACATTTACCGGTTATAAAGGTTTAGACCCAGAGTTTAACAATTCAAACATATTTCAACGTGGAGTGGATGTAGGTTCCTTTCCTAATGTAAAGACCTATTCATTTGGCGTTAATTTCAGTTTCTAAAAAATATATATGATGAAAAATATAGGAAAAATAATCACAATTTTAGGAGTATTCTTTTTGCTCAATGCCTGTCAAGATGATGAGCTTAATCTTACTAATCCAAATGCTTTAACAACAGAGCAATTTTGGAAAACTCCAAACGACGCAGAACTTGGTGTTAATTCAATTTATGCCATGTTTTACAAAGATGGTCTTTGGGCCAGATGGATCTATTTTAGACTGGATTTAACTTCTGATGAAGGGTTTAGTAACAGTCCATGGGTAGAATTGGCTGACTGGACACGATTCAATTATGTAAATTATAATTTTTGGGAAGGAAATAATGTTACTTGGAGGGATACATATAAGGCAGTTTTTAGAGCTAATCAAGTATTAGCTAAGGTACCCGATATCGAGTTTGAAAATCAAACTAGAAAGCAACAAATATTAGCTGAAGCTAAATTTTTAAGAGCTTTAAATTATTATTATGCTGCAATCTTGTGGGAAAACATCCCACTTGTACTTAATCCATCAACACCACAAGATTTACCTGTTCAAAACACACAGCAAGAAGTTTTTGCTCAAATTGAAACTGATTTAAACGAAGCATTTAACGATCTACCTATTAAATGGGATTCGAATAATACAGGAAGACCTACAAAAGGTGCTGTAAAAGCTATGTTGGCAAAAGTTTACATGCAACAGCACAAATGGCAAGAGGCAAAAAGTTCATTGGAATTTCTCATAACTGGTGAAGGTGCAATCTATGATTTAGTTGATAATTTTAAGGACAACTTTACTGACTTAAATGAAAACAATTTAGAATCTGTTTTTGAAATCCAATTCGGAAACCAAAGATTGGGAGGTACTGGAGAAGGTGCTAATGCTGCGGTTTCTTCAAATCGATCTCAGTTTTTTGCTCCAAGAGGTATTGGTTGGTCAGATGGTCAAGCAAGATATTGGTTAGTTGATGCTTTTAAAGAAGAACTAACTGTTAATGGAGATTTAGATCCAAGGTTACAACATACACTATTCTATCCAGATTTATTAAATGATTTTGGAGATTTAACTTATGGAAGAGATTGGCAATGGGGTTCTAACGAGGCTTGGTTTAGAAAAGGTGCAAGAGATTATTACAGAACTAATGAAGATTATTATTCACAAGTTAATTGGAGATTAATTCGTTATGCAGATATTTTATTAAGGTATGCAGAAGTATTGAATGAACTTGACATGACTGCAAGTGCTTATCAATATGTAGATAAGGTTAGAGATAGAGCTGATATGGCGCCTTTGGAAGTTGCTTATCCATCTATAGGAAATAATCATGACCTATTTTTAGCTAGATTAAAAAAAGAAAGAGTTTTAGAACTAGCAGGTGAAAGCACTCGTTGGGAAGATTTAAAACGTTGGGGAGACTTAGATTCCCAAGATTCAGTTGATCAAATAAAATTACGTGATCCTGATTTCAACAATTTTGTTGTAGGTAAAAACAATAGATTACCCATACCACTTGTTGAAGTTCAAAACAACCCTAACCTTGACCAAAATCCAAATTACTAATTAAAAATTCAATTAGGAGTAGTTATCAGATAACTGCTCCTATGATTTAATTACACAGTGAATAAACACAAAATGAGAGCAAAAGCCACTACTACCTTAACGATGCTATTAGCTACTGTATTATTAACATGTATGCTAACTTCTTGTAAATCAGAAAAAGAAAATAACACAATACAAAAAAA
>TARA_R110002033_G_scaffold1096_23_pt1 | contig 12878 bp, 5 predicted proteins | sample TARA_R110002033 | Tara Oceans TARA_R110002033 (sample SAMEA4397051) | marine metagenome | biome: Polar Biome; feature: [SRF] surface water layer (ENVO:00010504); material: water (ENVO:00002006), including particulate matter (ENVO:01000060) such as... | depth 5 m
AATTTTTAAATAGTTTTTAAACATGATGAGTGTTTTTTTTTAATGATTGATTGATGGTTTATTCTGATCTTAAACTTTTTACAGGGTTTGCTCTTGCTGCTTTTATTGCTTGAAAACTTACCGTTACCAATGCTATTACTAACGTAAGACCACCGGCAATTGCAAATACCCACACTGAAATAGATATTCTAAAATCGAATTCTTCTAACCAATTAGACATATAATACCAAGCAATAGGAATTGCAATTAGAATAGATATAGCTACCAGTTTTAGAAAATCTTTAGATAGAAGCGTCACTATTGTAGTAACCGAAGCACCCAATACTTTTCGAATACCTACCTCTTTAATTCTATTCTCTGCCATATAACTCGCCAAACCAAACAAGCCTAGACAAGAGATTAATATTGTTAACAGTGTAAACAGTGTAGCAAGTTTACCTGTTCTTTGCTGATCACTGAATTTTTCTGCATATTCTCCATCCACGAATTCAAAATCAAAAGGATACTCTGGATTGTATTTCTTATATATATTTTCGACGATAGCTAAATTTTCTGAAGTAGAATTTGCCTCGTTCAGTTTCATATGCATTACATTAAACCACCCTTTAGCCCCTTCAATTACCAATGGTTCTATTTTCTGAAATGGCGAATTGAATACAAAGTCTTTTACCACCCCAACAACATGCCATTCTATCCCATTGTCTTTAATAATTTGACCTAGGGGTTCATTAAAACCCATAAGCGAGACAGCTGACTCGTTTAATAGTACTGCTGTAGAATCAGTAGGAAATTCTTGCAGATTTAAATCGCGACCAGACAATAGCTCTAAACCCATGGTTTCGGCAACAACATCATCAGCAATTAATCTTAATACAATTGTTTTATCATTTTCATTTTTTCCGCTCCATTCAAACCCCCAAGTATTACTCCAACTTTCTGTAATAGGCGAACTTGTTTTGGTAATGGAAGACGCCGCTCCAGACTTGAGCAATTCTTTCTTGATCAACTCATAATTCTTATCAATATCACCTTCTAAAAAAGTATAAATCAAATTATCCTTTGAATAGCCAAGTTGTCTATTTTGAACTTTATCTAATTGTTGGCTTATAATTAGTGTTGACGTAATTAATATTATTGCTACAGAAAATTGGACCACTACTAAAACCTTTCTTGGCGTAATTAGGGTATCTGCTTTATGGAATGTACCTTTTAAAACTGCCGATGGTTTAAATGCCGATAAGTACAATGCCGGGTAACTACCTGCCAATAGACCGGTAAATAAAACAATTGCCAACGCTGAAATCCAAAACCACATACTGGTAAAATCCAATTCAAGTTCATGACCTACCAGATCATTAAACGCAGGCAGCACCAATAGCACTAGAAGTATTGAAAAGATTGCGGCAATAGCTGAAATCAGTATAGATTCTCCCAGAAATTGATAAATCAAATGCTTTTTAGGGGCTCCCATTACTTTTCTAACACCAACTTCTTTTGCTCTTTTTTCACTTCTGGCCGTACTTAAGTTCATGAAATTAATACAGGCGATTATTAGAATAATTGCCGCTATGATACCGAACATCTTTATTAAATCTATTCTACCACCAACTTCCTTTCCATTTTCAAATTCATTATACAAATAGGTTCTTGAATACGGATATAAGAGGGTAACCATATCAGAAGAATCTTCATCATAGTTTTCTCTTAAGGTTTTAATTTTAGTCGAAAAATCAGAAAAGTTGACGTCCTTCTTAAGCATTACATAAGTAGCCACAGAGTTATTACCCCAATGGGTATCGTCCCAGCCTTTTTGAGTTAAATATGCCCAAGGCACCAAAAATTCAAAGGTAAAATCCGTATTGGTTGGTAAATCTTTTAAAATTCCCGTAACATTAAATGTGTCGGCATTATCAATTACTACTATTTCCCCAATAGGGTCTTTATCGCCAAACATCTTTTTAGCGAAAGTCTCTGTAATCACCACTGAATTTACATCATTAAAGACACTGGCAATATCACCTTGTACTAAAGGGAAACTAAAAATGCTCAAGAAATCTGAATCTACAATTGTGCCCGTTGCCTTAATTCGTTTATCATCTACGGAAAATAAAAATGGGGTATCGTAGAAGTATCTAGATACGCGTTCTACTTCTGGGTAATCTTTCTTTATTGCAGGTGCCATTGCCTTAGGCGTGGAGTTCCATGTCCAAATTTCACCCTCAACATCATATTGATTATTAACTTCATAAATACGCTCTTGGTTTTCATGAAATCGGTCAAATCCTAATTCAAAATTTATCCAAAGAACAATTAGAGTAAACACGGTAAGCCCAATGGAAAGACCTGAAATATTTAAAATCGAAAAACCTTTATTCCGAATTAAATTCCTCCATGCTATTTTCAGATAGTTTTTAAACATGATGAGTGTTTTTTTTATATTTTTTATCTCTTACAAGCGCAATCGAGAACTACTTACCTCTTGTCTGTGCTCTAGGGGGCAGCCTTATTATTCTACTCGGTTCGTAAGCTCTTTACCGGGTTTGCCCTTGCTGCCTTAATCGCCTGAAAACTTACGGTAACTATGGTTACCAACATAGCACCGGCAATGGCCAAGGCGAAAATCCACCATTTGAGAATTACCCGATACGGATATTCTTGCAACCAACCGTTCATAATAAAATAGGCTATGGGAATAGCAATGAAACAAGAGATGACAACCAACTTTAAAAAGTCTTTTGAAAGCATATTCCATACATTGAATATGGATGCACCCAGCACTTTTCTAACTCCAATTTCCTTTTTTCGTTGTTCTGCTACAAAAGAGGTTAACCCGAAGAGCCCCAAACAGCTTATTAAAATTGCCAACGCTGTAAAAATACCTGAAAGTGTACCTACACGTTCTTCCGATGAAAATTTTTCACCATACTCACTATTAATAAATTCATATTCAAAAGGTATATCTGGAAAATGCTCTTTAAAAACCCTTTCAATGGTAGCAAGGTTTTTACTTGCGCTCTCATTTGGGTTCAATCTTAAATTGTAATAACTAGCATTATCAAAACGATCATACACATACACACCTTGTTTAACCGGCTCGTAAGGCGATTGTGTTATCATATCTTGTACTACACCAATAATCTTTAAAGGTGGCCCTGGATCCTCTTCGCTATCCTCTTTTAGTAACATACCGATAGGGTTTTCCAATCCTAAATATTTCTTTGCCGTTTCATTAATTAATATACCTAATGAATCTGTTGCAAATTCTCTAGAAAAATCTCTTCCTTCCAGAATTTTAAGGTTTAACGATTTTGCATACTCTGGTGAAACTTCTGTCCAAGCTAAATCTTCTTGAAACCCTTCTGGTTTACCATCCCAAGTAAAACCATTTCTGTTTGAATAGATTTTGGTGGTCGGACTACTGGAGGTAGACATTTCACTAACCGCACCCGATTCTATAAATTCTGAACGCATTAAATCATATTTTCCTATGAAATCTTGACTGAATGTGGGAATCTGAATCAATCCTTCTACATCATACCCAACCGGTCGATTCTTAGCATGATTTATTTGCTGCATTACGATGACTGTACCAATTATAAATGCTACAGATACCGTAAACTGTACAACAACTAATATTTTACGTGGCAACCCTGCATACTTACCAACTTTAAAAGTACCTTTTAAAACATCTACCGGTTTAAAAGAAGATAAATACAGTGCAGGATAACTACCTGCCAATAAAGAAGTGAATAAAACAAAACCTAAAGAAATCAACCAAAACATTCCATTATCCCAAGGAAAAGTAATTTCCTTTTTTGACAATTCATTAAACCCATTTAAGGATAAAACTACAACTAGCATTGCTAAGAAAAAGGCAAAAAGAACTACTAAAAAAGATTCACTTAAAAACTGATAAATCAATTGACCTCTTTGTGATCCTATTGATTTTCGAATACCTACTTCCTTACCACGCTTCTCTGACCTAGCCGTACTTAAATTCATAAAATTAATACATGCCAAAAGCAATACGAACGCACCAATTATACCAAATAACCACACGTATTTTATGCGACCACCACTTTGCTTACCATTTTCAAAACTGCTACGTAGATACCAGTCCTGCATCGGAAAAAGAAAAAGTTGCGGATTGAATTCAATTAAATCTGGATTAAGATTTTTCTTTGCGTCTTTTATGGTTTTTGTAACATTTTCAAATGATGTTTGGTCGGCAATCTGAACGAACATTTGAAAAGAATTGTTACCCCATTGGTCTTCTGCATTACGTATCCATTCATTGTTTGCCAAATACTTTTCCCATGGAATAATAAAATCGGTATCATTGAACGAATTGTTTACAGGTATATCTTTATAAACCGCACTAACATTTAACTTATGTTCATTACTTACCGTAACCGTTTTACCAATTGGGTCTTCGGCACCAAACAAAGCATTGGCCGTAGATTCAGCCAACATGATGGAGTTAATCTCTCGAAGTCCGTCTTTCTCTCCTTTTAAAATTTCTAGACCAAAAAGTTCTGGTCCCACTTGTTGCATATAATTACCTGGTCTTGATATGCTTATATCTCCATATTTTAAATAGTGATCATTGGTCCATGAACACATAATTAAATGCTTAAAATTATCACCGTACCCATCACGCAAGGTTTTTTCTAACGGTCTAGGAATCGCCGGCCCGGTTCCTATTTCACCATTGAAGGTCTGAGATTGAAAGACTTGTGCAATTTTATCTTTATTCTTAAAGTAGCTGTTATAAGAAAGTTCGTCTAAAATCCAAAGGCCGATAATTAACGTTACCGCCATTCCTAAAGCAAGACCGCCCACATTAATGAATGTATAGCCTTTGTTCTTCCAGAGGTTTCGCCAAGCGATTTTTAAATAGTTCTTAAACATGATGAGTGTTTTTGATGATTGATGTTTTTAACTTATGCTACCTTAAAGAGTGTTTTTAATTTGAAATGTTTCATTCTGACCGTAAACTTTTTACAGGGTTTACTATAGCTGCTTTTATACTTTGATAACTTACCGTTACAATAGCCACTACAATTGCTAAAACCGCTGCGAGTACAAAAACTCCAAGCCCTATTTCTATTCTATAAGAGAAATCTTCTAACCACTTATTCATGGCAAACCAACCCAATGGTAAAGAAATAAGAATTGCTACACCTACTAATTTTAGAAAATCTACTGTAAGTCTATAGGAAATCTGACTTACAGTAGCCCCTAATACTTTTCTAACGCCAATTTCTTTTGTACGCTTTTCAGCATTAAAGGCAGCTAATCCAAATAATCCTAAACAAGCAATGAAAATGGATAGAATAGTAAAAATGAAAAATATTTGACTCAGCTTTTGTTCCGAGTTATAGGTGGAATAAAATGCTTCGTCCATAAATTGATAATCAAAGGGTTGACCAGGCGCCATGGTATTCCAAATATTCTCAATCTCCGCAATTGACTTTGAATAGTCACCACCACTTAACCTTACCGCCATATTCTCTGCGTTATTTTCGATGTGCAATCCTAATGCACCAATATTCTCGCGAAGCGATTTAAAATGAAAATCTTTAACCACCCCAATTATAGTATAGTAGGTAGGGTTTTCCATATCTATTTCTTCGGAAATCCTCATTCCCAAAGCTTCTTGAGCTGTAACGTTCAAAATTGGTAAAGTAGCTTCGTTGATAATAATTGCCGTAGAATCTGAAGCATACTGTTTGTTGAAATCGCGCCCAGCTACAACATCCATTTCTAACGTCTTCAAATAATCCATGTCTACATCCCAAGTCTGCATTTGAATTGCATTTTCCTGACTTTTGGTTCCTTCTTGGAAGAAAGAAGTATCTGACCGCCATGATGGTGTAGGGTAAAAATTACTTAGCGTAACATTTTCTACGTTGCCCATTTTAAGAATCTCTTCTTTAAATGCATTTGTTTTAGATCCTAACGGACTAATTTCATTGATCAACAACACCTGGTCTTTTGTAAAACCCAAATCTTTACTCTGTATAAAATTCAATTGCTGAAAAACTACCAACGTACTTACTATAAGAAATACGGAAATTGAAAATTGAAATATTACCAAAGCATTTCTTACCCTACCATTACCTACACTTTCAGATGCTCCACCTTTAAGTGTTTTAACTGGGGTAAACCTAGACATGAAAAAGGCAGGATAACATCCTGAGAAAAGCCCTAATAATATTGTTGCGGCCAATAACAAAAACCAAAACAAGGGTTGTGAAAATGGTATTGCAATAGACTTACCGGTAAATCCGTTAAAAAACGGCAGCGTAATCATGGTAATCAACAAGGCAGCTATTAATGAAATAAAAGCTATTAAACCAGATTCTGTCAAAAATTGAAAAATCAAATTCATTTTATTAGAACCCAATGTTTTTCTTACCCCAACTTCTTTGGCTCTTTTTAATGAGTGAGCCGTAGACAAATTCATGAAATTTACACTTGCCAGAATAATTAAGAATAGCCCAATAAAAGAAAGTATATAAATGTTTTGCATGCTGCTGGTAGCATTCATTTCTGAGCTTCTATCTGAATGCAAATGAATATCTGTCAGCGCTATAGTATGGTAGCGTATATAATTACCAGATGCCGCAAATGATTCTGCAGTCATACCCGGAAAATACTTTTGCGCCCATGGTAACATATACCTTTCTAGCATGCCTTGTAACGGTGCTTGAAAATCTTCAACTTTAGCTTCCGGTATTAATTTTACAAACGTAAAATAGTTGTTGCTACCCCAAAGTTCCTCTCTAGACGCAACATTACCTGCCATAGCCAAAAAGACACTATACTCATTAAAATAAGAGTTTTTAGGCATGTCATCTATTACCCCTGTTACCGTATACGTATCGGAATTATCTAAAAGCATATTTTGCCCTAAAACATCTGTTGACCCAAAGTATTTTTCTGCGGCAGTTTTTGTAAGCACTAATGAATTTGTGCCCGTTAAAGCAGTTTTTGAGTTTCCTGCCAATAAATCAATACCAAAGAATTGAAAGAAAGTTGAATCGGCGTAGGTTACTTTGTTCTCTTTAGAACTTGTTTCACCACCTACCTTTTTTACGTACATACTACCCAAAGTTCTAAAACGAACCGTAGACTCTACTTGCGAGTAATCTCTTTTTAAAGCACCAGCCATTGGTGGGGCAGATTCTGCTGCTTTAATTTCTGCACCTCCAAATTTTATATCGGCATCTATACGATAAATACGATCCGCATCGGCAAACATTTTATCATAGCTCAACTCATCATAGATGTATAATGAAATCATTAGAGCACCGGCCATACCAATAGCAAGTCCAAATGTATTTAAGAAAGTAAAAAAGGCTTGCTTTTTTAAACTTCTCCAAGCGATTTTGATATAGTTTTTAAACATGGTTCTCGTTTTTTGATTGGTGTTGACTATTATTACTTAACTATCAAAGTCTAATTTCATGCCACATATTTAAATCGTTAATTATCAGTTAGTTAAACCCATGACTAATTTAATAAGTGTAAAATATTTGGACAAAACATGTCTAATATATATACAGTTGCATGTTTACTTTATAAATACCAATCTGTTACTTTCATTCGGTTCGCAAACTTTTAACCGGGTTTGCAACTGCCGATTTTAAAGATTGAAATCCTACGGTTAAAAAGGTAATGAGCACTGCAAAACCACCTGCCAAGGCAAATACCCACCATTGTATATCTATGCGATAAGTGAAATCTTCTAACCAGCGTTGCATAAAGTAATACGCAATTGGTGTTGCTATAACAAGTGCTATAATTACTAGCTTAATAAAGTCTTTCGTCAATAATTGAACTACAGACCCAATACTCGCTCCTAACACCTTACGAATACCAATCTCTTTTTTCTTCTGTTCGGCAACAAATGATACAAGTCCGAAAAGACCTAAGCAACTTATAAGAATGGCTAGAATAGTAAAAACAATAGAAATTTCTCCTAAACGTTTTTCTTCATCATACAATTTCTCTACTTCCTTGTCTACAAAACGATAATCAAAAGGAACATTATTTACCGTTGCTTTCCATTGTTGCTCTAAACTTGTCAATAATTGTTGGTAGTCGGTAGTTTGGGTCTTTATAAATAACCAGTTTGGTTGATTTACCTTCTGTAGAAATAATGGTGCTATCTCATTTTTTAAGGATGCAAAATGATAATCTTTAACAACTCCTATAATCCGCATCTCATCAGTCTCATTTCCAAAACTTTGAATAAGTCTTGCACTTAGTGCATCTTCTTCTTTAATATTAAATGTGCGTAATGTTGCCTGATTAACAATGATTTGATCCGTGGTATCGGCAGGTGTAAAATCTCTACCTACTACTAAAGGAATATTCATGGTTTCAAAATAACCTTCACTAACACCTTGTCTTTTTACAATGGTATTATTCTCTCGATTTCCACCAGGTAAATACAGACCATTATCATTCAATACTACTTCAGACGGTGCATAATTACCACTAGAAACATTTAATACACCCGGTATATTTAGAAACGATTTTTTAAGAGATTCAAACTTACTAGAAGCTTCGGCTGTACCTATTCTTAATGCCAATAGGTTCTCTTGCTCAAAGCCAAGGTCTTTACTTTGGGTAAATCGAAACTGCTGCGTTACAATAATTACCGTAGCCACTAAACTAATGGATACTACAAATTGAAAAACTACCAATGCTTTTCTAAACGTACCATTACCCGATTGTAAGATGGTAGCACTTTTTAGGGCATTTATAGGTTTTATGTTTGATAAAATTATTGCAGGATAAATACCCGATACAAACCCTGTAATGAACCCCAATATTATTAATATAGTACCAATTCGCCAGTTCAATAAATCTTCATAGCCTAAACTAGCGTTGGTCAATTCATTTACCATTGGCAGGAGCAAGATTGCAATAGGAATACTTATGAGCACTGCAAAAAGTGACAGTAACATAGATTCTCCTAAAAACTGTCGCATTAAACTATTAGCACCTGCACCTACCACTTTACGAACCCCAATTTCTTTTGCTCTTTTACTTGCTCTAGCCGTGCTTAGGTTTATAAAATTTATACAAGCAACCAATTGAATAAAGAAAGCTAATGTGAGTAAGAAATACAGATATTTTATATTAGAAACTTCATGTATCTGATTTTTTCGCCCTTCGGAGTAGAGATGAATTTTTGTGATATTTTGTAGGGATAAAATTTTTCTATCCATACCAGCATCTTTAAGGTCGTCAGCTCCTCTTTCTTGTAAAAAACCTGGAAGCTTACTTTGTAACCCTTCAGCACTACTATTGGGCTTTAATTTCACATAACTATAGACAAAATTATTAGTAGCGAAACTTTTAAATCTCTGAACAAAAGTACCTATCCCCGGGGTACTCATGCTCACTATATAATTGGGGTTTAAGTGCGATTTGCCAAACGATTCATCAAAAACACCTTTTACCGTTAAGGTCTGGGCATCATCGCCACTACCCCACGTTACCGCCTTGCCCAATGCTTCTTGATTACCGAATAATTTCTTCGCCAACGTGGAAGATAATACCAACGAGAATGGCTCGTCTAAGGCTGCATTTTGGGTACCCTCTACAAATTTATAGGTGAATACCTTAAAAAAGGTAGAATCTGCCATATAGACTCTAGGCTCGTAGTAAGCATCTTTGCTATCGGCAGCGCTAATCAAATTACTAAAAAACACATCTGTTAAAAATGCACGTGTAGCTTCCTCTACTTCAGGAAAATCTTCTTTTATTGCAAAAGCTATTGGCGGCGAAGCGGCTGCCGTATCAAAACCTTCTTTACCATCTCTTTCTATTACCGTTTCTACCCTAAAAATGTTTTCCGCATTTTCATGGTGTTCATCATATCCAAATTGAGAAAAAACATATAACAATATTGCAAGACAACTCACCGTACCTACGGTAAGTCCCAATAAATTGATACTTGTTTGCTGTTTGCTCTTCAACAGGTTTCGCCATGCGATTTTTAGATATTGTTTGTACATGATTTTCGTTTTTTTGATTTGATTGATGATGAATGATTTACTCTGTACGTAAGCTTTTTATGGGGTTAGCTCTTGCAGATCTTATTGCATGATAACTTACGGTAAGTATGGCTACCGAGACAGCCATTAAACCTGCCAGCGCAAAAACCCACCAACTAATATCAATTTTGTAGGCGTATACATTTAGCCATTTGTTCATGGCATACCATGCAAAAGGTGTTGCTATGAGTATCGATATTAATACTAACTTGATAAAATCTTTTGATAATAAAGCTACAATGCTTGTAACCTCAGCACCCAATACTTTTCGTATTCCAATCTCTTTGGTTCGTAACATGGCACTATATGTTGCCAATCCAAATAGCCCTAAACAAGCTATTAAAATTGCCAAAAACGAAAAAAGTGTAAATAATTTTTTAAACCTGAAATCCGCCTGATATTGTTCGTTAAAACTATCATTCAAGAAACTATACAAAAACGGTCTATGCGGGGCTAATTCAGCCCATTTTCCCTCTATACTGGAGATTGCATGCTGCATATCTGATGTTTTGACTTTTAGAGAAATATATCTGCCGTATTGTGAATAGCGCATAGATAAAGGAGCTACTTTTTCATGAAGAGACATATAATTGAAGTCTTTAACAACCCCTACAATAGTACCCTCACGCCCCCATTGTTGAAATTTCTTGCCTATAATATCCGCTGGGTCTGAATAGCCAAATGATTTAACCGCAGCTTCGTTTACTAGCATAGCACTAAGCGAATCTGATACGAATTCTCTTGAATATGGTCTACCGGCAACTACCTCAATCTCATAATGTGGAATAAAATCAAAATCTATTTCGTACAAGAAAGGTTCAAAATGCTCCATACTCCCTTCAAAAGATTCTATTTCTGTTCCTGCCGCAGGAAAATGACTTCCTGGAACGGTACGTGAACTAGCAACTGAAGTTACTTCTGGTAAACTTTTAAGTTCATTTTTTACAGTCTCAATATTATCTAAAACCTGTCCGTCCCAATTAAAATCGATAACCAGTTGTTGTTCATTATCAAAACCTAAATTTTTGTTGAGCATGAACCCTAATTGATAATACACAATTACGGTACTTGCTATTAATGCTATAGAAAGACTAAATTGAAAAATTACCAGTCCCTTTCTAAGATTTACACCTTGTGGAGAAGAACTTACAAGACCTTTAAGTACACTTATAGGTTTAAAGTTAGATAGGACGAACGCAGGATAGCTACCAGATAATAATCCGGTTATTAAAGCAGTACCAAAATAAAGTAGTAATGTTTTTGTGTTGATAATATTATCTAGCGAAAACTCTTTTCCAGTTATGTTCCCCATCCAAGGAAGGCAAATAGCCACTAACAAAAGTCCTATTCCTGCAGATAGAAACACCATGATTAAAGACTCTCCCATAAACTGATACACAAGTCCTTTTTTATCTGCTCCAATCACTTTTCTAACACCAACTTCCTTAGCTCGTTCCATAGATCGGGCAGTAGCCAGATTCATGAAATTGATGCTAGCAATAATTAAAATAAAGAGTCCTATTATGGCGAAAATATAAATGTTGTTCAAGCTTCCTGTGATACCTGGTTGACGAGCTGCTTTCGATTTTAGATAGGTATCCTTTAAAGGCTCGAACGAAATATTGTAGTAATAATCCTTTGATTCTTCTGGAAGTCTACTCTTTAAAAAGCTGGGCATCTTGGCTTGAAAATCCGCAACATTAAAATTATCATCCACTAAAAAATAGGTGTAAAAATCTACATAGCCCCATGAATCGAATATACTTGGTCGAGTTTGGTAAAAAGAACTCATAGACAGTAATACATCGAAACTAAAATGTGAATTAGATGGTACGTCTTTCATTACACCTGTTACCGTATACAAGCCATCATCTGCTCTTCCGCCAACACCATCAACGGTTTTACCCATTGGGTCTTCATTCCCAAAATATTTTTTTGCAGTGCTTTCCGTTAGTACAATAGAGTAAGGTGCTTCTAACGCAGTGTCCGGATTTCCAGATATTAACGGCCAACTAAAAACATCAAAAACAGTAGCATCTACATAAAAACAATTGCTCTCTTGAAAAGAGTTTTTATTATATTCAAGCAATACATCTGACCTACCTGAGAATTGAACTTTTTCTATCACTTCAGAAAAATCAGCTTTTAATGCTGGTCCAACAGGGGCGTTCCCCCAAATCCATCGGTCATTCAAATCTTCCGACCCACCATGATGAACAACCCTATAGATATTATCGCCTTTTTCGTGATAGGTATCATAAGAGAGCTCATTATTTATAAACAAAGCAATCATTAGAAAGCAAGCCATACCAATTGCCAAACCCCCAATATTTATAATGGAGTATCCCTTATTCTTTATTAAATTTCGCCATGCGATTTTCATATAGTTTTTAAACATGATTCTCGTTTTTTTGATGCTTCCACTACGCTAAGTACAAATTGATGATTAGGTGCTACGCACCTTAAATTGATAAAATCCTATTCAGACCTCAACCCTTTTAAAGGTTGTAAAAGTGCTGCGCCTATAGATTGGTAGCTTATCGTAATAATGGCAATAGTCAACGCAATACCTGAAGCAACCAAAAATATGCCCCACCCAATGGTAATATGAAATGCAAAATCTTGAAGCCAACGGTTCATTAAATACCAACCTATAGGAATTGCCAAACAGATGGATATTAATATCAACTTCATAAAATCTAGCGTAAGTAATTGATAGATACTTTTAAAAGGAGCACCTAGTACCAACCGTATACTGATTTCTTTTTTGCGTTGCTCTACCATAAAAGCAGATAATGCGAA
>TARA_R110002033_G_scaffold125660_2_pt1 | contig 12865 bp, 13 predicted proteins | sample TARA_R110002033 | Tara Oceans TARA_R110002033 (sample SAMEA4397051) | marine metagenome | biome: Polar Biome; feature: [SRF] surface water layer (ENVO:00010504); material: water (ENVO:00002006), including particulate matter (ENVO:01000060) such as... | depth 5 m
CGAGAAATTGTACGAATTTTTAGAAGATGATCAATTGACTTGGATTGATGATATACCTTTAGTTAATACGCATATTTTGAAACAGTTAAAGTCAATGAAACCTATAATGGATGACGATTTTACAGTTCCTAAAGTATATAAAGATGCTGAAGATAAGGCTTTTGTAAAAGATTTGTTTCGAAAAACAATTTTGAACGAAAAAGAGCTTGCAAAAGAATTTGTTGACAAAACACCAAACTGGGATAGTGAAAGAATTGCTGAGGTAGATACAATCATTTTAAAAATGGCTATCTGTGAATTTTTAAAATTTCCCTCAATTCCAGTTAAAGTTACTTTAAACGAATATTTAGAGCTTGCAAAAGAGTACTCTACTCCAAAAAGTAGTATTTTTATCAACGGAATTCTAGATAACCTAGTTAAAGAATTAGAATCGAATAAAAAAATGCAAAAAACCGGTCGTGGTTTAATGTAATATTAATAAACAAAAACAGAATTTAAAACTATGGAAAACTTAACTCAATTTGCGCCTTTTATTTTAATGTTTGTAGTGATCTATTTCTTCATGATTAGACCACAACAAAAAAGAGCAAAAAACGAAAAAGAGTTTGAAAGCACTTTAAAAGTAGGAGATAAAATTATTACTAAAAGTGGTTTACACGGTAGAGTTGCTGAACTATCAGAAGGTACTGTAGTTGTTGAAACTATGGCTGGAAAGTTAAAAATGGAGCGTACTGCAATTTCTATGGAAATGAGTGCTGCTTTAGCAAAAAAATAATTTCAATATTTGGAATAAAAAAAACCGATGTGCAAGCATCGGTTTTTTTGTTTTTAGGAACTGCATTTTAATCTAAAAATAAAACTGCTTCCCTTGCCTTCAATACTTTGTACTTCAAGAGTACCATCGTGTAAGTCAAGAATCTTCTTTACTATAGCGAGGCCTAAGCCAGTACTGTTCTTGATGTCGCTATAATTATCAGATCGGTAGTATCTTGCAAAAATACGTTCTCGATCTTTGTCAGGAATACCAATTCCGTTATCACTAATCGAAATTTTGACATGATCATTATGGCATTTTTCTGTTACTATAGTAATGTGTCCGTTTTCAGGAGTGAATTTAATTGCGTTGTCAAGTAGGTTCTGAATCACTCTTTCGATCAATGAAATATCAGCAAAGACAGGAGCTAGTTCTTTCGATAAAAAAGTTTCAATAGTGATGTTCTTTGTTTTGGCAATAAGATTATATTTAGTCCCAATATCGTTAACTAACTCACTAATGATAAAAGGCTCTTTCTCTGGTTTAATTTGATTTGCTTCTAACTTAGATAGCTCAAACAACTCATTCACCAGTTTTTCTAGCTTTTCTGAGCTCTTGCTCACAGTATCAATATATCGCTTTCGATCTTCGGCAGATATCGAATTTTCTTTGATTTGCAATGTTTCAAGATAACCTCTAATAATCGCAATTGGCGTTCTTAAGTCATGAGATACATTTGCAATGAGTTCTCTTCTAAGGTTTTCAACTTCTTTAAGCTTGTTGATATTATTTGTAAGTATATCAGCCATTTCATTAAAAATCTCCGCTAATGGTTTCTCGCTACCAATGGTTTCTAAATCAACTCTAGCAGTTAAATCTCCTTGTTTAAATTGCTGCATGACATGTAGAATCTTACTGTAATTTCGAGTAATTGTATTAATAATTAGAAGCCCTATTACAAAAGTAAAAAACAACGTTACACCCATAGTTCTAAAACTAATTTGTAACAAGAAGCTGGTAAAAAGAGCATCTGTAGTGGGCATTTCTTTTTCACCATTTAATACAACATAAATGTAGGCATATAGCATGTTGTTCATAGTCAACGGATGAGCCGAAAATGCTTTTTGTGTGCTAGGGTTTAGAGGATCGTCTCCCTTTATAAATTTTTTCTCTTTATCATTTATAAAACTTTTGATAGGTGCCAGGTCAATTGTGGTAGATTTTAAGTTCTTCTCTGGCGGATACCACGCAAGGATTTTCCCTGTGGGATTAACAAGGTAGACTTCAAGATTTGGATTAATTGCTCTAACGTGATGAAACATTTCGTTCAAAGCGGGCTTTATTACTTGGCCATTATAGAAAGGAGTAGAGTTCTCTATAATATTTTTAGCGGTATCTCGATTTAAACGTTGATCGACTTCTTCCAAATATTCTGTAGAATATTTATAACTAATGTACACATGTACTACACCTACAATCGCTAGTAGAAAGAAGAAAACTACCGATATTTTCCAAAATAATGGATTAAATTTTTTCTTTTCCATGCTTATACAATTTCATCTGAAAATCTGTAACCAATTCCCCAAGTTGTTAATATAAATTTAGGATTGGTAAGATTGGGTTCTATTTTTGTTCGGAGTCTGTTGATATGTGAATTTACCGTATGTTCGTATCCTGAAAATTCATAACCCCATACGGTATTAAGTAATGTTTCACGAGAGTAACTAATACCTGGATTAGACATGAACAAGTGTAATAAATCAAATTCTTTGGGTGTAAGATCTACCACTTCATCTTCTAGAGTAACCTTCCTTTTTAGCGTGTCCATAGTTAAATTATGTCGCTGTAATATCTCAGGAACCGGCAGAGGTTCGGGAGTCGACATTTCGTTGCGTCTAATTAGTGCTTTTACTCGCGCTATAAATTCTCTAATGCTAAATGGTTTTGTCAAGTAGTCATCGGCTCCGGTCTCTAATCCAATGATTTTATCAATTTCTTCGCTACGCGCTGTGAGCATCATGATAGGTGTGGTATTTTTATCAGCTCGAATGCGTTTGCATATTTCGATGCCATTGATATCGGGTAACATTAAGTCTAAAATAATAACATCATAATGATTACTTTTCACCAGATCTAAACCGTCAAAACCAGTGTATGCTTTTGTTAATTCAGCATGTATGTCTTTCAAGTGAATTTCGACGAGTTCAACAATAGAAGGATCGTCTTCGATAATTAAAATGTTTTTCATAGTCTTTGTAGTTACGTATTGATGCGCACTAAGGCGGGTAAGATGATCAGAGTGGTAAAATACAACTTATTATTTTATTTAAAAAAAGCTATTTTCTTTTATAAACAATCCCAAATGAAAGAATGTTATTAGTATAGACGTTTTTTGCTTTTACAATCGCACTATTAGTATTAAAATATTGCGCAGTGATTCCAAAATTATTTCCTAGTTCATACATTCCTCCTACAGATACAGCAGTATATGTCGTTCCATCGCCTCGAATGAAATCAGCAAATTGCGGTCCTTTACCAACGCCTGTTTGTATAATTACTTTACTATTCAGCCATAATTTATCAAATAATTTATAGCCCACTTCAACACCTGATTGAAACTGGTTTTGGAAATCACGATCTTGATATGTCGTCCTGTAATTGAAAGCGCTAAAAGCACTAGCATACAATTTTGACGGTGCAAATGAGTGTGATACTGCTAGTGTGGTCCAAACATTAAATTCACCATCTCCTGATGGTAAGTTGATTTGGTCCAATGGATTTTGATTGTTTGTTGCAAAATTATTGGCTCTTCCAGTAGGTAATTCTGGTGCTATAGAAATAGAAAGGGGAAATGATTTTTGTAGTAGTTGGTATTTTAATTCCAATCTAACATCACCAAAGCCGTTAACATTATTTGTCGTTTCGTAACCGTTTTGCTTAAATAATGGAATAGACGTAATCGCTGTCAAGCGATCTGTTATTCCATATTCTCCATAAATAGAGACCGCTTTTTGCGAAAAATCGCTAGTTTTGAGACTTTTTCCATCGTTGTTTCTAAAATCAGATGATTTATACGAACTATAATCTAGTTTAAAAAAATAATCATTTTTTGCTTTTGTCCAGCCACTTTGAGCGTTAGTAGGTATCGCTAATATGAAAGCTAATAGTAAAAATATAGTAGAGATTTTTTTCATGTCTTTTTATTTTATTTTAAAAACAAAAGACATTGATAGGTTAATCAATGTCTTTTGTCTCAAAAAAGTTTATTATTATTTCAATAATCCATTTCCAAACGGGATGTTTGCTGAACCGCACCATACGATTACATAGTCTAATCCTGCTGGAATCGTTCCATCAACTTTGTAAAAAGCTTCTCCGTTCTTGTTTACAATTCCAATTAATTTTAAATCAGGATTTCCTGTACCAGGACTAGCAGTAAAAGTCGCTGTTCTAGATAAATAAATTGTAGCGGTACCCGTTCCTAATTCTGTAGTAAAGTCTGATCCTAAGTGTACAAAAGTGGTGTTGCTGTTATCAACTCCAGTTTCAATTAAACCTTTTGTTGGGGTACCATTTTGAGCTGTTAAAGTTCCTGTCTTAATTGCCGTGAAAGCACCTACTGGGTTTGCTGTATCTACTTGTACTTCTACAGTTTCATTGTTGTCAGAAGAACAAGCAACAGTTGAAATTGAAACTAAAGCTAATGCGATCATTGTAGTAAAAATTCTTTTCATAATTTTAATTTTAAGTTTGTGATTAATTTCATTGATGCAAATATCATCGAGAAGTATCACGAAAATGTTCTGAAAGAATAACAAAAGAATATTTCTCACATTTTGCTTTAAAAACGTAGGGACATGAAAAAAAAAATGCCCATCAGAAAAGATTCTGATGGGCATTTGTGATAATATTAAAATAAGTTTGTCTTATTTTTTCTTCTTAGTTTTTGGAACGGGTAAACTGTAATTAGGTTGCGCTGTTAGTTCCGCTATTTTTACAATCACTTCGACTGCTTTTTGCATGCTCTCTACTGGTACATATTCATATTTACCGTGAAAGTTGTGACCACCAGCAAAAATATTAGGACAAGGTAATCCCATATATGATAATTGACAACCATCTGTACCACCACGAATAGGTTTGATCAAAGGTTTAATGTTTACTTCTTTCATTGCTTTTTCGGCAATATCAACGATATGCTTTACTGGAACAACTTTTTCTTTCATATTGTAATACTGATCATTGATCTCAGCAATTACAATGTCTTCGCCAAATTGCTTAGCGAATTTTTTATTGATCTTAGTAGCGATTTTTTCGATTTTTTCTTTGCGTTTTTCGAATTTTTTCTTGCTATGATCTCTAATAATAAGTTCCAAAACAGTTTCCTCGATACTACCTTTTAAATGGTGAACGTGATAAAATCCTTCGTAACCTTTCGTTTCTTGTGGTGTTTCATCTTCTGGTAAGGCGTTGATAAAGTCATTTGCAATAAGCATCGAGTTGATCATTTTTCCCTTGGCATAACCAGGATGTACACTCTTTCCTTTAAAGGTGATTTTGGCTCCAGCCGCATTAAAATTTTCATATTCTAATTCCCCTATCTGGCTACCGTCCATAGTGTAAGCCCACTCTGCACCAAATTTCTCTACGTCAAAATGGTGTGCTCCACGACCAATTTCTTCATCTGGTGTGAAACCCACTCTAATTTTTCCGTGTTTGATTTCAGGATTATTGATTAGGAATTCCATTGCCGTAACAATTTCAGTAATTCCTGCCTTATCATCTGCTCCTAATAGTGTTGTACCATCAGTTGTGATAAGTGTTTGTCCTTTATATTGTAGTAAATCTTTAAAATAACTTGGAGATAAAATGATGTTTTCTGCTGCATTTAATACGATGTCTTTTCCATCATAATTTTCAACAATTTGTGGCTTTACATTTGCTGCAGTAAAATCAGGAGTAGTATCAAAATGCGCAACAAATCCCACTGTAGGTACTTCATGTTCCACATTGCTTGGAAGCGTTGCCATGATATATGATTTATCATCAATTGTAACCTCTTGCATACCAATTTGTTTCAACTCATCTACAAGTTTATTGGCTAAATCCCATTGCTTTGCAGTGCTTGGAGTGGTTGTAGAATTTGGATCTGACTCTGTGTCTACCGTTACGTAACTAATGAAACGATCAATAATATGTTGCATAAAATTTATTTTTGTATTGGATAACAAAGATAATATTTATTTAGAATTGAGGTGTTAAAACGGTCTTTAAGGTCGCTAAATTACTTGTATATGCATCCCTAATGCATCATTTGAGGATCTTTTGTGGGAGAACTAGCTGCACCATATTTAAGCATACCTACATTTATACTGCCATCTGCTTTTATTAACATCAAAAAAGCATTATCGTATTCTTGATCTGCGATCGCTTCTATAGGTCTCTTCCCTCCAAGAGCTTCTATTGTTTCAAGAATGGTATTAGAGTGTCCTACTATTAAAACAGTCTTATCTACATTTTCCTTTAAGACCTTCTCAGCAAAGTCTTTTAGCTTGTTAGCGTCATAAATTTGTACTTGAATTTTATTTAAAGTCGCCGTTGGTTGTGCTGTATTGCGTGTTCGTTTGTAATCGGTACTATAAACTGCATCTACCCCTGTATCCGCTAATTCTTTTGCTAAGTCTTCCGCTCTCTGAAGGCCTTTTTCGGTAAGTTCAGGATCTTTTTCCTTAGGATCGTTAGTCATTTTTTCAGCGTGGCGTACAAGAACAATTCTGATTTCTTTATTTGATTGACCAAAAACAGTAATTGAAGCTAAAAATAAAAACAAACAAATAAATTTTTTCATAGTAAGGATTTTAGAAATGCTAATTTATTGTATAATATTGAAAACATGACTATTTAGGGCAGCATAATTGCGTCCTTTCTTTTTTAAGTATTATTATCTATTTATTAGACAGATAATTCTATTTTTGCACACACAACTAAAAAGCTATGTACAAACAACTTATTCGCCCATTATTTTTCCTTTTCGATCCAGAAAAAATTCACTATTTTACCTTTTCGTTGGTTCGTGCTACGTCAAAAATTCCAGGATTTTCGGCGCTGTATCGTTCTCTTTATTTGGTAGAAGACAAACGATTAGAACGTGAAGTTTTTGGTTTGAAATTTAAAAATCCGGTGGGATTAGCTGCTGGCTTTGATAAAGATGCAAAATTGTACAAGGAGTTGTCTAACTTTGGTTTTGGTTTTATCGAAATAGGAACATTGACACCCAAGGGACAAGACGGTAATCCAAAACAGCGTTTGTTTCGATTAAAAGAAGATTCAGCGATTATTAATCGAATGGGATTTAATAATGGCGGTGTTCTTGAAGCAGTTGAAAGATTAAAAGCTAATAATGGTGTACTAATAGGTGGTAATATTGGTAAAAATAAAATTACAGCTAACGAGGATGCTACAAGCGATTACGAAATATGTTTTGATGCATTATATGATCATGTAGATTATTTTGTAGTGAATGTGAGTTCGCCAAATACACCAAATTTACGTGCGTTGCAAGACAAAGAGCCTTTGACACAGTTGTTGCAAACACTACAAAATAAAAATGTGGCTAAGCCAAAGCAAAAACCAATTCTTTTAAAAATTGCTCCTGATTTAACTAATGAACAATTATTAGATATCATAGACATTGTTGCCGAAACTAAAATTGCGGGAGTGATTGCGACCAACACGACAATTTCTAGAGAGGGATTACAGTCGGTTAATAAAAGCGAAATGGGAGGTTTGTCTGGGAAGCCATTAAGAGATAGAGCGACTGAAGTAATTCGATTTTTATCTGAAAAAAGCAATAAAGCATTTCCTATTATTGGAGTGGGAGGTATACATACAGCTGAAGATGCTATAGAAAAATTAGATGCCGGTGCGAGCTTAATCCAGCTGTATACTGGTTTTATATATGAAGGTCCTGCCTTAGTAAAAGCGATTAATAAAAAGATATTAGAAAAGATGAAGTAATTTTTATCACAATATAATTAGGTCCGTTATGCAATTCATAACGGGCCTTTTTTTATTTAATAACATAGCATTTCAAATAATAAACCAGTTCCGAGCGCTATCCCAAAACTGAGTAATGTACCTATCAAAACATATTCAGTAAGTCTTCGATCTTTGGCTTCCTTTAAATCTCCAAAACGAAAAATGGATTTGGCTGCCAGCAAGAATCCAATCGCTTCAAAATGCCCTGTTATAATAAACGTGAATACAAACAATCTTTCTAGAATTCCTATATAGTTTCCAGCATTAGAAAGCGAACTCTCCTTTTTGTCTTTGTTCTCTGGAGTCCAAATCGAAATTGCATTTTTGATTAAAATGGATGTGGGTTTTGTTAAGAAAACTAGTGCCGTAATTAAAAGTAAATTGGCATTTGTAAACTCAAAAAGTTCTAAAGGAATGTTTGTATAAAGTCTAAAGACAACTGCTATAGTAAATAAATGCGCTAGTTGATCCAGCCAGAACCAAAGCCGTTTTGTTTTTGTTTTTTGAAATTTAAGTTTGATAAAATCTATGATTCCATGTGCTGTAGCTAGGCTAATTCCAAAGAGGATAAAGTGCAATTCTCCAACAATTACACAAGCCAAAAAACCATGCAGAGCAATGTGATAATACAAGTATTTGCTTTGGTGTTTTCTCGTTTCTTTATCAACAACCCATGATGTAGGTTGCAATAAAAAATCACCCAGAATGTGCGCCAAAAACAATTGTACTAGTAAAATCATACGTTATGTAGTTTTATTTTTTTTCGAAAATAATTATCTAAAGCTAAAACGAGATCAAATTTAGCACGGCTTTTTCGCCTACTTACAGCGGCTTGATTAATCTGTAATAATCGTCCTATTTCTTCCTGAGATAATTCTGGATTTTTTAAAGAAATAAAAGTAAATTCAGCCGATTGAACTAACCAGAAGTCCATAAAGCTCAGTGAAAGCTGAAGCATTAAATTAAGTTCTTCATTAAGGGAATCATCTGCTGTAGCGATAGCCAGATTGATTTTTTGTTTTTTCAATGTTTCAAATAGTGCTCCAGAATGCACAAAAGCACTGCCATTACTCTCAGATATAGATTGAGCAGTGTAACTTTTATCGCCTACGCCAATGGCCATACGTGCATCTAGATTTATACTTCTTAAATAAGATTTGATTAATAGTGCATAATGTAATGACAAGCTAGGGTCAATTATCTCTATTTGAAATTCGTCTCCACGGTAGATTTCCCATACTTGTGGGCTAGCTCCTATAGTATTAAATATAGCCTTTAATCCTGTTATCCAGTCTGTGGAATCTTGCTTGCGTGAATTGATAATATCTCCAGTGATGATGCTTGTCATGTTCAAATATAATTAAAATTTTTATCGAAAACATAGTTTATACAATTGTAAATATATTACATATTTATGTAATATGTCTTATTATTACGGTATTGTGTAATATTGCGAATTATTACGTAAAATGAAGATTAGTTAAAAATATTAAAATTTAAATAGAGAAATTTAGTAATGTTAATTGTTTTTCTATCTTTGAAGCTATATGAAGCAAGTAAAAATAATTGAATGTCCTCGTGATGCTATGCAAGGTATCAAGCCCTTTATCCCAACAGATAAAAAGGTTGCCTACTTGCAAGCGCTTTTGCGTGTGGGTTTTGATTCGTTAGATTTTGGTAGTTTTGTTTCTCCAAAAGCGATTCCGCAAATGGTCGATACTGCAACTGTTTTGTCGCAATTAGACCTATCTCAAACAACGAGTAAACTTCTAGCGATTATTGCTAATACGCGCGGAGCTGAAATGGCTTCACAACATCCTGAAATTCAATATTTAGGTTTTCCTTTTTCTATTTCGGAAAATTTCCAAATGCGAAATACGCACAAAACAATTGCCGAATCTCTAGTGACACTTACTGAAATTTTAGAAATTGCTGATCAGTCAAAAAAAGAAGTAGTAGCTTATTTATCTATGGGTTTTGGAAATCCTTATGGAGATCCTTGGAATGTTGATATAGTAGGGGAGTGGACAGAAAAGATGTCTACTATGGGAGTGAAAATCTTATCGCTGTCAGATACAGTGGGAAGCTCAACTCCTGACGTTATTCACTATTTGTATTCCAACTTGATTCCGCAATATCCAGATATGGAATTTGGCGCTCATTTACACACCACCACTGATAAATGGTTCGAAAAAGTAGATGCTGCCTACACTGGAGGTTGTACCCGTTTTGATGGTGCGATTCAAGGTTTTGGTGGTTGTCCAATGGCAAAGGATGACTTGACTGGGAACATGCCTACAGAGAAATTACTATCCTATTTCACCGCGAATAAAGTACAAACCAACTTAAATCCACTAAGCTTTGAGAGCGCATATAACGAAGCTTCTAAGTTATTTGGAGAATACCACTAGTTTTCGATTATTATAAAATAACTTAATACTAAATTCAGTCTTAAATCATTCTAATTATATATATTAGTACCATTAATATTAGAGAATGAACCCAAAAACCTTACTCAAAATTGCCGCAGTAATTCTTTTTTGTGCAATTGCAAGCTGTTGTTCTAGCGACCTTGATTTCGGTCAAATAAATGATTTTAGCGCTGAACCTGAAATAGCGGCTAATCTTGCTTATTTTGAATTACTTTCAAATACAGCAGCTCCCGCGGATAGTGTTGGAACCGCTGTCAAATTTGATTTATTAAATGAATCTTTTTTAAGAGACAATCTTAATAAAGTTACCTTACAATTTGAACTAGAAAGCAAAGAAGTAAAACAGTACAAGGTAAAGATTACTTTTAAAGACGATGCTGATCAAATATTAGAAAGAATTACCATTGACCGAAATGATAATTTTGACGGAGTAAATAAATTATCAAAAGAAGTTACCTACTTAAAATCTGATCTAGATTTCTTGAAATTTGCAAAAGTAATTGAATTTAAGGTTACAAAAATAGGGGTTACCAGACCCATAGTTATTAGTGATGATACATTAAAGTTTCGTTCTAGTGCAATAGTTAATCTATTGGTGCAATGAGGAATTTCTACTGTATAATCGTACTCATCATTTCGATAACTGTAACAGCACAAAACAAGCAATTGCTTTATAATTTTACTGCAATACCACAATCGGCTCTGGTAAATCCGGGCGCTGATTTAAAGCACAACAGCTATATTGGTATTCCATTATTATCTGGAGTGAGCGCTAACTTTGGTTCTACAGCTTTCTCAGCTTATGACTTATTTGCAAACAACGGCACTAATTTCAATGATAAGCTACGAAATACCCTAGATAGAGTTTCTAGCAATGATCGTGTCCTGCTTAATGAGCAAGTCGAAATTCTATCCGCAGCATTTAAAATAGGGCGCTGGGATCAAAAAAATTACTTGTCTTTTGGCGTTTATCAAGAGTTTGACTTTGTTTCTTTTGTACCCAAAGATCCTGCAATACTAGCATTATATGGAAACAGTAATTATATAGGTAAGCGGTTTGATTTGTCGCATTTAAATGCACAAGCAGAATTACTGACCGTTTTTCATCTTGGATTTAGAAAAGAAGTGTCTGACAAATTAACTCTAGGCGCTCGAGGAAAAATCTACTCTAGTATTGCTCATGCTAGGACAACGAGAAACAGCGGCTACATTCTAACAGAAGAAGGCACGGGACCTAATGTTTACGACCAAACAATTGCTTCAAATGTTACTTTAAATACTTCAGCTGCAGCAAAATATTTCGAAGATGACTATGACGGAAATACCACAAATGATATCATTAAAAAAGCCTTGTTTGGAGGGAATCTGGGTTTAGGTTTAGACTTAGGGGCAACGCATTATCCTAAAAAAAACATCCAAGTTACGGCTAGTTTGCTAGATATAGGATTCATCAACCATTCAAAAGAAGTTAAAAATTATACATACAAGGGTTTCTATCAGTACAATGGAATAAACCCAAATTTCACAGGGCCTAGTACATCAGGGAGTACCTATGACGAATTTAAAAAAGCGATTGTCTATGACTCAACGACTACAAAATACAATACGTTTCGCCCTGTAAAATTCAACGCATCCTATCAATATTCGTATCACGGTAAAAACGACGAATCTTGTAATTGTTCGCCAGATAGTGACAATTATAGAAATGCTATTGGAGCGCAATTGTTTTTTCAAACCCTTCCCAAAGCACCAACAGCAGCTTTGACGGGATTTTATCAACATACCGTTTCTAACGGATTTCAATGGAAAGCGACCTATACAATAGATGCTTACTCGTATACTAATTTAGGTTTGGGAATCGCTGGAAATTTGGGCAAAGTGCACGCCTATTTACTCGCAGATAATCTACTAGAATTGCGGGATATAGCAAAGGCCAATGCTTTTTCGCTGCAATTTGGGTTCAATATTCTACTTAAGGAACGAACGACTTTTAATTAATATTTGGAGCTATTCCAGCCTTACATTGCAAGCGATAAGAGTAAATACTTTTTTCTTAGCAATACAACAGCTTCCTCTGGTCGCTTTGTATGGCTAAGAAAAAGAAAGAGTATTTCCCTCTTATAGGCTTTACATTTCGGTCTGGGCTAAAATTCACAGTTCACTATTACTATACTGCTAGTATTATTTGTAGTGTAATTACACGTTTTAGTGGTGTTACAGCCACTAATGATTATAAAAAGGAGTAAAAGCATCCCTTATATCAAATAATTTGCTATATTTGCACGCAATTCAACTAGAAATTGCACCATGATAGCACACAACTCCAAAATCATCGGCGAAGGTTTAACCTACGATGATGTCTTATTAGTTCCAAATTACTCTAATGTGCTTCCTCGCGAAGTGAGTATCAAATCTAAATTTTCAAGAAATATAACACTAAACGTTCCTATAGTATCTGCTGCTATGGATACTGTTACCGAAAGTGCAATGGCAATTGCTATGGCGCAAGAAGGAGGAATTGGAGTACTTCATAAAAACATGACTATCGAGCAACAAGCTGCTAAAGTTCGCAAAGTAAAACGTGCTGAATCAGGTATGATTATTGACCCGGTAACATTGCCACTGACTTCTACTGTTGCCG
>TARA_R110002033_G_scaffold4409_2_pt1 | contig 12855 bp, 8 predicted proteins | sample TARA_R110002033 | Tara Oceans TARA_R110002033 (sample SAMEA4397051) | marine metagenome | biome: Polar Biome; feature: [SRF] surface water layer (ENVO:00010504); material: water (ENVO:00002006), including particulate matter (ENVO:01000060) such as... | depth 5 m
AAAGTACAACGTCTCAATACTTAACGAGATAAGTGACCTGTACGTATATGACTTTGGTATATTTATAGAGGTAGCACCTGACGAAGAGGACAAAGCTAAGCTTGAGCAGAACATACAGATGGCTTTATCTAAGCAGGATATTAATCTTGAGGATGCCATAGATATTAGAGAGCTTAAGAATATCAAGCTTGCTAATCAACTCCTTAAGTTAAAGCGTAAGCAGAAGCAGGACAGAGAAGAACAGATGGAGATGCAGAAGCAGGCTATGACAGGTCAGATAAATATGCAGTCCCAACAGATGGCGGCACAGATGGCGGCACAAAAGATAGAGTTGGAGATGAGAGGCAAGATGCAGCTTGAGCAGGCTAAGATTGCGTTTGAGATTGAGAAGATGAACAACGAGGCTAAGTTAAAGTCTATGTTGATGCAGGAGGAGTTTAACTACAATCAGCAGCTTCGAGATATGTCTGAGAATGCTTTACAATCACGAGAGACTCAACGAGAGGATGCAAAGGCTTCAAGGATAAATCAGCAGAACACGCAGCAGTCACAGTTAATCAATCAACGTAAGAACAATCTACCTCCACAAAGATTTGAGTCTAACGAGGATAGCTTAGATGGATTTGACTTAGCTGAGTTCTCTCCAAGATAATTGAATAAAATCAATAAAATATATTAACTAACTTTGTAAAAATTTAATCAAATGGAATTTAAAGTAAAAGAAGTTACCGGGACTGAAGAAAAGTCTCAACAGGAAATAGAGGCTAAACTATTAAAAGATGCAGAAGAAAGACATAACCCAACAAGTGTAGAACAGATTGATATGCAACCATCTGACTCTACATCTGATGACACACAAGAGACTGTAGAGATGCAGGATAATGTAGAAACTCAATCCTCTGAGTTAAATGAGGATGACGTTCTTTCATTTATTAAAAACAGATATGAGAAAGACTTTACATCTGTAGACCAACTTTTCGAACAAAGAGAAAAAAATGAAGAGTTGCCTGAAGATGTTAAAGGTTATTTTGATTATAAAAAAAGTACAGGGAGAGGGATTGAAGATTACGTAAAACTAAACCGAGATTTTTCTTCTATGGACGAAGACCAAATGTTATCTGAATATCTTCTTGCTTCAGGCGAGGCTACCGACTCAGAAGATGTAGAGGTCCTTATGGATGACTACAGCTATGATGAGGACTTAGACGAAGAGAGAGATATTAAGAAAACTAAGTTGGCAAAGAAAAAGGCTATCGCTAAAGCTAAGAACTTTTTTGAAGAGCAAAAGGAGATGTACAAACAACCACTTGAGTCAAGTACGGTTGGAGTCTCTGATGAGCAGATGCAAGAGATTGAAGAGTACAAGCGATATTTAGCTGAGGCTGATACAGCTCAAGAAGAGATGAAAAGAAAAAGAGAATGGTTCACTGAAAAGACAGACCAAGTTTTCCAAGATTTCAAAGGTTTTGATTTTAAGGTTGGCGAAGATACTTTTACTTTTAATCCCGGTGAGGCTGAGAGAATCAAAGAGCAACAAATGGATTATCAAGGTTTCGTAAGGAAATTTATTGATAAAGACACGGGTATGCTTAGCGATGCTGCAGGTTACCATAGAGCATTAGCTGTCGCAATGAATCCAAATAAGTTTGCTTCGTTCTTTTATGAACAAGGTAAATCGGATGCTACTGAGAGTGTAACACGTAGAATGAAAAATGTCGATATGACAGAACGTAAAGCACCTCAAGTATCAAACCGTAAGGATGGATTGCAAATCAAGTCTATATCTACACCAAGTAGTAGAGGCTTAAGAATTAAGAGTAATAAATAAAAACATTTAAAAATTTAAAAATTAGAAAATATGGCATTAACAGGACCGGGTTTCGACCTACAGCCATCCGCACAACAAGTGCCGTTGGCGACAAATTACATTACTAACTTTGATTTCTTGAATCAGTATCTTCCTGATACTTATGAAAAGGAATTTGAACGTTACGGAAACAGAACGATTAGTTCATTTTTAAGAATGGTTGGAGCAGAGATGCCTTCTAACTCAGACCTTGTAAAATGGGCAGAGCAAGGAAGACTTCACGTTAAATATACAAGCGTGGGTACAGCCGCATTAGTGAATGCTGACCAAGCAGTATTCCAAATCAATGACCTTGCAGCACCTTTAGGTCAACAAACTACAGGACAGAATCCTTTTAGTGCTCAAGGCGGTATCGCATTGAGAGAAGGACAGACTGTTGTTGTTCACCAAAACAATGGTACAGGTGAGAACAAGGGAATTGTTACTGATGTTGATTTAACAGTATCTCCTATTCAAGCTACAATTGCTTTTTACGAAGCAGGTGGACTTGTATCAGCAGGTACAGGAGTTGGAAACGCAGACGTTACTATCTTCATCTACGGTTCTGAGTTTGGAAAAGGAACTGAAGGAATGAATGGTTCTTTAGAGTCTGACGATTTCATCTTTGAGAACTCTCCAATTATCATTAAAGATAAGTACGCAGTATCAGGTTCTGATATGGCTCAGATTGGATGGGTTGAAGTAACAACAGAGAACGGTGCAAGTGGATACCTTTGGTATATGAAGTCTGAGCACGAAACAAGATTGCGTTTTGACGACTATCTTGAGACTGCAATGATTGAGGCAGTACCTATGGACAATGCTGTGAACACGGCAGCAGGAATTGCTAAAGGTTCTGAAGGTGTGTTCTTTACTGTAGGACAACGAGGTAACCTATGGACAGGTGGAGTTCCTAATGTATTAGCTGACTTCGATGCTATCATCGGACGACTTGATGCACAAGGAGCAATTGAAGAGAACGTAATATTCTTAGATAGAGACTTTGGATTTGCAATTGACGATATGTTATCTGAACAAAACTCTTATGGGGGAGGTGGTACTTCTTTCGGATTGTTTGACAATGACGAAGAAATGGCATTGAACTTAGGATTCACAGGATTCCGAAGAGGATATGATTTCTACAAGTCTGATTGGAAATATTTGAATGACCCAACTATGCGTGGAGGTTTAGCCGCAGGTACAGGTTCTATCAACGGTTTATTGGTACCTGCAGGTTCAACATCTGTGTATGACCAAGTTCTTGGAAAGAATGCTAAACGTCCGTTCTTACACGTTCGTTACAGAGCTTCTGAAACTGAGGACAGAAGATATAAGACTTGGATTACAGGTTCTGCAGGTGGTGCAGCTACATCGTCTTTAGATGCGATGGAAGTACACTTCTTGTCTGAAAGATGTGTTTGTACATTAGGTGCAAATAACTTCGTACTGTTCGAAGACTAATATTACAAAAGAGGAAGGAGTGTCTACTTAGGCACTCCTACCTTTTTTTATTTTTAAAATTTAAAATTTAATCAAAATGAAATTAGAATTAAAAGACAGAGTTTATAAACTCACAAGAGACAGAGCACCATTGTCGTGCATTATTCCTTCACGAAGCTCTCGTAATGCAGCACTGCTGTACTTTGACGAGGAGCAAGGAATTAACAGACCCATAAGATATGCTATCAATCAAAGAAGCTGTTTTGAAGATGAACAGGACGGTAACGCTGTTGTTACACCTGTAATCTTTGAAGATGGTATGCTTAGAGTTGAAAGAACAAATCCTGTGCTTCAACAGTTTTTACACTACCACCCTCTAAACGGTAAACGTTTTATTGAGGTTGATTATGGTAAGGATGCGGCAGAAGAGGTAGAGCAGCTTACTGCTGAGGTGGATGCGTTAATCGAAGCTAAGTCACTTAGCATAGAGCAGCTTGAGAATCTTGGTCGTGTTGTATTTAACAAGGATGTATCTAAGATGACATCGTCTGAGTTAAGAAGAGATGTACTCATATTTGCAAAACAAAATCCAAGTACATTTTTAAATATATTATCTGACCCTAAATTAAAACTACAGTCAACTGTTCAGTTGTTCTTTGACAACAAGCTTATTGCATTTAGAAATAAGAGGAGAGAGGTATACTTTAATTTAGAAGGAAACAAAAAAAGATTAACAACGATACCATTTGGTGCAGACCCTGTTCAGTATTTAGCTGATTGGTTTAAGTCTGACGATGGCGTAGATGTGTTAGTATTTTTAGAGAAACAATTATAGACATAAGGTTATAATGGATGAGGAGGGGTTTAACGACCCCTCTTTTTTTTTGTGTATCTTTGTCTTTTATTAATACTTAAACTTTTTTTATTATGAGTAAATTTTTATCATTCGAAACTACAAATAACGGCACGGTATTATTCCCTATGGTTGACGGGTGCTTTATGAATCTTAGTAGCCCTGAGGCTTTAGCTATTACCAACGGGATAATTACTGTTTTTATGTCGGGCACAAATATGTCTCAATCTCTTATTGACAGCATTAATATTGCACAGGTAGATGCATTTCAATCTTCTTGGAAAGAGGCAGTATCTATTGTTAGCATACCTTTTGGTACTACTATCGAATCTATTACTGCTGAAGAAGGTGGTGGAGGTGTCGGTCCCGGTCCGGACCCAACCTGTGATTATCAAATAACTGTTAGTCCAAGTGCGGCTAATCCTGTAAATATTATTTACTATCAAGGTGGTTTGTCACAGTCTTCTATAGTTGGAATTGGGGATACTACCACTTTGTTTGGGGTTGACTGTTTTCCTGAACCTGCAATAGACCCAACGCAGTCCCCCGCCCCTAACCCTGCAAATGTAACTATAGTGGACGTAACTCCATAGGTTATATTTAATCAATATCAATGAGACCTCTTCAAATGAAGGGGTCTTTTTTTTTGTGTATCTTTGTATGAAAGTATTTACAGATGATAAACTCGGTTAGGAACACAGTATTGTCTATACTAAATAAAAATAATTACGGATATATTTCTCCATCTGACTTTAACCTATTCGCTAAGCAGGCACAGTTAGATATTTTTGAGGATTATTTTTATCAGTATAACTATCAGATAAACAAAGAGAATGCAAGAGCCTCAGGGACAGGCTATGCAGATATAACAAAAGGATATGAGGAGGTAATAAATATATTCTCAGTAGACAATTTTTTATTACACAACATATCTAATAAATTTTTTACACCAAGTCAAACGACAACAAACGATGACTACTATCTATTAAATAAGGTATTAGTATACACACGACTATTAGCAAGTGGAAGCAACACATCACTACAGGTAGGTGACTTAGTAGACAACACAATTAACTTTGTATCAGCAGGTGTTAATGTAGGTGATATTGTAGGTAATACCACAACGAATCAGACAGCATTTGTTCAGTCGTTAACAGGGACAGATACACTTGTATTAACGGATGGTAATGGTAATCCTGCAGATATATTTAAAAACTTCCCTGAGGGGTATGTGGTGTACGATGATAGTGTAGTAAACGAAGCAGAGAAGGTTACGCATAGCAAGATAACTATGTTAAACAACTCGTTACTAACTGCACCGTCAACAATGTTCCCTGCATACACACAGCAGGAGCCTAACCTTTCATTGTTCCCACCAAGTATAAATACTATAGGTGCGGTTCAATGTCAATACATTAGGTATCCTAAAGACCCTAAGTGGACATACGTTGATTTAATTGGAGGAGAGCCTTCATTTGACCAATCACAATCTGACTTTCAAGACTTTGAGTTGACTATTTCAGATGAGCCTACATTAGTATTAAAGATACTACAGTACGCAGGGATGTCAATCAGAGAGGTTGCAGCAGTTCAGTTTGGACAAGGATTAGAACAAAAAGAGGACCAAGACGAAAAATAATAAACTATGGCTTATATCTCACAGTATGAATATTACGAAAATAATGGTAACACTCCTGAAGATGCAAATTGGGGCTCTTATCAGTATGTCTCGTTGTATGATATAGTAAACAACTTTATGTTGATGTACGCAGGCAATCACTCATTGATAAATAATGAGGAGAGGTTTAAGGTTTTGTTTCACGCTAAGCGTGGTATACAAGAGCTTAACTATGATGCGTTTAAAGAAATAAAAATATTACAGCTAACGGTATGCAATACCTTACGATACGTATTACCTCCTGACTATGTGAATTGGGTGAGGGTATCTATGTATAAGAATGGATTGCTATATCCTCTAACTGAAAACATTCAGACTAATTGGAGTGATGCGTATCTACAAGACAATAACTGTAGGATTCTATTTGATGAGAACGGTAACGCCTTAAGCCCTGAGCATTCTAACTTAGATATGGATAGGATTACAGGCGGCAAGAAGTCTATATACTTAAATGCTAACAGTCCATTTAACGGATACGAAGGTTACTGTTGTGATGGGATGTGGTATTTTGATTATGCTATAGGTGCTCGGTTTGGTTTAAATACAGAGACTGCTAACGCAAATCCTACGTTTAGTATAAACAAGAAGGGTGGCGTTATAAACTTTAGTTCTGATATGGCTAACGAAAGTATTGTTCTTGAGTATGTATCCGATGGAATGGAGAACGGTGACAATACAGAGGTTAGTGTGAACAAGATGTTTGAAGATTATATATACGCTTACATTGAGTACGCTATACTAAGCTCAAAGCTAAACGTACAGGAGTATGTGATTGCAAGAGCAAGAAAAAGAAAGAGCTCTCTTTTAAGAAATGCAAAGATTAGAATAAGTAATATACATCCCGGTAGATTATTAATGAATCTTAGAGGACAAAATAAATGGCTAAAATAATATGGCTAACACGCAAAGAAATTTTATAAAGGGGGTAATGAATAAAAGTATCGATGAGAGACTTTTACCCAATGGTCAGTATGTTGATGCCTTAAATGTACGCTTAGGTTCTACTGAAGACTCTGAGATTGGTTCTGTGGAGAACAGTAAGGGCAACACACAACTAACTGAGCTGCAGTACAATGGAGATGCATTGAGTTCCGATGCACGGTGTATTGGTGCGTATGAGGACGGAGGTAACGAGACGTTGTATTGGTTCATTCACGACTCAAGCTTTACACCAAGTCCAACAGGAAAGTTAGACCTTATAGTATCTCTTAATGTACAAACAAATATATTAACCTATATCGTTAAAAGTATTGACGATGGGGGTGGTGTTAACACGACACTAAACTTTAACCCTCAGTATCTTATAACAGGCGTAAACCTTGTAGACGAGAATCTATTGTTCTTTACTGACGACATAAATCCACCGAGGTTTGTTAACGTAGATAGGAGCTATCCTAATCCTGTTGCTAATGTAGATAATGTGAATTTGGCTGAGGCACTGCTTGTTATAAAGAAGCCACCTTTAGATGCACCTACTATAACACCACAGATTACAGCATCTCAGAATAACTTTATCGAGGACAGGTTCATATGCTTTGCGTATAGGTATGAGTATGCTGATGGCGAGTATTCAGCCACATCACAATTCTCAGAGCCTGCATTTTTGCCGGGGTCTTTTGATTATAGTTTTTCTACAGGTCTAAACGAGGGGATGCTAAACTCAGCTAATCAGGTTCGAATAGATTATATGTCGGGAGGACCATTGGTGGTAGGTATAGACTTGCTGTGGAAGGATATGACCAACGGCATTATACGTGTCATTGAGAAATTGGATAAGGCACAGTTAGGTCTTGTAAATGACACCTCGTATGACTATACGTTTAGTAATAGTAAGATATATACGGTACTGCCATCATCAGAGATATTAAGGCTATATGACAACGTACCTCGTCTTGCAAAGGCACAGACTATTATGGGTAATAGGTTGTTTTACGGGAACTACTTAGAGCAGTATGATGTAGACACACGATTAGAGTATTTTATTGGTAAGGCATCTGAGGATGTGGGATTAGAAGACGTACCTGAAACATTTTCTCAAGGAATTTATTTCTTTGATAGTGGGAATCCGGGATTGCCGATAGACGATAGTATAGTTGTATTTGATTTACAAGGAGTTGACTTGGTTGCAGGCTCATTGTTTGAGTTTACTTTGCAATTTGAACATAGCCAATTTACAGGCACAGTAACTCCTTCCACAACGACAGGACCTACGACAATAAGTTTTCAGTATATACTACCTCAAGACTTTAGTAGTGCGAGCGACCTTGCCACAAGCACAGACTTTGTAGAAGCAGTGGGGTTGATTGGGGTAAGCGTTGAGACTGTACCAAACGCTTGTAATGGGACATCTTTTACCGATGTATTTAACTGCATTATTCCTGCATCTTTAGATTTGTTAACTAAACAAAATAGTGGTATAGGTACAGCAAATCCAATACAAGGAGATATAGCTATATCTCATACCCCCACTACAATAGGGTTTCAGCTTCCATCTATGTATTTTGAGGACCCTTCAACGGCAGCAAATAATGCATATGAGTACTATAAGATATTATCTGCAGAAGGTCTATATCAAAAGTTAAGCTCACCTAAAAGTTTGCATAGCAATAGAAGCTACGAGGTTGGTATTATATATATGGACGAGTTTAATCGGGCTACAACAGCATTGGTTAGCCCGAATAATACTGTACACATACCGTGTGCTGATTCATCAACAGCTAACTACATAACTGTAGATATACCTCCTGCACAGTTTGCTCCTGATTGGGCAACACGATACAAGTTTTGTATCAAGGCAGACAAGGAGGATTACTTTAATGTGTACTCAAGTTTCTTTTTTAGAGACCCTGAGACTTCTGCTGATTACTTTTTACTTGAAGGACAGAATGCACAGAAGGTAGACGAGGGAGATATATTATTGGTTAAGACAGATACAAGTGGACCATTAAACAGGTGTGTTTACGCAACCGTATTAGAAAAACAATCTCAACAGAAAGACTTTATAAGCTTTACTGATAGGGTTATACCTCAAGGGGTGTATATGAAGATAAGGGCAAATAATTTTAGCACTGCTTTTGAGGATGATAATATTATAGACTATGGTGTTGAATCTGACCAAGGCACAGGGTGTAAGGATATTCTATATCCAATAGATGAGGATGATGGGGCAGGTGGTTTTGTAGATTATACTATACCTGCAGGGTCGAGGATTAGGATATATATAGATAACCTAAGAGAAGGAAAAGGCAATACTATACGCAGAGAATGGTTTGTAGATACTACATTTGTCTCTCCATTAGACTATCCCAATTTTCAATCTTGGTTTGTGGGACAGAATATAAATATAGGATTAGAGGCACAGGCAACGGAAGTAGATTGTACAGGACCAAACTTTAACTTAAGTGGTTTATTACCGTGTAATGCAGGAAACATATCGTCTACAATAATGCCTCACCCGATAACGGGGAGGAATTGTTTTGCCGTAAAAAGTTCAGAAGGTAAGGTAGGGGTAAAGAGAAAGAATGTTTCAATTAGAGTACAGATTGTTGTTGAAAGGGCTCCATCGCTAATAGTATTTGAGACCGAACCACAGGACGCATTACCTGATGTGTGGTATGAGTCCTCTGAGTCATTTCCTATTGTAACAGAAAGTGGTATATGTTCGTTTACTTTAAGGGTTGCAGCAACTGAACCTACCCCTATACAGTTTGACTATATAGATATAAATGGCTTACCTCAGTCTGTGATAGTACCTAATGATGGTACTATTGTTGGAGATGGATTAATGCCATTTGTTGGGGTGTGCAGCAGTATAATAACAAGCCCATCAACACCACCACTTGTCCCTGCTGATGCAGAAGTTATAAGTACAACGTTATTGGTTGGCACACATATAGGTAACCGTTTTCCTGTGTTTTCACAGGCAGAGATACGCACAGACTTCTTTAACTGCTATGCGTTTGGTAATGGCGTAGAGAGCTATGCAATCAGAGATGCTATAGGTAAGAATGATTTGTCGTTAGGTAACAGGGTTACATCTACATCAGCACAAGACTATCAAGAGATAAGAAGATTTGCAGACCTCACATATAGTGGTGTATTTAACGATGAGTCCAACGTAAATAAACTTAACGAGTTCAACTTAGGGCTATTAAACTTTAAGCCCTTAGAAGAGTCCTATGGACCTATATACATAATTGATGGTAGAGAGACAGATATACTTACACTACAAGAGGATAAGGTGTCGTACGTGCTACAAGGTAAAAATATCCTTACCGACTCTGTAGGGGGTGGACAGGTTGCATCCATACCTGAGGTATTAGGTCAGCAGGTTGCACGTATAGAAGAGTATGGTATAAGCTTTCATCCTGAGAGCTACAGTAAGTGGGGACCAAATAAGTTCTTTACCGATGCCAAGCGTGGTGCTGTAATACAGCTACGTGGGGCAGGAACAAGCGAGTCACTGTCAGTTATATCTGAGTCGGGGATGCGGTCGTGGTTTAGAGATTTATTCCTTGAGTCTTTCAACACACAAAAACTTGGAGGGTTTGACCCTTATATGAATGAGTACGTATTAAGCTCTAACTCAGAGCTGTTACCATCTGTGGTAGAATGCATTGAGTGCGGTATATCTCGTTCGTTAGTTGTAACGGACAGAGAGGCTACAACATTCTGTGTAGATGTAGGCTTCTTGGTTGGAGATGTATCTATTGAGTACAATGTATTAGGAGACGGACAGAGTCCATTTGAAATTGAGTCAACGTACAATAGTGGTGTAGACACCACGGGTGTGACATCTGTATCAGGTACATTAACTGTAGACAAGGATAGTGTTGCTGCAAATACTTTAAATCTAAGTATTACCTCTCAAGGTTCTACGCATTTAGAGATTACTGTAAACTGTCCTGACGCTCAGCAGATAACAATCATTCAGGTATGCTATTCTATCGATGATGATGCAGGACTGTTTATCCATAATGAATACAGTTGGCAGGATGGTCTATATACATCACCTATACATAGTGAGCAGGTTGAGTTAGTGTCAGGCACATCAAACCCATTAATATCTCAGTACACGCAGATTGTAGGACCACAGGGCTCAGGATTTATTCCTGCTGATGGTGCGACTATAAGTATTGTAACCAATAAGATAGGGTCTACTGATGATTATGTATTTGACCCAAGCATTGACGAGCTAAGGTATCTAAGAAGTAACACGTTGTATGTAAATACCCCTGCACAGATGCAGACATTATTTAACGCATCAAACAATGCTACTCCTCTTGTTTCAAGTAATGGTGGAAATACGTATACAGCAGAGTTTACGATGCCGAGCAGTACGGATGAGTATCTTTACTTAATATATAACTACAGAAGACCAACGGAGTTGGAGCTGTGTTATGATGCATCATCAAATTTTGATGCGTGCTGTGGGTGTTAAAAATTAAATAATAAAATTAAAGAGTTATGGCAGTATCAGGAAATTATTTTTTAGACGCAGCTACCTTATCGGGAGCCACAGCAGTGTTTACAGATGCCACCTTAACTACGGCTGCTCCTGATGGATACTATAGTGATAGTACTGTGGTAAGAGAGCAGGTTGGTGGTGTGTTAACGTCAAGCACTCCTGCGTGTCCTGACTGTGCATTCCCGTGTGGTCAAGGAGTTAATGCAAGTGGGGACCAAGGTATTTATGACATCACATTTAGTGTAGGAACAAATATTGGTGCGACCATAATATATGTAGACGTGGGAACAATTCCTGATGGTATAAAGGTTTCGTATGACTCTGCTAACTACAACGAGTTGGCGAGTGAGAACTTTGGATATTTAGCATCCAATAATATCAATAACTTCACGTATGTTGGTCAGACATCAAAAGACTGTAGTATTGGTGCTACATTAAATGGAAGTGGATATACAGGAGTACAGCAGTACACGTGGAACTCAGCGACATCAAGCTTTGACAATGTCGGGTCAAGTGGTGCGGTGACAGGCACATCGGGTGATGTAGCCCTTACAGCGACAGCTCCGGGATGGTGTACGGTATACTTCCCTAAGACGGCAGCTACTCCTGAGACAGGGGTGGTTCAGGTGTTTGGACCTTGCACATCTACAGGATGGAATATTGAGATAAATTGTGCGGTAGCCCTTACGGGTGTACCGGGTAGAGTATTTGGTGCGGTAGACTGTTTATTAGGAGACCTGCCTGATATATATTTTAACGTACCCAATAGGGGTGGTACTGCAGGTGACCCTCAGCTTCACGAGTTTTTATGTCTTGATGCTAACGGTAGCACAAGAGCTCCTGCAGATACATATGTAGTAGAGGTTGGTGGAGTAAGAAAAAAAATAATTGTAGATGCTAATGGTGTTATTACATTAGTAAGTGTTTGTTAGATAATAGTCTCTTTGAAGAGACAAAAAAATATGTTATGAGTCAGAATTATACATTAACGTACAGCGAAACATCTCAAGGGTTTCCATCTTTTTATTCCTATGAACCTGATTGGATGATAGGAATGAATCAATTTTTCTATACGTTTAAGAATGGCAACCTTTACAGGCACAACACCAATAATAATTATAACACCTACTATGGTGATACATATCCATCTACGATAACAAGTATATTTAATGAGGCACCGTTAGAGACTAAGATATTTAAGACATTAAACTTAGAGAGTGACGAGTCGTGGGACGCAGTATTAACAAGCGATATACAGACAACAGGTGAGATAAGCGAGCAATGGTTTGAGAAGAAAGAAGATGCGTGGTTTGCCTTTGTTAGAAACAATGGACCAACAGGAGCAAATACGGATGAGTCTCAGTTTGAGCTACGGTCATTAAATGGTATATCACGTAGCACAAGCGTGGGTGGTGCCGCAGCAGCATACGAGATTAACTTTGCCCTAACAATTAATATAGGCAGCATAGTAAGTGTGGGAGACTACCTGTACTATGCAATACCGCAGTTGCCTCCTTCACCAACTTCACCTATATTTGCAGGTCAAATTATTGGGATAAATGTGAACAAGG
>TARA_R110002033_G_scaffold1277_2_pt1 | contig 12842 bp, 14 predicted proteins | sample TARA_R110002033 | Tara Oceans TARA_R110002033 (sample SAMEA4397051) | marine metagenome | biome: Polar Biome; feature: [SRF] surface water layer (ENVO:00010504); material: water (ENVO:00002006), including particulate matter (ENVO:01000060) such as... | depth 5 m
AACTGTTAGCTATAAATCTGGTCAACGTTTTTTGAAATTTCAATTTGTTATCCGATTTGTTGACGTTTTTAATCAAAACATATCAATTCTTATGATATTCTTAAAAACACAAAAACCTGTAAATCATACGATTAACAGGTTTTTGGTATAGATTGATACTATAATTTGTCGGGGTGGCAGAGTTATCAATGCCTTCCTAACATATTAAATACCAGTACATTAAATTATAATCTCTGAAATAGGACACCTATTAAGACACCTAAATACAGCTTATTAGCTTACGAAATATAAAAATACAACAAATAAATCCAAATGATAATAAATTCATTCAAAATAAATTACTTAGACATAAAACATATGAAACATCATAAAAAACGATTTTAACAGCTTCTTTATTTTCTAGGGCTTAATCCGCTTGACCAAATTTAACCTTTCAAAGCAACTTCATCTAGGATATGTGTAGAATGATGGTTGGTTACAATGAAAAAAGCACCATAAAGGTGCTTCTAAACAATTCAATTTATTTTAGTTTGTTACTAGAGCGCTATTTTTCTACTCCCCTTTAACTCCGTTAATTCAATTTCCAGCTTTTCATTATCTCCCAAAACAAACTTGGGAAACACATAAACAAACCGTTTTGACTGTTGATCCTTTATCATTGAAGGCATTTTACATCTATAAATAACATCTTGTCGCAATTTTTGATAGGACGCTTTGCGCTTCTTGTTACCATTGGTTCTGTAAACATTCAAGTCATCGACTTCAAAATCGATTCCAGACTTGTTCTCTATTTCAATTAACAAATAAACCTCTGAAGCATTATAGACCATTTTTTGCAAACACAGTTTTAACCCGTTCTTCCTTTTGGTTTTAATATGGGCTGATCTTGAATTAAGAAGGTACTCACTAAATTTTTGAAAATAAACAACTCGATTCTCTTGTCTTTTTGTTAACTGAACAGTATCCTTCAATTTAATTTCTAAAGGCTTTTCATTTCCAATACTACCTGAAATCGGTATGAAATAATTGAGCTTAGATAGTTGCGTTTTGTAACTTACAATATACGAAAAAATGGAACCATTTCTATTGATTACCAGTAGATTACTTTCGTTTCCTGGTTTAGCTTGCAGTAAGCCAAAATATTGTTCTTTTTCACGGTTGTATGTAAATACAAAATTATCTGAACCCGTTATTCCCTGGCGAATAGGTTCTGGAAAAAATAGTGCAACATTTTTGGTGTCATTCGCATAAATGGTATCGATCACGATAGTTTTTTGTGTTGTAACCTGCGCCGAACAAAGTCGAGGTGCGAAAGTAACAACAGCCATAAATAATGAAGTAATGATATAATTTTTCATAATAATGAGTTTTTAAAAGCCCATTTAGGCTTATAGTTTTGGTTTTAGAATTAATCTGTAATTGTTTAGCACAGTCACTTTCACACTACGATTGTTACGTTTTAGCACTTTTGTGATTCCACCTAATTGTGGAACACTCGGAATATTAATATCGCTTATAACATCGTCCAGAACTTCGCTACTAATCTCTGCCCGAAAATTGTTTTGCACATAAATACCCTCGCTACCGTCTTGTAAATCGAACGCTTTGAGTTTGGTAGGATGATGATTGATATTCTCGATTTCTATTAAAGCACGATTGGGCTGAAAGCTGATGAATCCAAAAACAGGGGTGTTTTTTGGCATTTGCTTGTTATTAATCATGGCAGCTTTGGTAAGACGCATTCTCAATCGGCTATTTACTTTAACTACTTGGTCGCCATCGACCACTACAAAGATTGTTTTATCCGTATTCTCAATAATTGAAATGTCATTGGGTTTGGGTGAAGACGCAAAGAACAATTGATGTTCCAGCCCTAATTCTTTGGCTTCAATCTTTTGTTCCCTTTTTATTTCTGCAGAATCAATTTTTTGAACTTTTTGAGGTGCTGTTTTTCTTTCCCCAAGATTCTGATAGGTCAATTCAGAATATTTGATTTTCCCTGCGGAATAGATGCTATCCACGATGCGCTCTTTTTCACGTTCAGGCAGATCTGGATCATAAAAGCCCAGGGAATCAATCAGTTTCTCGTCATAGATGCTGGGTGCATTGTTTTCACGAACTTCTTTGAGGTCATTAATGGCATCTAATTTGGAATCGTATTCTTTTTGATTTTCTTCCAAATCTGGCACTAAGGTCTGTTCAAGATTTTCATTTTCACTTTCATCATCGCCCATTACCATCATGGAATAGGAAATTAGAAATATGAAAATCACAGCCAATACAGCTGCAAATACTATTTTGTTTTTTTCTATCTTCATAAGAGTGGTTTTTAAATGCCTATTATTGGCTTAACTTTCGTTGTTTAGTTTTTTTAATGTGTTTTCGAAATAATCTGTAATCAACAATCCGTGTGGGTTGTTTGGAAAGTTTCGGTCAACCATAATGAGCTTTCCTGTAGAAACCAGTTCATACGTGTCAATTATGGAACCTCTATTAATTTCGAAAATGGTGGTTGTAGTAAAACTATAAGAACCATTATTTTCAATTATTCTTGAATCTATGCTGAGCACCTTTTGAACTAAAGAATATTGCAACAATCGATTATAAACCCCATCGGCTTTTTTCTGACGATATAGGTTATCCACGGAACTATTGCCCAGCCAAAGTGCCTTTTCCAAATTGCGCTCATAATTACTCCCATCGATATTGTAGAAATAGGTGTGGAACAACTCTAAATGCGCCAAAGCTTCAACCTTAAAATTTTCTTTTTGAGTCACTAGTTTCAGAGGAATGATGCTACCATCGGTGTTGATGGCAAAAGCACTATTGAGTGCATTTTCATTAGTTGTAAATGCCATCCAAACTGAAAATGTACTAGATAGCAAGGCGCAAAAGATAACCGCCAAAACGATGAGTCGGTTCAATTTTAAGACGTTATAAATATTTTTATAGGGTGTTTTCATGTGTTTATTTTATTGTTTTTTTAGGACACATGCTGTTCGCTATTAATCATTCCCTTGGGTGATAAGCTTTTTAGCATGCTCGTTTCATATTTTTATTTTTAATCTGCCTTAGGCAGTAAATAATCGAAGGGTAAATGATGTAGCTCGTCTATAGAGTTTAAATTTTAGAAAGACAATGAAACCTATAGATCCAAGCTGTACCACAGGCGCGAAAAAACCTTGACCAACATCGGTTCCAAATAGATTGGTCCAAAAGTTCGTGTTGATTTCTGTATAAAGTGCATTAACAAATACGTTGACCAGAAAGAATGCCGGCACAAGCATATAGACAGCAGCATATAATTTGAAAAAAGAGTAAGCCAGAGATCGAAATTTTTCAAAAACGGCAAGACTTATTACCAAAGGGAAGAACGCCTGCATAATTCCTAAAAGGAAGAAACGTTCTGCCAAAAACAACGGATAAATAAACAAGTCCAAAATCCAGAGTATAACACCTATGATAAATGCAAATATTTTAAAACCATACAGCGGTGTAACCAAAGCTTCATATAGTAAAGTCATCGCGTTTTTTGCAGCATCTATTAGATTTATGTCTTCTTCAATAGGAATATCCTGCATCTGTAGTGGCAACAAAGCTGGAGCAGTACCGCGATATTGCACTTCAATGGATACCAAAATACTATCAAAAAAACCAAGCACTTGTGTAGAAAAGATGACCAGAAGAACAATTGCAAAATTCTTTGCAAGTTCTCCTGGACTCAACCCCCACGTGTAACCGTCTTTGTCCGCAATACCTTCATTATATTTTTTAAGGATGTTGACCAGAAAAAACAGAACAGCAAGCGTTTTCATTCCAGCAATAGTGAATTGCGAGAAACTGCTGTTCTGTATCGTTTGAAACACCGTATCGATGTATTCCAATCCAATCCCTAAAATTATAGTGGCGGTCATTTTTAGTATTCTGTTTCGCGATTATTGATTTTATCCTGCATTTTTCTAAAGGAAATAATATCCATATAGCGCTTTGTTTTGGTTTTGATATTGGAAACCATTTCTCTGGATTCTAGTTCTTTTTCTTTTAGAATTTCAGCACGTTCTGCATCGCTCATTTTTAGGTAATCGTTGGATAGGATTTGGTCTATAAAATCCAATGTTTCCAAGGAATTTTCTACAATAGCAGAGAACGATTCTGACACTCTCGAAACTTCATCAGCCTTGATGTAAGGACTATTAAGAATGTCTCTTAAGTCATTCTGCATCATATTGATCAGGCGTTGGTTGTTCCGTCCAATTTCTCGGACAGCTTTTAATTGTTTTATTACATCATTAACCTTTTCAATGTTTTCTTTTTGTGTTTTTAAGAACTGAACAGTTTTGATGATATTAGCCGTTTGCTTCCCTGATTCTATGAGTTGTTTTACCAAACTGATAAAATTGGTATTGTCATAAGTGGGCATTCCTTGACACGCAGCGCGTACAGGCAATAACAAAGCGATGGCCATTACAAGCATTATTATTTTGATTTTTGTTTTACTCACAGCCTTTCTTTTGTTTAAGTATTCGTGAATTTTCTTTAAAAATTTCATAGTATTTATATTTAAGAATTAATGAATATTTTGATAGCTTCTTCCATGGAGCCAGTTTTATTATAAATCGCCATTATGGTGTCGTTTTCTTGCCCATCGGTTAAATATGCTGCATATACTTCCTTGGGAACTTCGAGCCTAAAAATGTTGCTTTCCTTTCCAATTTTGATGAACATTTCTGTGTACTTCCTTGCCCCGGAAAGATTGTTCTTGATGGATTTCAATTGGTTCAGGTCGTGGCTAGAGAGATTGAGTCGTTTAACCAGTTCGTCATACCCTTTTTCATTGTTTAGGCTATAGATGACTTGTGTGTTTTCGAGGATGCTCGCAGAAGTTGAATTATTAGGAAGCTGATTGATGGATTGCAGAATAATCCCAATGGCGCCATTTTGCTTACGAATGGCTTGGTAGTAGAATTCAACACTTTCCAGTACGTTTTCAAACTTCAGTTGTTTGGCAAACTCGTCGAAAAGTATGATGCCTTTTTCAGCTCTGTTTTTCCATATGGTTCTTTGGATTGCTGACTTAATAAGCTTCAACATTACGGACAGGATTTCCTTATTGTCCTTGACTTCATCCAATTCAAAAACAATCAAACGTTTGTCTTCAATTTTATAGGTCTGATCTTCGCTGACTTCAAACAGAAAACTATATAGACCATCGCCGACATATTCGGACATGACATGTAAAAAGCTAACAACATTGAAATAGTCGGGATGGATTTTAAGAGTATCAAGGAGATTGTCTTGATTTATTTCTATAAAGTTGTAAAAGCCTTCTAGGGAATGATGCTCTGATACGCTGTCGTAATAATGACGCAGTATTTTTTTAACTGAAACCGATTGTGCTTTAGTTACTTTTAAATCTGAAGCAAACAGCTCAAATAGAAACACTGATAAATCTTCGAGACGTTCAGGTGTCAGATCATCGCTGTGGCTAATGTAAAAAGGATTGATCCCAAGGTTTTTACCGCTTTCGTAACGCAATACGGTGTATTGTTCAGGATAAAGCTTTGCGAATTTGGTATAAGAACCACCCAAATCAATAATAACCAGTCGCACACCACTTTCAAAATATTGGCGCAGAATATTATTGGCCAAAAAGGATTTACCTTCACCTGTTGGAGCAAAAATAGCAAAGTTGCGTGCCTTGATACGTTTTTTACGCTCATCCCAAACATCCTTTAAAACAGGAATGTTGTGTTCACGGTCATTGAATATGATGCCGGTGGCATCCGATTTGTAATTAGTGTTATTGATGAACAGACAAAGTGCATGTTTTAAATCAGTCACATACAAATCATTGTTAGAAAAATTGGAAGAAAAAAAGCAATAACTATTTAGTATATAATTTTTGCGTTCTTCCCCACGTGGATAGTAGGGGATGATATCTAATTCCTTAAATTCCGTTTTAATCTTTGAAGTAATTTTATCTAATTCTTTGGCTTCCTTAGCCCAATAAACAATATTGAGATGACCACGGATGATGCGTGCGTTATCATCGGCATTGATTTGGTCAAGAATGTGTTGAATCTTTCCAAGGACTACTTTGTTCTGTGAACCAAAATTTGAGCTTTTGTTCAGTTCTTCAATTTTCTTATCGAGTAGCTTGCGCCACTTCTGTTTATCGTCTAAATAAATAATCTGGTTGACGATGTGGTTTTCATTAAGCGTAAGCCCTAAACCATCAATAAACCCTTGATGAAATACAAAATCATCTGAAGTGAATTTCTCATTGGTCTTGCTACTCTGTACACTTTCGCCAAAGCACAGTTCGCTATTGATAGCCAGGGCATCAAAATGGTTTTCGCCAATAGTGACGCTTTTTTTATCAAGTATAATATCGGTATCAAAACCTTCATTAAAGCCATTGAAATAGCTGCTAGTTAGTTGCTGAATGGCTTCCGTCTTAAGCGGAAGAAATGCCATCTTTCGACTATTATTTATAAAAGAAACAGAATCGCTTACCGAGTTTGCGAAGCTCTTGATGTTGTCATCCAGTTCCTGAACAATTCCTTTTGAAATTTTCCGAAAGGGATTAACATATTTTGGGTTGTTGAGTACTTTATTCTTAGTTAAAATGAAGAACAAATAACACTTGTGTTCAATATGTTCACGACCTTTAAAATGATCGTGTGTGGCTTTTTCCAAAAAGGTGGTGTTCGGAAGTTTTCCTGAAGAATAAGATTTTTTGAGATAAATATCCTGTTTATGAACCACAGTTCCAACAGGAAGGGATTTTAAAGCCTGAAACCACGCACCGTGCATATCCTCAAAATCTTTTTCAGACAACGAATAGATTTCAGGCAAATTCCCTTCATAGCATAAAACCACATTGCCATTATTGGCAAAAACGATATGGTCTTGAATATCTGCAATAGGTTTATATGCCGAAAGGTTAATCTTGTTCATAATCGAAGCCTGAATTTCTTTTGTTACTGATGATTCTTGGGAAGGCATTGGCCATTTGAAATAATTGTGGATTGTTCGTAATACGAGTCAAGGCGATGTAGAGACCAGCATTAAAAATTAGGATACCTATAATCATTCCAAAGCTGAAGGAGAAGATGATGACCAATAGGGAAGCAAGTATAGTGACCATCATTAATGCAAACAGGGAAATAGGCAGCCCAAAAATGACTGCCCGTTTCCTAATGTTTTTATAGACTTCGTATCGCTTCATTACTATACTACTATGGTAATTAAGTAAGTGAAGATGCCAACTACTGCGCCAGCAATTAGCACAAAGACTAAAACTCGCGTAATCCCTTTTTTAAGGTCGGCATTCTCGCCAAAGAAGTGTCCGGCATTAAACAGGAAACCAATAAGGAAAATGACACCAAGGATAATTGGAAAAATGGTTCTAATGGTGTCCGAAACGTCGTTAACAGAATCTTCAATGCCACCAATTTGTGCAAAAAGAGTTTTTGAGATAAGTGAAAGAAATACTGCAAAATAGATTGATTTTTTCATAATAGAATAGTTTGGAATTTCGTGTTGTTTTTGTTACTGGAAATTTACATATATTTGTTTATAAATAACTGAAAATCAAATATTTGTGAATAAAATATTATTTGATATCGTTTGATTTTATTTGCTATTATTTGGCATCAAATTCTATGATTTTTGGAAGTTGAATTGTTAATAACCCAAAAAATGAAAATGAAAAAAGTGATTAAAAACGTCAGTTTTGTGATTTTGCTCTTAAAAATGTGCATCATTTTTGGACAGGAAATGAGTACCCAAAAAAGAATTATTATTGATGTTGGACATGGCGGAAAAGATTCTGGTGCTATTGGAATAAATGGCATACAAGAAAAAGATGTTGTATTGGATATTGCCTTGGAAATTTTGAAGCTAAACGAAAAGTCAGAAATGCCACTTGATATTTATTTGACGAGATATAGCGATACACTTATTTCGTTATCGGATAGAAGCAAACTAACTAAAACTTTGGAAGCAGATGTGTTTATTTCATTACACTGCAATCATTCGGATAATCCAAACGCTAGAGGTATTGAGGTTTATGTGGCAAGTGGTCAAGCTAAATACTCAAGAGCTGCAACTTGGTTAGCTTATCAACTTCAGGCTGAGTTTAAAAAGAAATTAGATTTTGAAAGTAGGGGAGTGAAGTTTGCTAATTTTCAGGTACTAAGAGAAACAGTTGATTATTGTACATCCATGCTTTTAGAATTGGGATTTTTGAGCAATATTGACGAAAGAATTTATTTTTCAAATTTCCGAAATATCCAAGAGACAGCGTTGGCAATTTTATTATCCATAAAAAAGCAATAGAATTATGAAAGACTTATTTTTGAAACTAACTAAAAGTATACGGACAATTGTTAAAAAATTTATTTCAGAAGTGATTTTGTTATATAAATCTTTCCGAAATTAATCACTTTCTCTTATCTACGGCTCGTTCATCAAAAGCAATTAAATTAAACAATTCTCGCATCCGGCTTCGAACTCGATTTCCATAACGTTCTTCTAGTTCCTCAGCATTTAGATTGGTAGTGGCATGTGTTTTTATTTTTTGTTTTGATTGCAGATAAAGTTCATAGCGTGATAAAAGCACTTCGCCCATGACATTGAGATCTTTGCCATAGAATCTTCCAGGTGGCTCAATGCCCAAATCATCAAAACAGAAAAATTTAGTATTTCCATAGTCTTCAATTGTTTTAAAACCGAGATGATTAAAGCTGAAGGCTATATTCCTGCATGGAATTATTTCATAGGGTCGTTGCAATGGGACGATATGACGCAGTAGTTTCATTAACGAGGTTTTTCCACAGTAATGTAAAGCTTTACATTACTGCGGTAATGTAAACTATTTGATAATGTAAAGTAGAACCGTAAACCCATAGCTATCACTGCGCTTTTATAACATTATCGCCAAGATTACTTTACATTATTTTTTGTCCCGTGATGTATATTGTTGGATAAACCAATAATTAAAGTCATGGAAAATCAAAAACAAACTATTGACAACCTGATGGACGAGATGTTCGACTATCTGAGGAAATCCCAACGTCACCCAGTAACAATTTACCAGTATCGTTACACGTGGCAAAAAGTAAAAAGCTTTATGCTTGCCAATAGCATCAAGTACTATAACGCCAGAGTAGAAAGGGCTTTTTTAAGCTCTATCCTTGGTAATTATAATTACAGCAAGCTTGACAAAAGGGAAAAGGAACTGGTAAACAAGACGGAAGCCCTCTGTGAGTTCCAGAGGGCCGGACGCATCCTACTGGGCTGCAGGAAACATCCCCCAAAGGAATTTAAGGGAGCAACAGGGTGCACCATTACGGATTTTATTGCCTATAGGGAAAACACATTAAAGTTGTCCAAGAAAACGGTCCGGTTGTATGTCCTTTACTTATATCCGTTCAATTGTTACATAAACAGCATAGGGATAAAACAAATAAGTGGCATTAAAGCCCCTGACATACTATCCTACATCAAACAGATGGGCCCGAACACTCCGGCCAAAAAGCATTGTTCGCTGACCATCCTTCGTATATTTTTCAATTATTTGCACGAACAGTGCATCTTACCGGTCGATTACTCTCGGGCCATACCCAAAGACAATTATAAAGAACGGCCCAAATTGCCCTCTACATTTACCGACAAGGAAATAGAAGCCTTGTTGAAGGCTGTTGACAGGGCAAGCCCAAAAGGGAAACGAGACTATGCCATGTTGTTATTGGCAACAAAATTAGGGCTCAGGGCTTCTGATATCTGTGGTATCAAGTTTGAGAACATTATCTGGGATCGGAACATCATCCAGCTGGACCAGTACAAAACAGGTGAGCCATTGGAACTTCCTCTTTTACCTGAGATAGGGAATGCCATCATCGATTACCTTAAGCACGGCCGCCCTGTTTCCCAGGACAGCAACTGTCTCCTTCGGGTACAGGCGCCCTATCAAAGGATGCACCCCTCTAACCTTGGAGACCTTGTCGGGAGGTATATGGGAAGAGCAGAAATTAACTGCTCAAATAGGAAACATGGTTCCCATGCCCTGAGACACTCCTTTGCCAGTGCCCTTTTAAGGGACAAAGTGCCCTTGCCGGTTATATCCGAAATATTGGGACATAAAGATATGGACTCAAGCATGTTCTATTTAAGGATTGACACAAGCTCATTGAGAACATGCGCTCTTGAAGTGACAATGGTCCCTTTGTCCTTTTACCAGCAGAAAGGAGGGCACCAACATGAGTAGGTTTTATTACAGCGTCTTTGGCCCCTATATAGTACAGTTTATAGATTTTAAAAACAGTCTCGGTTACAAATATAAAAGAGCGGGCTGGGCACTTTCCATGTTGGACCGCATGGCACTGGAAAAGGACGCGCCCAGACCAGTTGTAACAAAAGAACTTGCAGACCAGTATTGTTTAAAGCGCCCGAACGAAACAGGAAAGACCAGAAGCAATAGGGTCTGTATTCTTGCACAGTTTGCCAGGTTCCTAAACGATCTTGGCCTAGAGCCGTCCAACATTCCTAAATGCCCTCCAGCCAAAAACAGGTACACCCCGTATATTTTTTCACAGGAGCAGGTGCAGGCTATATTCAAGGCCAGCGATGGACTCTTTCCTTCCCGTAACCGCAATTCATCGATATACGCCGTCCCAGCATTGGTAAGACTTCTCTATGCTACCGGGCTAAGGGTCGGTGAAGCCATAGCACTGAAACATAGTGATGTTGATCTTCATTTTAAATGCTTGATACTACGGGAAACCAAAAATGGGGAAGACAGGATAGTTCCCATATCGGATACCTTGGCAAAAGTCTGCGGAGAATATGTAGAATACCGAAACCTTGTCCCTTCAACAAAAAGAGCGGACAGGTTCTTTATAAAACCAGATGGATCTGCCATATCGGTGGACAATGTATATAGGTGGTTCAGGAAAATCCTCTATAAAGCAGGCATACCCTATGGAGGAAGGTCCATGGGGCCACGGCTACATGATATGAGGCATACCTTCAGCGTGCATTCACTGGCCTGTATGGCAAGGTCAGGATCAGACCTCTATTGTTCCCTGCCCGTTCTGTCAACCTATTTAGGGCACAAATCGCTAAGGGGCACCAATATTTATGTGCGGTTAACTGCTGAAATGTATCCAGACCTCATTAAAAAGGCCTCCCTTGTCTGTGCCGGAGTGTTCCCTGTAACCAATACAAAAAAAGAAGATCATGAAACCGACTGATTTTGCCAGAAACCTGGCCAACTTTCTTTCCAAGTACCTCCCCGGAGAGCGAGGTATGAGCAAACATACCGTTTGGTCATACAAGTTTGCCTTTGTGCTGTTTATCCTGTACCTCAAACAGCAAAAGAGAGTAAGTGCGAATAAAATAGAGCTCAGGCACTTGACCAAGGAAAATATAATCGGGTTTTTGGATTGGTTGGAGTCAGAACGAAAATGCAGCATTGCGACACGAAATGTCAGGTTGGCCGCAATCCATTCTTTTATGTCTTTTCTTCAATACCAACATCCGGAAACCATTGACAAATGGCAAGGCATACTCGCTATAAAAGTAAAAAGGGCTAAAAAAAAAGTAATCAATTATCTTTCCATTGATGGAATAAAACTTTTACTTGAGCAACCAATTATATCAACACTTAAAGGTAGGCGGGATCTCGCCATGTTGGCGCTCATGTACGACTGTGCAGCTAGGGTACAGGAAATCATAGACCTTACGCCTCATTCCATCCGTTTTGACAAGCCCTATACCATAAAAATAGTTGGCAAAGGCAATAAAACGAGAATCGTGCCCTTGATGGAGCAAGAGATAGTACATGTCAAAAGATACATGTCCGATAATAATCTTCTTGAGGCCCATTCTAGAATGGACCCTTTGTTTTTCAATAATCACAAAGAACAACTGACCCGTGCCGGGGTCAACAATATCTTGAAAAAATATACCATCAAGGCAAGAAGGTTAAGACCCGACCTTATTCCTGATAAAATAAGCTGTCACTCTTTGAGGCACTCAAAGGCAATGCACCTTCTCCAAGCTGGGGTTAACCTTATATACATAAGGGATTTTTTGGGACATGAATCGGTTCTGACCACGGAACTTTATGCACGGGTTGACTCCAAACAAAAAAGGGAGGCAACAGAAAAGGCATATGTTGGCATTATCAAGAAAGAAATACCAGCATGGATTGAAAATGACAATTTACTGGAGTGGTTAAAAAATTTTAAATAGAAAGTGGTTTATAATGTAAAGTGGTTTTGTAGAGAATCATTGATTTATCTGGCTTTATAGATGGTTGTACAACGCTACTTTACATTATCAAATAGTTTACATTACCACACCCTACAGGTCCGGAAAGAAGAATGCCTTTATCAGGATCGATATCATCTTTTAGGCAATTTTCTTTGTCCTTGATGAAATAGTAGCAAAGTTTACGAATGATAACCGTGTCCTCGTCATAGATTCTGAAATGTTTGCCAAAGAGTAATTTTCCCTTCGCATTCAGGTAAATTAGGATTTGATCAAAATCGTAAAGAACATTTTTGCCATCAAACTTCCCAAGCGCATATTCCACGCCGCCTTCGGTAATTTTAGAGGGGTTGTCCATAGTCTTTGTTTTTGGTGGTGTGCAAGTTGTCCTTGGTTTGGGACGCTTGTTTTTTGTTTGGGTTGTTTTCCTTGTCGAATAATTCGGTTCTATCCATCCAGTTAATTGCTAAAGCACGCCAATCTCGAATTTCTTTTCCATCGCTGGTTTCCCAGTTCCTAGTTTCATAATGCTCGAAGAATTTTTTTCCTTCATCAGCATTAAA
>TARA_R110002033_G_scaffold2228_9_pt1 | contig 12841 bp, 17 predicted proteins | sample TARA_R110002033 | Tara Oceans TARA_R110002033 (sample SAMEA4397051) | marine metagenome | biome: Polar Biome; feature: [SRF] surface water layer (ENVO:00010504); material: water (ENVO:00002006), including particulate matter (ENVO:01000060) such as... | depth 5 m
TGAGGCATATATAAAAGATAGATTACCACAAGATTTAATATCTGGTTCACAGCAAATTACTGATTTTGGATTCGCTTCAAATGAAAGTACTTCATCATTAGCATCTAAGGATGCTATAACAGGTTCATTTACCGAACTATCAGCATCACTTTCTGCTAGAATTGGTAATGAAGGTAGTGGTATTACTGAAGCTAGATTAGGTGAAGCAACCGCATCTATGTTAAATGGTGGTTCAGTTGATGGTAATGATAATGTAGTAACATTAGTTTCATCATCACAACAAATAACATATTCAGGTGTAACAGATACTCCATACTTTATAGGAGATGGTGTTACGATAACAAGTGGTTCCGATGTATCAAATATACCTTACTTTAACTTATCAGCTGGAAGTGATAGTTATATATTAGCACATACCGCATCGTTGAATTACCACTCAGCATCTATATCAGCATCAGTTGATGCATTGATAGTAGATAGTGGTTCATTCTCACAAAGAGTAACGGCTGTGGAAGTTAGTAGTGGTACCGCTAGATTTGAAGGTTTAGAAGCCAGAACTGGTTCGATTGATAATAGTGTTAATGAACTAAATACATTTACAGGTTCATTCTCTTCATCAGTTGCTCAAAGAATTGATGATGTAGCTGGAGCTGGTGGTGGTTCTGATTATATATCTAATGTGGTATGGGCCGAACCTAATTTGGTTTTTACTGGACAGGGTTCTGGATTTAATGGAAATGTTAATATAGCATCCGTATCTGGAAGTGGTCTGCAAGTTTCTACATTCACTCCATTTTCAGCATCGATAGCTGGTAGAATAGATTCAATTGGAGCTGGTGGTGGTGCTAGTACATTGGAAGAATTAACTGATGTAGGTGATATGACTGTTGATATAGCTGATGGTGATATTTTAACATGGGTTGCGGCTGAGCAGGAATTCACACATAGTAAAGCATTAACTGGTGATTATCAAATTACTGGTTCAGTTGATACAAAGGGTTCAATGAACGTAAGTGGTTCTGTAACCGCTGATTCATTTATTGCTGGAGATGTTGGTACACCAACTATAAGTGCAGCAGCTGATTTAGAAATAAATGCAGGTAATTCTATAACTTTAACTTCTGGTATCAATGGAACATTCCTATCCTCATCAGCTGAGATTAGAATTCAGAATTTATTAACCATAGATAAAACAATTGGAGAATCATTAACAACTCCACTAACTGGTAGTATAATGAATAGTGGTAGTGTTATTGGAGATTCCAAATTATGGTTCTTTAATGGAACTGAATGGAAAGAAATAGCATTCGTATAAACCGATAACGTATGGTAACTTATAATGTAATATTACATAAAGGTGTAGATTATCAATCCTTTTGGGATGATATGGAAAACGAAAACGATGGGGGTAATTTATATATCCCCAATCGAACAGTTGATTCACCTAATCAAAGATTAAATTCACAAAGACAAACTTGGTACACACTTTCGGAAGAAGAAGCTGAAAATGTAAGAAACGATGAAAGAGTTTTTGTGGTAGAGATACCACCTGAAAATAGGGATGACATCATTATAAGACATCATGAAACTCAATCTGGTACATTTACAAAAACAACATCGGATAGTGGTAATTATCAAAATTGGGGATTAATCAGAGCATTATCTAAGGATAATATTTATGGTACATCAACAACTACTTCAGAAAATTACACATACACATTAACTGGAAAGGGTGTTGATGTTGTAACACAAGATAGTGGAATGCAAACTGACCACCCTGAATGGGTAGATAGATTCGAATCAGTAGATTGGGGTACTTATGGTGCATTCACACAAAACGCAAATCACGATAGAGATTTCGATGGACATGGTTCACATTGTGCTGGTATAGCTGTTGGTAAAACTTTTGGATTCGCTAAGGGTTCTAAGGTATTTAATCAAAAGATATCTGGATTGGAAGGTAGTGGAGATAATGGAACTGGTATTTCACCTTCATTTGCATTTGATGCTATTAAAGGTTGGCATAATGCTAAACCAATCGATACTATAACTGGATACAAAAGACCAACTGTTGTAAATATGAGTTGGGGATATTCTACATCGTTAACCAATGATAATATAACGGCTATAAATTATAGAGGTACTTCTTACACTGGTGGTGATATAGATACTGCTGGTGAGAGAGAAAGTAACTATGGTTTAATGGAATCTCAAGCAACAGCAACGGTTTACCGTGCTAACGTAAGAATATTATCCATTGATACTGATATAGAGGAATTATTAGATGCTGGTGTACATGTATGTGTAGCTGCGGGTAATCGTTCCAATAAAGCCGATGAAGTTGGTGGAGATGATTATAATAACACATTTTCAATTGGTAGTGGTAACAAATATTATCATAGAGGCTCATCACCATATGGTGATGCAGCAATGAATGGTTCACAAAGAGCTATCATAGTTGGTAATATAGATTCATCCGTATCATCAGGAACTTTAGATAGAAAAGCAACTTCATCCGAAACTGGACCTGGTGTTGATATCTACGCAGCTGGAACAAACATAATGAGTTCAACTTCCACTACAAACAGATGGGGAGGTGGTTCTCAAAATTACACACTAAACACTAATTTTAAACAAACTAATATAACGGGAACATCAATGGCATCACCTCAAGTAGCTGGTGTATTGGCTTGTATATTAGAACTACATCCAGAATTCACTCCAGCACAAGGTAAACAATGGTTATTAGATAATGCTGGTTCAGCTATTCTAAATACTGGAACTGGTAATGATTGGACAAATGATAGAAGTTTAAAGGGTGGTGAAGCAAAGGTATTGTATATGCCATTTAGTAATCCAACACCAATTAAAGTGACTGGATTACCAATAACCTTTAATTTGAGTATCAAAGAAAGATAGAACTTTCTAAAATTTTAATATATATAATAAAGATATAGTACAATGATTTACGAAGAAATAACGGAGGATACATTAAACGAAAAGTTAATTACATATGGTAATAGAAAACCATATGGACAAATCGTATTTATTGCAGGAGGAGCTGGTAGTGGAAAAGGATTCGCTATTAGTAACTTTTTAGATTCAGCATCATTTAAAATCAGAGATGTAGATGAAATGAAGAAACAACTGCAGGTTCTTAATCGTTTGGGTAAACTTGATATTAATTCCATTATGAAAAAGTATGGTAAGAGTATCAAACCTAAAGATGTTGATTTAATTAATAAAATACAAGATGAAGGATTCAAACTTCAAAATCTAAACTTAAAGAACCCAGACCATGTATATGCACTCCATATATTAGTAAAGGCAATTGGTATTAAAGATGCTAGTTTAGAAAAACTTCTATTAGGTAAAGATAATCCTGATATTCTTCCAAATATATTATTCGATATTACTGCAAAGGATGTAACTGATATTACTTCGGTAATTCCAAAGTTAAAAGCAGTTGGATATCAAGCAAACAACATTCACTTAACTTGGATTCTTACTAACTATGTAACTTCATTAAGTAATAATAATAGTAGAAGTAGAAAGGTACCTGATGGTTCAATGGGTGCAGAAAATATAATGTTAAAAACACACGAAGGTGCTTCTAACACTATTTGGGGTTTAGTAACCAAAGCATTACCTAAAGGTATGAATGGTAGAATAGATGTAATTCTAAACAATCCAGAACACACTGTATTTCATACCGATGCAGATGGTAAAACGATTAAGGGTAAGGTAAAAGGATTCAAATCACTTCCTCTCAAAAAAGCAAAAGGTGGTATCTACGCAGAGACAATTTGGAAAAAAATATTATTTGGTTGGGTTAAAAATAATGCACCTGATACAATCACAGCTAATATGAAAGAATCGGTTGTAAATGAAGATAAAGTTTACATTGATTTTCTAAATAAGAAAAAGGGACACAAACAAGATAGGATTAAATTTAATTCTTACGAATTAGCAGTAAAGTGGGCAAAATCAAACTTCGATAAGTTCAGTCATGATATGATAAAATATGAATCAGTAAACGAAGCACCATATGTACAACCTGATAAGAAACTTGTTAAAGCTGTAAAGGGAACTGTTGGAGCAGTTCAGAACGATATTGAACTTATTGTAGAAATGATTGATGAAAGTGCTATATTAGAAGCAATGGACCATTGTGGGGATGCTATTGATAGATTACAAAGACTTCATAAAATATTAAAAAGATTAAAATAGTAGTAGATACGATAATAAAATAAATTAAAGAAAAGATTGGTTATTCCAATCTTTTTTTGTATATTAGCATTACTATAACAACTTTAGGTTTTGTGTATGAAAAAGAGATTACTCTATATTTATACACATAAGGACAAAAACTTAAAATAGTATATAATAATGGAAGAAGTTACAAACAACGAAGAAGAAGGTGGGAAGTTATTTCCACACTTAGACCCAACCAAAGATTTATCAGTAGCACCTAAACAACGAACCAAACGGGGATTGGGAGCTAGACCTTTAATGGAATCTGAAATTAAAGAAGTTCAACAAAAAGCACGTTCTGCTGCAGAAGCTGCAAGGTTGTTGGGAGTATCCTATAACACATATAAGAAGTACGCTAAAGAATATGGTATCTTTGAGAAATTAAAGAATCCACATGGTATTGGTATCCGTAAGGGTAGTAACCCAAACGCATTAGCTCATGGGATAGATGATATCTTAGCTGGAAAACATCCAGAGTACCCAGTTTGGAAACTGAAGAAACGATTATTGGAAAATGGTTACATTGAGGAGAAGTGTAGTAATTGTGGATGTGAGGAAAGGCGAGTAACTGATTTCAGAGTTCCATTAGTATTGGATTTCATCGATGGTAACAAAAAGAACCACCTATATGATAATTTAAGAATGTTATGTTTTAATTGCTCATTCCTAATTGTTGGTAATCTTACGGGGCCAAAAAAAGAATATGAATATTAATTTTAAAAAAGTTTGGTAAATCCAATTAATTTTTGTATCTTTACTTAAATTAATAATATATATAAATATAAACGAAGATTATGTCAAAGTATTTTGAAGTAACAGTTGAAGTAGTGGTTGCCACACTAAAAAATGGTAAAGACAAGAAAAACAAAGAAATCTATTTAGTAGATGCTATGTCAGTAACCGAAGCGGAAGCGAGAGTTATTGGTGATTTTACTGATTCAGCAGCAAATATTGATTTCAAAGTAAGTGGAGCTCGTGAGAGTAGAATTATAAGAGTTATCGAATAGTGAAAGAACCTGAAGTTATTACCGAAGAGGTAAAAGTAAAAGTTGCTAAGAGAGTTCCACCGGGTGACCGATGGACTCCCTTAGATAACTCTTCAGTCGTACTTGAATCATTGACAGATGTATTAGAGTATGTTTACCAAAAGGATGGTGATACGCAATTCTTTATGGATGCTAGGGAAGGTTTTGCTTATGTGATTAAAAAAGAAGAAACAATTATAGAACCAAAACCCGATAAAAAGTATTCATTGTATGGAGAAGATTAAAAAGTATTTACGAAACCTATTAATTGCATTAGCAACTATGATATTAGCATCATTCGCAGTAACAAATCACACCTCTAAGGAAAGTGAAGCAACTGAGGATTCTGATGATTTTCAGATGTTTATCTAATCAGTTGATATTTATATTAAACCAACAAAACAAAAATTATGATTATTATTTACACAATAGCAGTGATAGCAGTCGTTGCAGCCGTATTAGTTTACCTTCAAAAGACAGGTAAAATAAAAGATTCAGATGGAGATTTAATTCCAGATGTAGTAGAAGATAAAATTGAACAAGCTGAAAAGGTTGTCAAAGAAACAAAACGTAGAGCTAAGAGAGTTATTGAAGAAGCTACTGATGTAGTGGATGCAATAAAGGAAGTAGCCAATCAATCTAAAGATGTAGTTGATGCAGTTAAGGGAAAAGCTCGTAAGGGAAGAAAACCAGCATCAAAGAAAACTACACCTAAGAAGAAGTAATGGAATTTCAATACTTTATCATTTTTGGTACAATAAGTATAGTGGTATTGGTATTAACCTTGACCATATTTAAGTTACAAAGTTCAGTATCCGACTTGAGATATGAGCTAAAACTTGGTAAGATTAATTGCCAAAAAGACTTGGATAGGTTAGAAGATAAAATCAACCAAATAGTTGTAAAAGATTCAGATACCTATTCTAGGGAAATTGAAAAATTAGAACAACTCCACAAATCGCTTATTAAATTAGTTGATGATAAAGAGCAAGAAAACCGAATGCACCGAACACTACTTAAAGATTAACTAATGAAGAAGGATATTTCTGATTCCTATGAATGGGAAGATGAGTTTGATAGAAAGAAGAAAAAAGGTTCTGTAAAAAAGACTAACGATTACAAACGTAAATCAAAGTACAAAGCTAATTATCTTAAAGATGATTATGATTCATAATGGCAAAGAACTCTAAAATACCAACATCAGAATATATATTGTTACTAAGTGTATTATTATCTATACTATTATCATCCTATATCTTTCTGATTGTTGGAAATGAAAGATTAGGTATATTCATTGGCTTATGGGCACCAACAATAACAGGTTTAATAAATTTCATAAACATAAAGTTTAAGAAATAAAAGGTTACTTATTTAATGAAAGATGTTACAATTTTGATTCAAGGGAAGATTTCTCAAGAATCATATAATTATTATGTGGAAACATTTCCACAATTTCCCATTGTGATTTCAACATGGTCTGACCACACATTGGACTTATCGTATTTCCCAAACAACCTACAATTTATTCAATCTAAACTTCCAAAAGATAGTGGGGAGCAGAATATGAATTATCAATTCGTTTCAACTATAAATGGATTGAACAACGTAACCACTAAATATGTGGTAAAGGTTAGGGGTGATGAGTATTATTCAAATATAGATTTTATTAGAGATTTAATAGTAACCAATCCAGAAAAGATATGGACAGTACCTGTATTCTTTAGACATGGTACGGATTTCCCATACCATATATCAGACCATTTAATGGCAGCAACAACTGAAAACTTAAAGTTTATGTATGGGGCCACTAAATATGCATTTGATAATAAGTTAATATATCATGTGGTTGATGGACAACGATATTCATATTGGGAACCTGAGATAAACTTAACTAAAGGATATCTTATGGCTAAATACAAAGAAGAATTTCACAAAAGAGAGATGAATCAGATAATGGTTGAAAACTTTGATATAATTCCATTAACTGAATTAAAACCATATAAGATAATTGCAAATATATTCAAAACATATTGGTATAATAACTTCACACCAGAATTAAATCAAAGTATTTCTAAGATAGAAGATTTGTTGAAACCAAAAGCACCATACGAATTACAATGATACTAATATCACATAGAGGTAATATAAATGGGAGATTGGTTCCATTTGAGAATCAACCAAACTACATAGACACAGCAATAGCAGCTGGTTATGATGTGGAGATTGATGTGTGGTATGAAGTAGAAAGTGGTAAGTTATATTTAGGACATGATAAGGCTGATTATCAAATTGATATTGATTGGTTGGATGAACGAAGTGATAAGTTGTGGATACATTGTAAGAATATGGATTCACTTTCATATTTTAATAAAATCAACACCTTTGGACCCGAATACAATTACTTCTCACATGATAAAGATATGGGGGTATTAACATCATATGGGTACATATGGTCAACTAACCTATATGATAATGGAATTTTAGTATTACCAGAAGTGTTTGAAAAAACACCAATAGAAACAACAATCGGAATATGTTCCGATATAATTCAAAACTATAAAAAATGAAAAGAGTAGTAGCAGGAATTTGTATTAAGTATAAAGATAATATACCTCACATTTTATTAGGATTAAAACCTTCAGGTCACTGGGAATTTCCCGGTGGAAAAGTTAAGAAGGATGAAACTGATACAAATGCATTACATAGGGAATGGATTGAGGAATTGGATGCTGATATTGAAGTAGGTGATTTCTATGTGAATGTGGAGAATGGTATGTATAATGTACACTTCTACAAAGTAGAACTCAGTAAAGATGAAAACGATGGAAGTGAGGCAATTGCTAAAGAACACATTGAAGTATCTTGGCATGGTTTAGACAGTTTAGAGGATGTATCAATGGTTGTTGGTAATGATTTAGTAGTAGATTTATTAATAGAAGATTATTTGTAATATGAAAGTACGTAAGTTAGATGAATTTTTTAAAGGTTGGGTAGTTGGTAACTTCGAACCATCATTATTTAAAACTGATGACTTTGAGGTATCGGTTAAGAATTATAAAAAAGATGAATACGAACATACTCATTACCATAAAGTGGCAACTGAAATAACTATTATCACAAAAGGTAGTGCTGAGATGAATTCAGTAGTATATAATGAAGGTGATGTTATTATAATAGAACCTGGTGATAAAACCGATTTTAGAACCATTAGTGATGTAACAACAACTGTAATTAAATTTCCTTGTGTAAAGGGTGATAAGTATATTGTAGAATGAGATTATTATACATAGATATTCCAAATGCAGGAAATGAAATTTTCAACAAAAACTTTGTAAATAAAGTTGTTGAGCTAGATAATTTATTTGTACCTATACATTCAACTGGTACATCTTGGAACTACCCAGCTCAAATAAAGGGTTGGCGAGATTGGGATTTTACATCACAATCAGAGGGTAAGTTTAGGGATGTTGATGAATTTGGATACGCATCAGTTGATATTCTAGCAACCACTGTTAGGAATCCGTTTAATCTACTATATCAATATTTTATTAATGATTGGGCATGGTGTAGAAAGTATCATAATTTACCAACTGATAATCATACCATAGCAGATTTTCATAAATTTGTAGATATATACTTAGATAGGTCTATTGTATTCCATGCACCATTATTTAGAAAATCACTATTTTCTCAATTAAAAGATATCAACGGAAAATGGTTACTAACTGATACTAGTATTATTTTACGATATGAATCAATAGAAGCTGATATTAATAAGTTCAGAAAACACGTCAATTTAACTGATATTGATTTAGAATCACTTCCTAAGCAAATAGATTACTTTGATATGTACACCAAAGCGCAAGTTAAGTTACTAAAGGTATTGTGGAAGGATGATTTAGATTATTTGGGATATGAATTTGGTAAAACTATACAAAGTAAACCAATATCAAATCCACCACAAAAAGAACCTAAGAATACGAAGAAGATAGCAATATGTTTTTCTGGTGAGATTAGAGATTTGGAAAGAACTAAAGATTATTGGAGCAAACTCATTAAGGAATATGATATGGATGTGTACGCATCCTTTTGGAATGTTGAAAATGAGGAACTTGGGGATACGTTTGATAACTTCCATAGGTTGTATGATGTAAAGAAAACTGAAGTAGAATCGTTCAAATCGTTTGAACAATCAACTCTATCACAATTACGTATGGGAATCAATCCACCAAACTCATTACAACAACATCTAAGAGACTCTTGTATGAACTTTGGTACATTATCAATGTGGTATAAGATATGGAGAGCAAACCTACTTACAAAGGAATTGGATATTGATTATGATATTGTAATAAGAGCTAGAACTGATATATTCTTTGATGAACGATTGGATATAACTGAAAATGAAATGTTTAACATACCATATGGTAGAGTTAAGACATCCGATTGGAAAGATTCAGATGGTATTTGTGACTTATTTGCATATGGTTCACCTAAGTTAATGGATTATTATTCAACCTGTTTATTTTACATGATGGAGCATTTGAATAAAGATTACTATATGGTACCACATGAATTCTTCTTACACACTCACATAAATAAAGTAAGTGTACCAATACGATTTTTAGGAACTAACTTAACAATTACCAGAACATCAAAAGGTAGTGATGATGAATTATATTGTAAAGGTGTTGATGTTAAGGAGGAGATATTACAATCAGATTTTATGGAATTAACACCTAATTCAGAGCTACGTTGGCGAGGTGATATTAAAAACATCTTAAAATAATTACTATTTTTTAAAAACTCCATATTTAAGTGAGAAACTCAGAATAAATAATATGGATATCAATGAAAGAGTACAGGAAATATTGGATAAGTTAGAAGAAGCTATATCTTATGAAGATTTCCGAATGGTTGAGGAAGCTAGAAGGGAATTATTATTTGTATTAGATGATTTGGAAACTGATTACCCAACTCACGATACTGAATACTAAAAGTTACACAATTTATATATAAAAGACTCAACTTAATTGTTGGGTCTTTTTTTTTTGAAAATAAGTAAGAAAAAGCTTGTGTATGTCATTTATTATTCTTATATTAGAGTGTTGTTAAGATTGAGAGATTGGTGAACAACGTTAACCCACTTAAATTATATAATATGAATTACAAAAGATTTGACCGACATGAATTAATGAAACATGGATTCCTTTTCGATTACCACTCAACTACAATCAGATTGGTAAGAGATTACATATGGGAAACTATGAAAGAAGTACATCATCCAATACTTAATATGTTAAATGGTATATGGGATGGCTATTTATATGATGAGTTATTAGTTAAATCACTAATCCTCCCATCTGAAGATTATCGAAGAATCGAAGATATGGTTACATTGATTAATGAACATATCGAAAATCAAAAATAAATCAAATAAAGCTTGTGTACGTCAATCCAATTTCGTATATTAGAGTGTTGTTAAGATTGAGAGATTGATGACATTAATTATAACCCTTTAAAAACATAAAATTATGAGTAAATACGGAAATTCTTCTTATTGGTTAAAAGATTGGGAAGATGAAGATAGTGTAGTTGATACAATGAGTGTAGTAGAGAAGAAATCAAATGACCTCTACAAAATGGCAGCTTCTAAACGGGCTATTTCAAACTTCGTTAACATTGTTACGAATGACCAAATTGCAGTTAAATTTAGTGAAAGAGGTGATTCTTATACTGATGGTAAAAGTGTAGTAATTGGTTCTAATATATCAGAACCAAAGGATTTTGATGTTGCTGTTGGATTAGCACTACATGAAGGTTCTCACATTAAACTTTCAGATTTCCAAGTTCTTAAAGATATCTATAATATAGTTCCTACACATATTACTGATGGGGCTATTAAGAAAGGTATTATGAATTCAGTTTCAATCATCAAAGATTTATGGAATGTTGTAGAAGATAGAAGAATTGATAAATTTGTATTTGATTCGGCTCCAGGTTATAGAGATTATTACCGAGCAATGTACGATAAGTACTTTAATGATAAATTGATTGATAAGGCTTTACAATCTGATGAATATACTGAAGAGAGTGTTGATTCGTATATGTTTAGAATTATTAACATTCATAATAAGAATACTGACTTAACCGCATTAAAGGGTTTAAGAGATATTTACAAAACAATGGGATTAGGTTCTATTGATAGGTTAAAAAGTTCCTTAGATGCTTTCAATGTGGCTCTAACAATGTTTCAAACTATTATGAGTAACTTACCAACATCGGAAAGTGAAGAAGGTGATGGTGATGGTAGTAATGACCAACAAAGTGAACAACCTCAAAACGGAAATGGTGGTAATGGTTCGGATGAACCACGTGAAATGACCGAAGAAGAGTTTGATGATTTAATGAATAGTGTAGATGGTGAATCTCCAACTGGTGGTTCTGATGAATCTCCAACTGGTAGTGGAGGAATGGAATTAGATAATGTTCCTGATGAAATGGGTACACCATCCGATTCAACTAATACTGATGAAACTGAAACAACTGAAAAAGTTAAACTTTCAGATAGACAAAAACAACTTCTACAAAAGAAAATCCAAAAACAAAAAGATTTCTTAGATGGTGATATCAAAAAGAAAAAAATCACTAAGAAGGATAATAGCGATGTAGAAGCTATTCAAGAATCAGGTTCGGAAGTTACTTCGGTTGGTAGTGGTATTGAAAGTTATTATGGAAACCACCAAAAAGGTACCAAATGTATTGTAGTTAAGAGATTAACACAATCACTTTTAGAAAGTAGTATATTCCCAATGAGTTATAATAATTGGAATGTTGAAGAGAACGGCCCTATTGATAAGAGACATACGGATGCAGTTAATGATGGTATTCGAATCGGAACTATGTTAGGTAAGAAACTTCAGGTAAGAGGTGAAGATAGAAATACTATCTTCAATCGCCAAAAATATGGTAAGATTGATAAACGAATGATATCATCATTAGGATTTGGAAACGAAAATGTATTCCAATATATGGAAACTGATTCTTATAAGAAAGCTAATCTGCATGTATCAATTGATGCTAGTGGTTCAATGAATGGTGGTAAGTGGACAAATACTATGACCAATGTGGTTGCACTTTGTAAAGCAGTTGATATGATTCAAAACCTATCAATACAGGTTACGTTTAGAACTACATCTGGTGAGATACCTTATATAGTAATGGCTTATGATTCTCGTTCTGATAAGTTCTCTAAGGTTAAACAAATGTTTCCATCACTAAACGTAGGTGGTACTACTCCTGAGGGATTATGTTTTGAAGCAATTATGAAAAACTTCTTAGGTTCAAATAATGATATGGATTCATACTTCTTAAATATTTCGGATGGTGAACCTTACTTTGGTAATAATGATTTATACTATTCAGGTGAACCAGCGTATCAACATACTCGTAAAATGGTAAAACAAATAGAAGGTATGGGAATTCAAACTCTATCATACTTTGTTGATGATTATGTACGTGAAGGTGATGAACCATCAAAGGGATTTAAAATTATGTATGGT
>TARA_R110002033_G_scaffold65101_11_pt1 | contig 12819 bp, 7 predicted proteins | sample TARA_R110002033 | Tara Oceans TARA_R110002033 (sample SAMEA4397051) | marine metagenome | biome: Polar Biome; feature: [SRF] surface water layer (ENVO:00010504); material: water (ENVO:00002006), including particulate matter (ENVO:01000060) such as... | depth 5 m
TAGAACAGTTGATACAAATAGTTACAGCCAATCATAGTTTTGACTCTAATTCCTACAGTGTTGCAGTGAATCAAGAGTTAATACAAGATTTAGCAAACTACCAGTTACAAAGTGACGACATCGTTGCTTTACTACCGCCATTTGCAGGAGGTTAAAAATAAAATATTAAATAATAGTCCAGAGATAATTTCATGGAATCAAAACGTTACAACCGACAAACCATACTTTCTGAAGTAGGCCAGAGCGGTCAGGAAAAACTCAAGCAAGCCAAAGTCTTAATTATAGGATTAGGTGGTTTGGGTGCTGCCATATTGCCTTATCTGGCGGCAGCTGGAATTGGCGAAATAGGATTGCTAGACGACGATGTTATTGATGTAAGTAATTTGCAACGTCAGGTTATTTATAAAACGACGGCAATTGGGAATCAAAAAGTAGCTGAGGCTGCAAAAATGGCGTCAGAACTAAACCCGCATCTAGTAATTAATACTATTGCCGAAAGATTGTCGAGTAAAAACGCCATCGCCTTATTCAATCAGTACGATATCATAGTAGACGGTACTGATAATTTGAACACCAAATATTTAATCAACGATGCTTGTTGCGCAATAAATAAACCGTTTGTGTATGGATCAGTGTACAAATTTGAAGGGCAAGTCGCTGTTTTTAATTATAAGAACGGACCGTCGTATCGCTGTGTTTTTCCAGAAGATAATGCTACCGCTGCAAGTTGCAATGAGGCAGGAGTAATGGGAATATCAGTTGGAATTATAGGCATGTTTCAGGCAAATGAAGTGCTGAAAATGGTTTTAGGAATTGGTCAAACACTGTCTGGAAAATTGCTAATCTACAATATGCTCACAAACGAACAGCAAAAATTCAATGTGAGTAAAAAAGAGTTTTTGATCACTGATAATGAAGCTTTCGAAAAAAAATACAATAGCACAGCATCAGCTTTTGATACTATTTCTGCAACAGCACTAGAGCAGTATATTAACGATGAAAACAGCCTTCTTCTAGATGTTAGAAACCCCGAAGAAGTACCAAAATTGATCGCTAATAATTGCATTGCGATTCCGTTGTCAGAGTTGCCTTCGAAACTTGACTTACTAGACGCTACCAAAACAATCGTTGTCTTTTGTCAATCAGGTATTCGAAGTAAAATAGCCATTGAAATATTAGTAAAAGCTGACGTTAAAAAATTGCTAAACGTAGCAGGTGGAATGAATGCCATCAATAAAATTAAAAATAATGAAGTACTCTTTACTTCTTAAAAATAGAACCATGAGTAAGAAAACAGTTTTCATACAAGGGGCAATTTCAAGTGAATTTATTGCACAATCAATCGCAAAGCACCAAGGCAAACACAGCATTGGAGCACATAATATATTTTTAGGGCAGGTTCGCGCTGATGTTCATGGTGATACTAAGGTAAAAGCCATAGAATACACCGCTTATGAAGAAATGGCAAACGAAAAACTAGACGCCATTAGAGAGAAGGCTTTTGCCAAATATGACCTTGTTTGCATGCACATTTATCACAGTTTAGGTGTTGTTGAAGTAGGAGAAGTTTGTTTATTTGTCTTCGTTTCTGCAACGAGAAGAAAACAGGTTTATGAAGCCACAGAATCAATTGTGAACTGGATTAAAGAAGACGTGCCTATTTTTGGAAAAGAACTTTTCGAAAACGAAGAAAGCACTTGGAAAGTGAATACTTTATAGCGATTAGCTCAGAAGCAGTACGTTTTTTTGACTAACAAATGCTTTTGATTTTAAATAAACACATAAAAATAGTTTTACTGTTGCTTTACATTTCGTTAGCCAACTTTAAAAACACTAGATTATTAAAATGGTAGATATCACACACAAAATAAATACGTTGCGTTCAGCAACAGCGATGGCTACTGTTTTAGTCAGTCATCAAAATACAATAGACGCAATTGTCAATAACTTGGTTCCAAAAGGGAATGTGCTCGAAATGGCAAAAACTGCAGGATTATTTGCAGTTAAAAACACCCATTTGGCTATTCCAGATTGCCACCCGTTACCTATAGAGTATACTGCTGTCGCTTATGAAATACACGATTTAAGTATCGATATTTTGTTCACAGTCAAAACAGTGTATAAAACAGGAGTAGAGGTAGAGGCCATGCATGGCGCTTCGATTGTGGCGCTAACCATGTATGATATGCTGAAACCTATTGATAAGCAAATCGAAATTTCGACTATCAAACTTGTAGAAAAAAAGGGCGGAAAATCGTCTTTTAAAAACAACTTTGACAAACCTATAAAAGCAGCCGTTTTTGTTTGTTCTGATTCTATATTTGCAGGTCAAAAAGAAGATCGTTCAGGAAAAGTTATCGTCGAGAAATTAGATTCTTACGGAGTAGAAACCACGCATTACGAAATCATACCTGACGAAATTGATTATATCCAAGAGCGTACAAGAAAGTACAGCCTAGACAATCAATTGGTTATTTTCACAGGTGGAACTGGACTTTCGCCACGTGATGTAACACCGCAAGCGTTAGAGCCTTTGCTAGAAAGCCGCATTCCGGGTATCGAAGAGGCTATCCGTAATTATGGTCAAGACCGCATGCCATATGCTATGTTATCGCGATCAGTTGCGGGAACTTTAGGAGATAGTTTAGTGCTGGCATTACCGGGCTCTACAAACGGTGCAAAAGAATCTATGGATGCTATTTTTCCGCATGTTCTGCACATTTTTCACATATTTAAAGGCACTAATCATGACGCCAAATAACAGCCTCTTAACGGACGATTTTGGACGAAAGCACAACTACCTGCGCATTTCTTTAATTGAGAAGTGCAATTTGCGTTGTACCTATTGCATGCCTGCAGACGGAATCCCATTATCTCCAAAAGCCGACATCATGTCTGCCGATGAAATTTTTGAAATCGCCAAAACCTTTGTGGATTATGGTGTCGATAAAATCAGACTTACTGGTGGCGAACCTTTATTACGCAAAGACTTTCCTGCGATAATTAAACAGTTGTCCTCGCTCGAAACCGAAATATCAATAACTACAAACGGCATTCTAATCGACAGGCATTTAGCCGTTTTAAAAGAGTGTAAAGTTTTTAAAATCAATTTGAGTTTAGACACTTTGGTGGCAACTAAATTCAATGCCATCACCCTGCGCAATCAGTTTTCGATTGTCATGGATAATCTGGCGTTGTTATTAGAGCATAATTTCAAAGTAAAAATAAATGTAGTGCTTATCAAGGGATTCAATGAGGACGAAATTATCGACTTTATTGCCCTAACAAAAGAGATGCCCATTTCGATTCGGTTTATAGAATTCATGCCTTTTGCGGGTAATGAATGGGACAGCAGTAAAATGGTGACGCAGCAGGAAATTTTGAGCCAAGTAGAAGCACATTACACGCCTGAAAACGTCGATAAATTAATTGATGAAGCTAACTTTACCGCAAGGGAATACAAGATTAAAGGTCACAAAGGAAGCTTCGGAATCATTAGTTCGATAAGCAATCCGTTTTGTGATGGATGCAATCGCATTCGATTGACTGCAAACGGCAAAATAAAAAACTGTCTGTTCTCAAATTCTGAGACTGACTTGCTAACGCCTTTCCGCAATAACCAACCTATAGAAGACGCAATTTCGGCCGCTATAAAAAGTAAAAAGAAGGTGAGAGCCGGCATGACTACCACCGCCGAAATCAACGATCCTACCTTAAATCAAGACAACCGCAGCATGATCAGCATAGGCGGATAATTTCATTAGAATGATCAGGAGCAATTCCCGTCATTCGTTACAACACATTTGCTTTCAAATCCTTTTTCTAGCAGTTGGCAGGAGCTTCCTTTGGTCGCTCTGCCAGCTGCAGTAAAAGCAATTTTCTAGCTGCATTAGGTTTTCACTTCTCCCGGGGCTAGGGGAGTTGTGGGGTAACAATGACTATTATAATGTACCATTATCAATAAAACAGAGTACGATTTTAATTATCTATTTGGAATTAATGTTCAGATTTTTCGGATATTTATTTGTATGTTTGGGAATGTAAAGAAGTATAATTTTGCGCACATTTGCATTACATATTATTTACAATTATGTCTTATATATTTAAAAATTTACAATACAATATATAAAGAACAACGGAGAATTTAACAAACCAGTGTACGATGCCAATACTAAACGACATAATTGATTGGGCTGAAAATAAGCCAGTTTTTTGGCAAGTTGCAATTGACCGCTTAATTAGAAATAATGAACTTACTGAAAATGACATTTCAGAACTCAAAGAAATTTGTAAAGTAGATTACGGATTATCTAAATTTGTTTTCAATGAAGTTGATTTTGACGATTTAAGAAATTTTGCAAAAAACTCAACTAGTAGTAATAATGTTGTACTTTCTAAGATTTCCAATGTAGATAATGTAAACGCTCTATCAAAAGCTAGTGAACTAGAATTTGCGCCAAAAGGCCTAACGATTATCTACGGAGATAATGGTTCAGGAAAATCAAGTTATGTGAGTATTTTAAAACACGTCTGCAATACAAGAGGTCAGAAGCCCAAAATAAATGTTAACCTGTATGACCCAACTTGTTTTGGAAAAGATAAAAAGGCAGATATTGAGTATACAATTGATGGGACAAATTTCAATACAGTGTATCTCGTTAATGAACAGGTAGATAACTCTGTTTTAAAAAGCATTGACGTTTTTGATACGTTTAGTGCAAATCATTACATTGACGGAGAAGATGAAATTGCTTTCATTCCTCAAGGTTTATCTATTGTAGAAAAATTAGCAATAGATGTAAAAAGGGTTGAAAACGGTCTAAATGCAGAATTATTGAGTCTTGATTTACAGAAATTCGACCACACACTTTTGGAAGTCTCTGATTGTTCAACTGCAAATACATTTCTCGAAAACTTAAATTCAAATTCAACTCTTGATGAGTTAAGAGCTGAATCAATTTGGACTTCAACTAAGAGTTCTAGAATTGAAGAATTAATTATAGAAATTGATAAGTTAAAAGCGACAGACCCAAAGAAAAGTTTAAAAGAAAATGAAGAAAAAATAAAGCGTTTCGAAATTTTACAAAACAAATTTCAAGCGCTTGAAAATCAATTAACAGGTGCGATTTTAATAGATTTAAAACTAACATTAAACAATTTTGTAACAACATGCGAAGCTCTAAAAGAATCTTCTGAAAAAGCATTCACTGAATTGCCAATTGAAGGTGTTGGTAATAGTTCTTGGAAATTACTTTGGGAGAGTGCTCGAAAATTCTACAATTTAAGTACCGAAACAGAAAATTTCCCAGAAGTAAATGAAGACAGCAATTGCCCACTTTGTCTACAAGATTTAGATGAAGATGCAAAAAACAGATTTGTGTCTTTTGAAAGTTTTGTAAAGAATGACATTCAGAAAACTTATGATGGAGCGTTTGATAAATTTAATTTAGCAAATGAAAATTTAAATAAAATAGATTTCTCTTTTGAGGAACTAAATCCTACAGCCATTGAACTTGATGAGATAATTGATGATTATTTACAAATTCAAATAAAATATTTAGAATCGCTTTCAAATCAAAGGGATAATTTAACAGGTCTTTTTGAAAGAAAAAAAATAGTTGAAGTAATTGAAGTAATTGAACTAGAAAATACGCCTAAGACATTAATTCAAGAATCAATTAAAAGTTTAACAGAAGCAAATGAAAAACTGAAAGTTCTATCAATTGAAGATGATTTAATTCCACTCAATAAAGAATTAAATCAATTAAAAGGAGAAAAAAAGATTTTCGATTTTAAACCCAAATTAGCTCGCGAAATTTATCGTCAGAAAAAAATAAAACTACTTAATCAGTGCATCAGTAAATGTACTACTCGAACAATTACGACACATAGTAATGAGTTAGCTACAAAATATATCAGTCAAAATCTTAAACAAAACTTCAAAACTGAACTTTCAAAACTAGGTTTTAAAAATATTAAAATAGAAACCGAAACTAAAGGTCAAAGAGGAAAACAATACCATTATTTAAGACTTGACGAACAAAATTCAAATGGAATTGTATTAAAAGACATTTTAAGTGAAGGAGAACATAGATGCATTTCATTAGCAACGTTCTTGTCTGAATTATCCACTTCAGAACATAAAAGCGCTATAATTTTTGACGATCCAGTTTCATCTCTAGACCATAAATGGCGAAATAAAATATCAAAAAGAATTGCAGAAGAAGCTTTAGAACGACAAGTTATAGTTTTTACTCACGATATCACTTTTTTACTAATGATTCAAGAGCATTCTGAAAATCTGAATTGTAATTTAGAGATAAAGAGTCTCACGAGAAAGAAACAAGAAACAGGACTAATTGCAAGCAACCCACCCTGGGAGCTTTACCTGTTGGAAAACGTATCGGATTGCTAAAAAATGAATATCAACAATTAGAAAAAATTGAGCGAACGGAAACTGATGAAGTTTATAAAGAACGAGCAAAATATTTATATGGAAAACTTCGAGAAACTTGGGAGCGTTTTGTTGAAGAAGTATTCTTAAATGGAGCAATTCAAAGATTTGGCAGAGCAATACAAACTCAACGTTTATCAAAAATTGTAGATTTATCGGATGAGGATTATAACCTTGTTGAAAAAAACATGAGTAAATGTTCTACTTATTTTACGGGACACGATACCGCAGGAACTTTAATTGAGGAAATGCCTGATTCTGCCGAATTTCTTGTTGACGTGACGACTTTAGATCAGTACATAGGTCAAATTAGAAAACGTAGAACATAACCAGTCATAATATTTTCTTCCCATTGCCGCAAAATTCTCTTCAAATCTTAAGTTAGTGGTTAAGCCAACATTTAAAATTATTTCATTTATCTCTAATACATAAATCCTAAACTGTATGATTTACCAACAATCTAAAAATCCAATCTAGCTACCAAGTTTCCTCATAAAATCTTCCACAAGCCATTTCGAGTTAAAGTATACTATTGTTGTAGATGTATTAATTTGCTTCATGGCGATGAAATACTTGATATAGTTGTTATCTAAAAGAGTCGTAAATAATAGCCCTGATGGGAGCGGCATCCTCGTAACGTAGTGGAGAGATACAGCGTACAGCAGGAGGGGAGTTCTTGAAAACTGCGGTTGTGGTGCTCCTAAAATAAGATGTAGCGATGTATGTATGTTGGTTATTTTATTAAATACACTGTAACAGATTTCAAAAAACACACTCTTATATTAAAACGATTAGTACAAACAAAAATACAGCTATGAAAAGAATTGTTATAAGTGGTCTTATGCTTTGTTCGGGGATGGTTTCTCAAGCGCAATCAATTGACAAGATTATCACAGTCAAAAAAGTTACCGAGGTAGAAACGATACTTGCTGCAGATGATATGCAAGGGCGTGCAACTTTTACCAAAGGGATTGATAAGGCTTCTGGTTACATCGAAAACCAATTTAAAAAGATAGGTTTAGAGACTTTTAACGGTGCCAAAGATTTCCGCCAAGAGTTCGAAATGACCGAATCCAAAACTAAAAGTCTGAACGTTCAAATTAACGGAAAGACTATTGAGCAAGACGATATGATTGCTTTTTCATATCAGCCGGAGGCCTCTTTTACAGAAGACAGTCCTATTGCTGTAGTGAATATTAGAGCAGGGGATTCTTTTGGACCAAAGTTTTATGAGTATTACCAGAGTGATAAAAACCTACTGGTGCTTGTAGACAACTCGTTTAAGAGAGTGATGCCAAATTTGCGACACATGAACCAAGTGGCGGCAACTCCTGGGAAAAATACGGTAGTTTTTGTGTTTGGTCCTACTGAAGCAACACATTTTAAAATTGATGTGAAAAATACCGTGAGCACAAACAAATTAAACAATGTTGTAGGTGTTTTGAAAGGGAAGAGTAAACCAAATGAATATGTGATTTTCTCAGGACATTATGATCACTTAGGAATTGAATCGGTTGCGGCGGATGCAAACCAAAACGAAACAGATTCTATTTACAACGGTGCCAATGATGATGCTGCAGGAACGACTGCGGTAATTATGCTGGCTGACTATTTTAAGAAAATGAATAAAAACGAACGCTCGATAATTTTTACTGCTTTTACAGCGGAGGAAATAGGAGGCTATGGTTCAAAGCATTTTTCGAAACAAATGGATGCAGCACAAGTAGTGGCGATGTTTAATCTCGAAATGATAGGAACAGAATCAAAATGGGGAAAAAACTCAGCGTACATCACGGGATTTGATAAGTCAAATATGGGCGAAATTTTACAGAAGAATTTACAAGGTTCGCAGTTTCAATTTCATCCAGATCCGTATCCAGAGCAGCAATTGTTCTACAGATCAGACAATGCTACACTGGCGAAGTTAGGAGTGCCTGCGCATACAATTTCGACTTCTAAAATGGATAGTGAAGCAAATTACCATAAAGCGAGTGATGAGATAGGAACGTTAGATATGAACAACATGACCGAGATTATCAAGGCGATTGCAATTAGTTCATCGACTATTATTAGTGGTGAAGATACGCCTACAAGAGTAGATACGACGCAATTGCGATAAGCTTAGATTTCGCTCAAAGCGCAAAAAATATTTCAGGGAAACCATTTAAGAAATAAGAAATTAAGTCAGTTACTTAATTCATCTTGTTTTTTAAATGGTTTCTTTTTTCGAAAAAAAGCAAGACAAAGAGTGCTACATTTCAATAAGCAATACTTCAAAAATTTCCTTTGGAGCTTCGCAAATAGAGCAACAATAGGATTCAGATAAATCTTGAAAAAGGGTACCTGCAGCTATGTTTTGTGTAAGATCACCATATTTAGCGTTGTAGATAGTAAGGCAATCTTGGCATTGATATACTTCTTGCATTTCGTTTTCTTGAGCGCTAGTTTCTATATTTCTCGATGGAGTTTCACTTCCTAATTCTTCAAAATATTTTTTACTTAGTTCGATTAAAATAGTAGGCAACTCTAATTTATCCACATCTTGAACATGCACCTGATACTCTCTTGTATTGGGATCAAAATTGCGAGCATACAAAACATTGTAAGTGTCTCTAATTTTTATCGATTGTAAATCTTGTGGTAAACTGTTCTTTTCTACGACAATCGAAGTAAAATAATGGCCGTCTCGATTGTAATTAGAAATACCAAACGTAAGTCCGTAAGTACTTATATCAAACTGATCTAATGTTCGCACCAATAAAGTCTTCAGTTCCAGTGCCCATTGCTCTGCAACGGGGAGATGCCAATTCAATTCTAATAGTGAGTGACGAATATTGATTCCTTTCTTGCCCAAGAATTTTTCCCAATCTAATTTTCGATCTTTCGGAATCCCTTTTATGACAAAGGATTTCCAAGGCGTGATGCTGATTTTTCCAATCTTGCATTCGAAGCACAAATCACACATTTCTTTTAAAAACTCCAAATCATACAAATTGTTTCTCCAGTACAATCCCAACCAATATTGGTCGATTCCCAGTCGATTCATACCTTCATAGTAAGGAAAAGGATGAAACGGAATTTGTAGTGATTTTTCGATGGTTCGGTTATTAGTATCTAGAGTTTCACTGACAATATTGAAGATTTTGCTGATTCCTATCGCCTCGTTAGCAACTAATTTTTCGATGTAATAATAAATGGTAGCAATGTCCCAACTGTAAATTAACGCGGGATAGACTTCCATGCGCTCCCAACCTGGCAACCGAATGTACATAAACCAATAATCATCATGCTCAGAAGCGATAAAATTAATATGTCCCGTGAATAAAGGAACAAGTTGTTGTTTAGGATCTGTGATGTTGACTTTCAGCTTGGGTTGTCCTTGAAACTGCTCTAAAACATAGAGAAATTTGTTTCCAGTAAGCCAAGAGGTACTGGTGAAAATATCTGTAGAAACATAAGAGGAAACGATATTATTTGCTGCAGAACTATCCGGGAAAATAAATTTGTAAGTGCTATTTTTTATATCACTATTTTCAATAAAAGCCTCGGGAAAAATAATGTCTTGTCTCGATCCAAAAGAGAGATTTTTTAAATTTTGATTTAAAGCTAGGTTTACAATATTACGCAATTCTCCCGGTGAAATCACGCCTCCTTTTACTATTAATCTCGTTAGCTTCATCTTTTCTGGTGTTATGTTTTTTTAGTATTTAGTCTCGGTCTCAGTTTGCAGTTATTAGTCTCAGTAATCAGTCTCAGTATTCAGTCTTGGTTTGCAGTCTCAGTTTGCTGTTATTAGTATCAGTATTCAGTCTTGCCTTTGGATTTTGTTTTCTTTGATTAAGTAACTTTGATTGATGTTCCTCATCTTTTTATTTGCATTTTGCTAGCAGTTCTTTTACTTCAGTTTTGCAACTTCCGCAGCCTAATCCTGCACCGGTGCTGTTGCAGAGTTCGGTGAAATCAATGGTTCCTGATTTGATGGCGTCTTCGATGTTTCCGCTTCCTACTTGGCTGCAGGAGCATACTAGTCTTCCTGAAACTGCTTTTGCAGTAGCGCGTCCTCGCAATAATAAATCTCTTTTATCGGCGAGTTCGATTTTGCTTTCGATCATTGTTTTAAATTCTGCAAATTCATTTTTGTCACCCATTAATATGGCACCTACAAGCAAATCGTCTTTAACAATACATTTTTTATAGTAGCGCTTTTTTAAATCGGCAAATACAATTTCTTCATAGGAATCATCATTGTGTGGAACCGTAACCTGACCAATACTGCAGAGATTGATATCTTCAAGTTTTAAAATATTCATCAATACTGATCCATTATAACTGCTGTTCACATCTCCGCTAAGATAATTTGCCAGTAATCCCGCTTGCTCTTCTGCGGCTGAGGTGATTCCGAAAAGTTGGTTGTTAAATTCTGCGATTTCGCCTATGGCAAAAATATTTGGTACCGAAGACTGTAAATACTGATTCACTTTGATTCCACGACCACAAGCAAGCCCGGCCTCTTTTGCAATTTCGATATTAGGAATCGTCCCAATAGTATACACAATAGCATTAGCAGTCAAAACCCGCCCACTTTTCAGGCTGATTTCGAGTTCGTTTTTATTGCTGTCAAAAACAGTGCTCACTTCGTTGTCAAAATAGATTTGGATATCCCTGAGTTGCACTTCTTCGGCAAGTAGTTTGCTAGATATTCGATCTAATTGACGCTCCATCAATCTTGAGGCACGCTGAATTATTGTGATGTTTACCTTTTTATGTTTTAAAGCAGCTGCTAATTCAAGTCCGAGTAAACCACCACCTACAATGACTACATGTTGCTCTGTGGGTGCTAAGCCAGTTTGCTCTAAGTGATATTTGAGTTGGTCAGCGTCCTCTTTTTTTCGAATGGTAAAACGTCCCGCTAGATGCAACTGAGCATTCTCAGGCACAAATGACCGACTACCCGTAGCCAGAATCAGTTGATCGTATTTGTGTGCAGTGCCATCACTATCTATGATTGTATTTTCAGTAGCCTTGATAGCATCTATACCAACAGCTGTTTTTAAAGTAACATTTAGTTTTTTAAGCTCTACAGCATTAATTTTTGAGAGTTGTTCCCAACTGCGTTCTTCGGTTAGATATTCAGGGAGTAAAACGCGGTTGTAAAAGGGGTTTTCTTCTTTCGAAAAAACGACAATTTCGTCAGCTGTATTTAGTTCACGATAATTTTGTATGAATCTAAAAGCTGCAGCGCCCGCACCCACGATTGCAATTTTACTTTTTGGTTTCACATATTTAGTCACAGCGACCAAGGTAAATTTAAAATCAGGTTCCTTTGAAACGGGGTCTACAATAGTATTGGTCAAATTATTGGCTCTGCTTAAATCGGTATTTAGTTGCCTGCCCCAGTGCATCGGTAAAAATACTACGCCTTCTTTAATGGTGGTGGTGATATTTGCTTTAACGCGTACAAGGCCATTTTTGCTTGCAATTTCGACCAAATCACCTTCTTTTATTCCTTTTTTACACGCATCAATGGGGTTGATTTCCAAAAAGGGTGTTGGCTTGTGTGTCATTAATCGAGACACTTTTCCAGTCTTTGTCATGGTGTGCCATTGATCTCGAATGCGTCCTGTGGTTAAAATAAAGGGAAATTCATCATTTGGTTCTCCAGAAGTATTTTCGATTGCTGTAGGCACAGTGAAATTGGCTTTTTGCGAAGGCGTAAAGAATTTTTTATCTTCAAATAGGCGCGGAGTTCCAGGATGGCGGTAGTCAGAAACGGGCCATTGAAACGTTCCTTCATTTTTTAAACGGTCGTAATTCAAGAATGAAATATCCATGTTGGTGTCACGTGTCATGTGGCAATATTCCTTGTAGATTTCCTCTGTTGAGTTATAATCAAAACCAGAGAATTTCATCTTTTTAGCAAATCGCAGTAAAATATCGACATCTGCTAGTGCTTCTCCAGGTGGATTAATCCCCTTAGCTAAGTAGGAAATCCTTCTTTCAGAGTTGGTCATGGTACCTTCCTTTTCTAACCACCCTGCAGCAGGTAACAATAAATCAGCATATTTTGTAGTCTCGGCTTTATGCGAAATATCTTGAACTACTACAAATTTGGCTTTTGCCAAAGCGACCTCAGCTTTTCGTGCATCTGGCAAACTCACTAATGGGTTGGTACAAATAATCCAAATCGCTTTCATCTTTCCAGAATCGAGCGCTTCAAACATTTCTGTAGCTGTCAATCCGGGATTTGGTGAGATGCTGTCTACTCCCCAAAAATCAGCAACTTCTTGGCGGTGTTCTGGGTTGGTTAAATCTTTGTGAACAGCAAGTAAATTAGCCATACCACCCACTTCACGACCACCCATCGC
>TARA_R110002033_G_scaffold82505_1_pt1 | contig 12807 bp, 13 predicted proteins | sample TARA_R110002033 | Tara Oceans TARA_R110002033 (sample SAMEA4397051) | marine metagenome | biome: Polar Biome; feature: [SRF] surface water layer (ENVO:00010504); material: water (ENVO:00002006), including particulate matter (ENVO:01000060) such as... | depth 5 m
AAATGACGATGAATAAGTGCTTCATCTGCTTCAGCAATATATTCTGAACGGTCACCTCGTAAAAACAAAGTGTCTTTCTCAAAAATGGCATGTATAGGCAATGCTTCTCCTACTTCTGAGACGTTCTCTTTTAATACCTCTAAATTAATACGTAAGCCCAATTGACCTTTTTCTACCCAATATAGATTCTTAAGCAAAAACATTCGAGTTCCTATATCGGTAACATAATTGCTTAAAGCTTTGTCAGCTTCACCTCTTGTTTTTATTTGTGAAAAGTCTAATTGACTTAAGCCTTCTAAAATAGCATCGTGATGCACAGGGTAGTAGCGTGGTGAAATATCAGCAACTATTAACTTATTAACTAATTCTGGATATTTTGAAGCAAAAAGCATTGCGGTTTTTCCGCCCATGGAATGACCTAATAATATGATATCTTCTAGATTATTAGTTTCACAGTAAATCTTTAAATCTTCAGCCATTAACTCGTAATCAAATGCATTAGAATGAAAACTGCGACCATGGTTTCTTTGGTCTACGAGGTGAATTTCAAAATTAGATTCAGAAAATTGTTTGGCTAAAGTTTTCCAGTTGTCTCCCATGCCTAAAAATCCATGTAGAATAATAAGTGGTTTTCCTTTGCCTATAATGTTTGAGTATAGTGTCATGTTTTTAGTCTAGTTTCAAAGTTTCAAAATAATAGTGTGTTTATAGTGTAATTGCGACTCTTTGGCGTAATAACTAAACTACTTCAATTTATCTAAATACATTCCAATAACATTCTCAATGCCTAAATATAAACTTTCAGCAATTAAGGCATGTCCTATTGAAACTTCTAGTAAACCTGTAATGTTTTCTTTAAAAAAATTAATGTTTTCTAAAGACAAATCATGTCCGGCATTAATACCCAGTTGCATCGTGTTTGCTAAGCCTGCACATTCCATGTAAGGATTTATGGCATCTTTATTTCCTAAACTATATTGATGAGCAAAGGCCTCAGTGTAAAGTTCAATTCGGTCAGTACCTGTTGCTTTTGCGCCTTCAATTTGGTGTAAGTCTGGGTCTACAAAAATAGAAGTTCTAATTCCGTTCTTTTTAAACTCTTTTATTACATCAATCAAAAAATCTTTATGTTTTAGCGTGTCCCAACCTGCATTAGAAGTAATAGCATCTACAGCATCTGGCACCAAAGTAACTTGCGTTGGTTTAATTTTTAAAACCATGTCTATAAATTTAGGAATTGGATTTCCTTCAATATTATATTCTGTGTAAACTTCGGATTTTAAATCGTAGGCGTCTTGGTAACGAATATGTCTTTCGTCTGGTCTTGGGTGAATGGTTACCCCTTCCGCTCCAAAACGCTGCACATCTTTTGCAAACTGAACAACATTAGGCGTATCACCACCACGACTGTTTCTTAGCGTTGCGATTTTATTTATATTAACACTTAATTTAGTCATTATTATAGATTTTGAATTACAAAAATACAAACAAGAGCACGCTTTTTGTGGTTATTTTTGATTAATTTGCACCTTAATTAATACTGAATAATGGAGCTTCAAAATTTTGTAATAAATGATATAAAACCGCTCAGTGTAACTGATAAAGTTAGCGATTTAAAATTGTTATTTAATCAGTTGACATATTCTCATATTCCTATTTTAAAGGATGATGTTTATATGGGTTGTATTTCTGAAACAGATACACATTGTTTTGAGGGTAATGTTACAATTAGTGATTGTAATTATGCTATAGAGGGTTTTTATGTAAGACCAACAACAAACTGGTTAGATGTGCTAGAGGCTTTTGCGCAAAACGATTCTAACATAATGCCAATTTTAGATAAGAATAATAAGTATCTTGGGTATTATGAGCTAAATGATATCATTCACTTATTTAATGAAACACCATTTTTTGCGGAGCCAGGTGGGATTTTAATTGTAGAAAAAGGTATTAATGATTATTCTTTTAGCGAAATAAGTCAGATTGTAGAATCTAACGATGCTAAACTTTTGGGTGCTTTTATCTCTAAAATGGATGGTGATTTGGTGAAAATCACGTTGAAAATTGGTAACGGAAGTCTTAATGAGGTTATTCAAACCTTTAGACGTTACAGTTATAATATTGTTTCTGGTCATGAAGACGATTCTTATATTGAAAGTTTAAAAGAACGTTCTCAATATCTTGATAAATACTTAAACATGTAATATTGATGAAACGAGTATGTTCAAGATTTTATCATCTAAACGAATGATTAATAGCGAACAGCATGTGACCATTGAAAAATAATAAAGAGAAACGCATGAAAGTAGCAATTTACGGTCAGAATTATGTTAAGGAAACCACGCAGAAAGCGGTGGAACTGCTTCTTGATGTATTATTACGGAAAGAGGCGAACGTTTTTTTTGAAAACGAATTTCTTAAAACCCAAAATTCTGCCATTAGGAATAGTTCTGCAATTAGAACATTCGATTCGTTAGATAAAACTTTTGATTTATTAATAAGTGTAGGAGGTGATGGTACTATTTTAAGAGCTGTAACCTATGTTAGAGATTTGGGTATTCCTATAGTAGGAATAAATACAGGTCGCTTAGGGTTTTTAGCAACCATACAGATTGATGATATAGAAACAGCACTCACTGAAATTTTTAAAGGTGATTACAAAATTTCAGAACGTTCATTATTAAGTGTGTCTACAGATCTAGAACACGAAGATATTTTGAAAACAAATTTTGCTTTAAATGAAATAGCGATAAGTAGAAAGAATACAACTTCTATGATTACTGTAGATACGCATCTAAACGCTAAGTATTTAACATCGTATTGGGCAGATGGCCTTATACTTTCTTCGCCTACCGGTTCTACAGGTTATTCTTTAAGTTGTGGAGGTCCTGTAATTGTGCCAGACGCAAAGAGTTTTGCTTTAACGCCAATTGCACCTCATAATTTAAGTGCGCGTCCGTTAATTATTCCAGATAGTACAACAGTAACACTGAAAGTAAATGGAAGAGAGGATCAATTTTTAATGTCATTAGACTCAAGGATTGTTACACTTTCTAATTCTACCATAGTAACCATAAAAAAAGCAGATTTTGTTGTAAAAATGGTAGAGTTGTTAGACGAATCCTTTTTAGAAACACTCCGAAAAAAATTACTTTGGGGCGAAGATCGACGTAACTAATAGTATTTTATTACAATAAATACCCATAAAAGCAGTTAATCTGTAATACATTTTGTTTCAAATTGTTCCACAAATTCTGAATTGTTATATTTGCAAACTTTGAAAAATTTATGAGGTATTTTTTTCTTTTTTTATTAGGTACTTTTATCATTAATACTGCTGATGCTCAAATTTATGAGGTTGGTATCTTTGCTGGTGGAAGTAACTTTATTGGTGATGTTGGTTCTAGTAAATATATTGCACCAAATCAACCTGCTTTTGGTGCATTAGTAAAATGGAACAGAAGCCCAAGACATTCATTTAGAGCTTCTGTCATTTTTACGGACTTAAAAGGTGTTGACGGAAAATCTGATGATGCTAGAAGAGTAGAGCGTGGTTATGAGTTTAATACAAGTATAATAGAGATATCTGCAGGTATGGAATTTACATTTTTAGATTTCGATTTGCATACAAGCGGAATGAAAGGTACACCTTATTTGTATTCGGGTATTTCTGTGGCCAATCACGATAATTTTTATTTTTCAGAAACAGGTCAAATTATATCAGAAAATACAAATAGTTGGGCTTTTGGTATTCCTATGGCATTGGGTTATAAAACAAATATATCTAATCATTTAATTTTAGCAGGTGAAATAGGAGCACGTTATACATTTTCTGATGAATTAGATGGAAGCGTGCCAGATGGAGAATTCAGGGAACAGTACAGTTTTGGGAATACTAATAATAATGATTGGTATATGTTTACCGGATTTACATTAACTTACACCTTTGGTCGACGACCTTGCTATTGTAATTTTTAAAATGAGCATAAAAGAACAAATAAATAAAGATAAGCTTCCTCAACATGTTGCAATTATAATGGATGGCAATGGACGTTGGGCTAAGCAACAAGGTTTAATAAGGGCTATTGGTCATGAAAACGGTACCAAATCAGTAAGGCAAACCGTCGAAGCCAGTGCAGAACTAGGTATTAAAAACCTAACACTATATGCCTTTTCTACAGAAAACTGGAATAGACCAAAGCTAGAAGTTCAAACTTTAATGAAACTTTTAGTTAAATCACTAAAGAAAGAGATTAAGACTTTACAAGACAACGGTATTAAACTTAATGCAATTGGTTGTTTAAATGATTTGCCAAAAAAAGCTCATAAAGAACTGTTAGAAGTTATAGAAAAGACAAAAAATAATACAAATATGACATTAACCTTGGCGTTGAGCTATGGTTCTCGTGAAGAAATTGTTAATGTTGTTAAAGAATTGTCAGTTAAAGTTAAAAATAATATAATTTCTTCTGAAAGTATTGACGAATCAATTATTAATAAGCATCTTTACACGCAAAATTTACCAGACGTAGACTTGCTTATTCGCACAAGCGGAGAACAACGTATCAGTAACTTTTTGCTTTGGCAGATAGCCTACGCGGAATTATATTTTACAGATATTTTATGGCCAGATTTTAAAAAAGAAAATTTATATGAGGCAATCATAAACTATCAAAACAGAGAACGAAGATTTGGAAAAACAAGCGAACAACTTACCTAATAATTCAGTATTGAAGTCAATTATAAAACTTTTTTGTACTGTATTCCTCTTTACAATTTCATTTAACAGTAATGCACAAGTTGAAGGTGGAGAAACCTATTTAATCAAAGAGATTAAAGTAACAGGTAACACTAATTTTAGTGCACAAACAATTATTGCCTATTCTAAACTTAGAAAGGATGAAGAAATTCAGGTTGGTGGTGAAAAAATAGCCAATGCAGTAAAGACTTTATGGAAGTCTAATCTATTTAGTAGCATAGATATTTATGTTACAGATATAGACGGTAGCACTGCTAATTTAGAAATTAATTTAAGTGATTTACCAGAATTGAAAGATTTAACTATAGAAGGTATTAAGAAAGGTAAAAAAGATGAGGTTATTGCTGAAAATAAGCTAAAAGCCGGAACGAAAGTTACCGAAAACCTCATTGCAACTACAAAGAATTACCTAACTAATAAATATAGAAAGAAAGGATTTTTAAATACTAAAGTCAAAATAACAACTTCACAGGTTCTTGATTCAGTTGAAAAAGAGCGTGTAAATATGCTTATTGATATTAATAAAGGACAGAAAGTAAAAATAAAGTCTATTAATTTTGAAGGTAATGAGAAAATAACTGACAAAAAGCTTCGTAAAGCAATGAAAAACACGAAGCAAAAAAGTTTTAGTCCTTTACGTTTGTTAAAGCGTTCTAAATATATCGAAGACGATTTTAGAGCAGATTTAGTAAGTCTGGTAGATTATTATAAAGAGAATGGATATAGAGATGCTAGAGTTATTTCTGATTCTATTTCTTATTTAGATAAAAAAACAATTAGTCTAGATATTAAAGTAGAAGAGGGGGAAAAATATACCTTCGGTAAAATTACTTTTGTTGGTAATACAGTATATTCGGATAGACAGTTAGGACTTCTATTAGGTATAAAAGAAGGTGATACTTATAATGGCGTGGAATTAAGAGAGCGTATTGCAGATGATACTAATCCAGATGCTCAAGATATTACCAATGCATACCAAAATAACGGTTACATGTTCTCAACAATAAATCCAGTTGAGGTAAGTGCTGAGGGTAATGTTATAGATATGGAAATTCGTATTTCAGAAGGTAAACCAGCATATTTTAATAATGTTACTATAGTAGGTAATGATGTTACTAATGACCATGTTGTTTATAGAGAGATTAGAACACGTCCAGGTCAATTATATAAAAAGTCTGATATTATTAGAACAATTAGAGAGTTAGGACAACTTGGATTTTTTGATGCACAGCAAATAGTTCCTAATATTAAGAATCCAAATCCTGTGGATGGAACTTTAGATGTTGAATACTCTGTTGTAGAACAAGGTTCAAGTCAAATACAACTGCAAGGTGGTTATGGTGGTGGTGGCTTCATTGGTACATTAGGGTTGTCATTCAATAACTTTTCAATAAAAGATATATTTAAGAAAGATGCATATAAGCCAGTTCCAAGAGGAGATGGACAAAGTTTAGCATTAAGACTTCAAGCAAGTCAGTACTTCCAGACTTATAGTTTTTCATTTAGTGAGCCTTGGCTTGGAGGTAAAAAACCTTACCAAATGTCAACCTCTTTGTCGCACTCTAAGCAATTTTTATACGATTCAAGTACAGGTAGAGCAAATAAAGAGAGAAGTTTTAATATTACAGGTTTAACTTTAGGTTTGTCTACTAGGCTTTCTAAGCCAGATGATTATTTTGTTTTATCACAAGCATTAAGCTTTCAACATTATAACCTAAATAACTATACAACTAGTTTATTTACATTTGGAGACGGTACATCTAATAACCTTTCATATACGGTTGGTTTAAGTCGAAGTGACCTTAGAGTGGATCCAATTTTCCCAACGGGAGGTTCTAGTTTTAGTGTCTCTGCAAAATTTTCGTTTCCATATTCATTAGTAAATGGTGTTGATTATAAGTCATTGATAGATGAAAGAGATGGTTTAGATGCGTCAGATGCAGATGATCTTGATAGAATTGCTGAAATTGATCAAGAGCGTTTTAAGTGGTTAGAATTCTATAAAGTAAAATTTAAGGCAGAATGGTATCAGTCACTAACTAAAAAATTCGTTTTAAGACCAAGTGTAGAATTTGGGTTCCTAGGAGCATATAACAATGATAGAGGTGTAATTCCTTTTGAAAGATTCTTTGTTGGTGGTGACGGTTTAGCAAATTACTCTTTAGATGGTAGAGAGGTTGTGCAGTTACGTGGTTATCCTAATCAATCATTATCAGATACAGATGGTGGATCTATATATAATAAGTTCTCATTAGAGTTGCGTTATCCTATTACTTTAGGTGCGCAAGCAAAAATTTATGCTTTAACTTTCTTAGAAGCAGGTAGTTCTGTTAATAATTTTAAAGATTTTGACCCATTTAACCTTCAGCGATCGGCAGGTTTTGGTTTAAGAATATTTATGCCAGCTTTTGGTTTACTTGGTATAGATTTTGGCCATGCGTTTGATGAATCTCCTTATGGAGCAACAGTTAAAAACTGGGAAACTCACTTTATAATTGGTCAACAATTTTAAGTTTGGCACGATATTTTCTAATAGCTTAATAAGAAATTCATCGCGTGTTAAAATTTTTAAGAATATATTTCGTTAAATTTGAGGATTAGTAGCACTAAAAGAGTAACACGTTTAGTATTACAAATAAAATGTCTCAAAACATGAAAACAAAAATGATGAAATTCAAAGTTCTTTTTTTATTAATAATAGGGTTGTTGAGCTTTAATGCAAATGCACAGCGTGGCGTTAGAATAGGTTATATTGATACGGAATACATTTTACAAAATGTACCAGAATATCAAGAGGCTTCTTCGCAACTTGACAAAAAAGTTCAAAATTGGAAATCTGAAATAGAAACTAAATTAAATGCAATTGAGCAAAAGAAGAAAGAACTCGATAACGAAAGTGTGCTTTTAACTAAAGAATTGTATGACGAACGTTTTGAAGATATTTCTTTTGAAGAAGCTGAAATTTTAGATTACCAACAAAAACGATTTGGTCCAAATGGTGATTTAATGATTCAGAAGCGTCAGTTAATTGAGCCTATTCAAGATCAGATTTTTGCAGCAGTTCAAGAAATCGCTGAAACTAAAAAATATGATTTTGTTTTTGATAAGTCGGCCGATGTTGTTATGCTTTATTCTGCCGAACGCTATGATATGAGCGAGCAGGTTTTAAGAACTATAACTAGGACATCTAAGCGCTCACAAGTAAAAAACAAAAAAGAACGAAAGGAGTTAGAGGATGAAGAGGTTGTGCCCGAAGTAAGTGAAGCAAAAGATGATCGCCAACAAGCATTAGAAGACCGTAAAGCAAAACGAGAGGAGCAATTAGCAACAGCACGAGCAGAAAGAGAAAAAGCGGCTGCAGATAGAAAGCAAGCTCAAGAAGAATTGCGAGAAACAAAAAGATTAGAAGCAGAGGCTCGTCGCCAAAAAGCGATAGATGCTAGAAATAAAAAATCGGAATCTACGGAAAGTGTAAAAACTGTAGAAACAGATACAACCAGTAAGGCAAGACCATCTATTAAAATAGATAGTACAAAAGCTAAAGGAGGCGTAGTAAAAGATTCAACTAGTATTAAGAAGTCAGTTACAGCGGCTGAAATTGCAGAAGCTAAACGCTTACAGAAATTAAAAGAAAGAGAAGCGCGTCAAAAAGCGTTACAAGATAGAAAAGATAAAATTATAGAACAAAGAAAGAAAGCGCGTGAAGAACGTGAGAAACAAGTAAAAAAGAACGATTCTATTGCGAAAGCAAAGAAGAAAGATTAAAAACAAAAACAACTATTAATTTATAACACACAAATACAATTTAGACAATGAAAAATTTAAAAACACTTTTATTTACAGCAGTACTTTTTATTGGAGCCACTAGTTTTACTTCAGCTCAAGGGAAAATTGCTCATATTAATAAGCAAGAATTGATTAAGGCAATGCCAGAATATGCTCTTGCACAAGCAGAAATTGAAAAGTTAGGTAAAACTTACGAAGCAGAAATACAAGGTTCTTACAAAGAATTAGATGCAAAGTATAAGCAATATAATGCTGAAGCTGAAACTAAGACTGAAGAAGAAAACATGACGCGTATGCAAGAAGTTGAAGGTATGAAACAAAGTTTAGGTCAATACCAACAACAAGCTCAGAAGCAATTGCAAGAAAAAGAATTTAATCTTTTAAAGCCAATCGTTGAAAAAGCTGATAATGCAATTAAGGCAGTAGCTAAAGCTCAAGGTTTTGAATACGTTGTAGATGAAGCTATGCTTATTGTAGCAGATGGTAAAGATCTTATGGCAGATGTAAAAAAGCAATTAGGGATGTAATCCTAATTTTAAAATAAACAATTAGAAAGTCGCTTAATATTAAGCGACTTTTTATTTTTGTAACAATGAGTAATAACCCTATTGGCATATTCGATTCTGGTATTGGAGGTACATCTATCTTCAAGGAGATTCATGCGCTTTTACCAAATGAAAATTGCATCTATTTGGCTGATAGTGTTAATGCACCTTATGGCAATAAATCTAAAGAGGAAATTGTAGAACTTAGTGTTAAAAACACAGAGTTTCTAATTAACAAGGGAAGTAAAATTATTGTTGTAGCCTGCAATACGGCTACAACAAATGCTATTGATTTTCTTAGAGAGAACTATAATATCCCATTTATTGGCATTGAGCCAGCAATAAAACCAGCGGCTTTAAATACAAAAACAAAAGCTATTGGTATACTGGCAACCAAGGGAACATTAAGTAGTCAGCTTTTTCATAAAACGACAGATTTATATGCTTCTGGAATAAAAGTTATTGAACAAGTAGGTGAAGGTATTGTGCCATTAATTGAATCTGGGAAAGTAGATTCTGGCCAGATGCAGTTACTTTTAGAAAGGTATTTAAAACCAATGCTAGAGCAGAATATAGATTTCTTAGTGTTAGGTTGCACGCATTATCCATATCTCATTCCTATGCTATCTAAAATGCTTCCAAGTGAGGTTGAAATTATAGATTCTGGTTTGGCAGTAGCAAAACAAACACAATCCGTCTTAGCTTCTAATGATTTATTAAATAGTAGCGTTTCAAAACCAAGAATAAAGCTATTCTCAAATGGTGATGTGAGCGTTTTAGATACTATACTAAATAGTAAATTTGATGTTTCCTATTTAAATTTCTAGTAAGGTTTTAATTATTAAACACACTAAGTTTGTATGAAATTACTATTTGTTTATAATGCGACTTCAGGAACATTAAATTCTTTACTAGACGTTGGTCACAAGCTTTTAAGTCCATCAACTTACAAGTGTAGCTTATGTACTCTAACTCATGATGTCTTTTCTGAAAATTCAACTTGGAAAAACTTTAGAGATAAAAGTCATTTTGATATGGAGTTTTATCACAAAGACGAATTTGAAGCTAAATTCCCTAAAGTGAAATTGGCATATCCAACAGTACTAAAGCTTGAAGAGAACCAACTTAGTACAGTTTTAAATCCAGATGTTTTAAATGAAATAGCTACTGTAGAAGCATTAATTGAAATGTTGAAATCTAGGATTTAATTAGTCCTTAAACCAACTAGAGTATTCTACATAATTGTTAGCAATGCGATTAATTTCTCCAGATATAAGTTCCTTACTAATATCTTTTACTTTTTTAGCTGGCACACCTGCATAGATACTTCCAGATTTTACAATAGTATTTTTTGTTACTACAGCACCTGCAGCAATGATGCTATTACTTTCAATAACACAATCATCCATTATAATACTTCCCATACCAACGAGTACATTATCTTTAATTGTACAACCATGTACTAAAGCGTTATGTCCAATAGAAACGTTATTACCAATAGTTGTTGGTGATTTTTGATAGGTAGCATGGATTACAGCACCATCTTGGATGTTTACCTTATTACCTATTTTTATAAAATGGACATCACCTCTAATTACAGCATTAAACCAAACACTGCATTGTTCTCCCATTGAAACTTCGCCAACAATTGTTGCATTTTCTGCTACATAGCAATCTTCTGGTATTTGAGGTGTATTTCCTCTTACGGACTTTATTACAGGCATAATTATATTGGTTTGAGAATAGGAATCTTATTCGGTGATTCCTTATTATTTTAAATTAGATAGGTTCTAGATTTTCATTCATCAAGATAAAATGAAAATTTAGAATTGCATAATTTTTTGCATAAAAAAAGAGCAGCACAAGTGCTACTCTTTAATCTTAATTTTATAAATGAGAAAAACTATACGTTTTCAGCGTCTCTTAAACCTTGAATGTATTCAGCTTTCTGAATTTGTCTTCTTCTCTTTACAGAAGGTTTAGTGAAATAACGTGATTCCCTAAGGTTTTGCATAATTTGCACATTTCTGTGTTTACGCTTGTAACGCTTAAGTGCACGTTCTATATTTTCTCCTTCTTTGATTTCGATTTTAATCATTATCGATAATATTTTTGTTAACTAATTCTTGCAAATGGTCGGCAAATATATACTAACTATTTGAGAATAAAAAATTAATTCAAGTTTTTAGATATTTATTTTTAGCCTAAGTATGTTTTTAAGATTTTACTCTTACTAGCATGTCTTAATCTTCTAATACCTTTTTCTCTAATTTGTCTTACACGTTCTCTCGTTAAATCATATATGCTTCCAATTTCTTCTAGTGTCATTGGTGGCTGATCTCCGATTCCAAAATTTAAACGAATAACGTCACTTTCCTTTTGAGTAAGTGTTTCTAAAGCACGTTCAACTTCAGTGTTTAAAGACTCTTTCATTAAGGCCATATCAGGTCTTGGTGATTCACCAGAACTAACAACATCATATAAACTAAACGTTTCGCCATCTTTTAATGGAGCATCCATTGATAAGTGACGTCCAGAGTTTTTCATAGACTGTTTTACCTCACGTTCGCTAATATCTAACTCACGTGCGATTTCGTCCGCATTTGGAGGTCTTTGGTTTATTTGCTCTAAATGAGAAAAGGCTTTATTAATCTTATTAATAGTACCAATTTTATTTAAAGGTAAACGTACAATACGAGATTGCTCTGCTAATGCTTGTAAAATTGCTTGTCTAATCCACCATACAGCATAAGAAATAAACTTAAAACCTCTAGTTTCATCAAAACGTTTTGCTGCTTTTACTAAACCTGCGTTACCTTCATTAATTAAATCTGGTAATTTTAAACCTTGGTTTTGGTATTGTTTTGCAACAGATACAACAAACCTTAAGTTGGCTGTTGTTAATTTGTCTAATGCTGCTTGATCACCTTTTCTGATGAGCTGTGCTAGTTCCACTTCTTCATCAGCTGTTATCAACGGAATCTTACTGATGTCCTGTAAGTACTTATCTAAAGATTTGTCTTCTCTGTTGGTAACCTGCTTGGTGATTTTTAACTGCCTCATATATCCTATTTAAAATTTAGTGAACCTTCAATGTAACCTAATAAATTAGATTTCCAAATAATTGTATGTTTATTAACACATATTGACGAAAAAAAGCTGTTTTTGACGATAAACGGTTAATTTTTAGTTGAGTCTTGTGCTTTTGTGTCCTTTGATTTCTTCTTTCCGCCTAAGAGTCCGCCCAAAATATTTCCTACACCTTCTTTAACTTTATCTTCTGCTGTTTGCTTAGTTGTGTCTTCTTTTGTGGTCGTAGTAGAATCTGTTTTAGTCGTGTTTGAGTTTCCTCCTAAAAGTCCACCAATTAAATCGGTAACCTTATCTTTTCCTGTGTTAATTAATTTTTGTTTTTCAATTTCAATTAATTGCTTCGTTAAGTTTGAAACACCAGACGTTAAATCTGTTTGTATAATAGGACTTGTAAAAGTGCCACCAATATTTGCCGTAACAGGTACAGTAAGTTTATTTACTTCATTATCATTAATCTTTCCAATTAAACGATTGACATCACTTCCTAAATATTTAGCTGGTACTTGAAAAACAGCACTATAATTCATTGTATTCGAAAAACTATGAGATCCAGACACTACAATTGGTATGTCTTTATAATTAACAGTAAATGGTTTTACAGAAACTTGTCCATTCTCAAAGCTT
>TARA_R110002033_G_scaffold1404_8_pt1 | contig 12805 bp, 12 predicted proteins | sample TARA_R110002033 | Tara Oceans TARA_R110002033 (sample SAMEA4397051) | marine metagenome | biome: Polar Biome; feature: [SRF] surface water layer (ENVO:00010504); material: water (ENVO:00002006), including particulate matter (ENVO:01000060) such as... | depth 5 m
TTCTGGTGGAGCCCGGAGCGCGAGATGCTGCAGGCGGCGATTGACTACTCGCAGCGCTGGGTGACCGGCGACGTGACGATCAAGCTCTACAAGGGCCAGGCCTACCTGATCGGCCGCTCATCGCCCTATTCTCTGTACTCGGAGAAGATCGTGACCTTCGAGGACGATCACGGCGCCTATGACCAGAAGGATGCGGAAGGCTTTATCAAGCTGAATGCGTTGCGGTTGAGGCTGCTGGCGGGACGGGACCGGAAGTTCGGGAAAAACAGTTAGAGTCCAGCGAAACACTTGCTAAGGTTGAACTCCCAAATGGGAGATCAACATGATTGAAACGCCATACATTCTTGCCGCTGTGAATTTGATTGCTATTTTAGTTGGCCCAGTACTGGCGGTATGGGTTGGCCAAAGGCTTGAGCGCCAGCGGCAGGATTATAACCGGCGGATGGCAATTTTTCGCGATCTGATGCGCTACCGGCGCACGATTCTTTCACCTGAGTATGTTGGCGCCCTAAACTTGGTTGAGGTTGAATTCAACAAATATCCTGAAGTTTTGATTCGTTGGCGAACGTTGTATGAACATCTTCACTCACCTACCGACGACAAAGCATCCTTTGACGTGCTGCGAGCTTGGAACGAAAAAGCCGATAGACTTCACGCCCTTCTGATTCATTCTATCGCAAAGGCGGCCAATCTACCCCTCGAACAGCTTGATATAGTCGCTGGATACGCGCCAAAAGCTTGGAATGAAAATGAAGATCGCCAAAGGCTTATCCAGATTTCGCTTCTTCAGGTACTCTCTGGTAATAAGGCGATACGCGTAAATAGTGCCGAGCCACTTCAACCTTACAATCCTTATCCGGCCGCGCCCGAGGAAGATTAAGGTAGCTCCGTGATATACTGAAATTTTGCGTTCGCAGGGCCTTGGGGTGTATTTATACGGACAGTAGCGGTCAAAAATGTAGCCTCGGGTACTTCGAAGTTAATGTCGAAAGAAAAGCCCGGAGGAACTACTGCACCGGACGTTGCCAGTTGTGAGGATTGCAGAAACTCATATCGAGCAGAAAACTTGAGCTGACCAGCCTCCTCGGCGTACGTGCCCGTAACCTTTGCTCCTGCGGAATCTGCGCCCGCAATCCGCCCGTTATCCATTGCAAGAACTGTCGACCCACTTCCAGAACCGCCGGTAAAGAACACGATGTATATACCAGATCTCATGTTCGCTTCTCCCTCCATCTTACTCATTTCAACTAGAGTGATTCTTTGTGCTCAGCGAGTCTAGGGTGGGTTGAGCTAAGCGACACCCGCCATTTGCTCGCGCCGTTTGGATCGCCCAGCTGTGTAAGAGCGCGCCGATCTCTTGCGGAGGGTGCGGGTGATGGGTCCCCAGATGGCCGGAGGCCATCGGGAATGACGCGGATGGGGAGGGCGGTGTTAGAGGGTGCAGCGCTTGTACTTGAGGCATAGATTGCTCGGTGGGTTGGTGGGTTTCGGTTCGCTAACCCACCCTGCGGGTCCACTTCCGATCTCTCGTCTCGCGTCACCCCCGACGCGGAGCGTCTGGGGGCCCAGCTCTGGACGGGGCGGCAGGGGAGGTGTGTTGCGATGCGGTTGCACGGCGGTCTCTTGCGACGCGTGCGGGTGATGGGTTCCCAGATGGCCGGAGGCCATCGGGAATGACGCGGGTGGGGAGGGCGGTGTTGGAGGGTGCCGCGCTTGTGCTTGGGGCATAGATTGCTGGGTGGGTTGGTGGGTTTCGGTTCGCTAACCCACCCTGCGGGTCCACTTCCGATCCCTCCTCTCGCGTCACCCCCGACGCGGAGCGTCTGGGGGCCCAGCTCTGGACGGGGCGGCGGGGCGGTGTGTTGCGATGCGGTTGCCCGGCGATCTCTTGCGACACGCGCGGGTGATGGGCCCCGAGATGCGCCGTGCACATCGGGGGTGACGCGTGATGGGAGGCTTGATCTTTTACAGGTACTCCGTTTCATTCCTGTCGCGAGGCAGGGGGAGCGCGCCGTGGCGAATGAGGATCGCATCATTGCGGTTTACATGATGGCGAACCGGAAGAACGGGACGCTCTACATCGGCGTGACCTCGCATCTCGTGCAGCGGACGTGGCAGCATCGGGAAGGAACTGCGGCGGGGTTTACCAAAAAGCATGGCTGCAAGAGGCTGGTCTGGTACGAGGTATACGAATGGATCGAGGCGGCGATTGCGCGGGAGAAATCCCTGAAGTCCTATCGTCGGCAGAACAAGATCAACCTGATCGAGAAGGTGAACCCTGACTGGAAGGACCTGTGGTTCGAGATCACGGGGTAAGGTCTTGCCATCTCCGGCGCCCTGCCTAAATTTATCCCGTTCAGATAGTGCGCCGGAGCGAGGGGCCGGAAGTGAAGTTCTACCAGATCACCTATTGGAAAATGCCGCCGATCTCGGTGATGACCTATTGGGTGCACAGGCCGCTCGACGGTGAGAGCCTGAATACGGCGACCGTGTTTGACCCGCCGCGCCCGGGGCCCGTGCCCGGCGAAGGCTGGCCGGTGCTGATGGTGGAAATTGACGGGGTGGAGCTGGTGTTCACCTCGCTGGCCGAACTGGACACCTATATCGAAGTGATGTCGCGCCAGCCGCTGCCCACAACGCTGGCCCTGTCGCGGGAAAAACCCATAGGCCCGAACAAGCACTGGCTGAGCCGCATGCCGAAGAAGGCAAAATCGACCAAGCATCGCGAGAAGGCGATCAAATACCTGCGCGAGATAAGACCCGCCTTTGCCAGCGTGGCGCAGCGTCCGGGATGAACCGGCCTATTCGTTCAGGCTTTCGACGATTCTGAGGGCCGATTGCCAGCGGGCGGCATCGCCCACGCCGGAGAGGGCGCGGGACTGGAGTTCGCTGAGCGCCTTGTCCGGGCCGAGGCGGCGCACAGTGGTCATGGCGGTGGCGAAGTCTTCCGCGTCGCAATAGTCCGTCCGCGGTGTGCCGAAGATCCAGGCCGTGCCGGTCTTGCCTTCCCGCTTGCCGAGGATGCAGCGCTGTTCGGGCTCAAGGCTGAGCCAGGTGATGGCCTGGAAATCCGGGAAGGCGGCGCCGAAAATGTCGGAATGGCCGAGAGCGAGACCGCCCGTGGCGCCGGGCGTTGTGTCGACCGTGTTGAGGCCCGCGAGCAGGATCGGCTCGCTGGCGTCGCCGGCGCGGCGGCCGGACTTGTTGAAGCGCATGGAGGCCTGCAGGGCGCGATCCTTGGCGCTGGCATAGAGCGTCATGTCTTTCGCGAGGCCGTGGACGCGGTCCATCATCTCGATGAAGTCATCGGCGTCGACATCCGGCGAGGCGAAGACGACCTGATCGAAGGGCGCGGGCACGGCGCGCTCATCGTCCGCCATTTCCTGCAGGGCACGGACGAGGAATTCATTGCCCATGGAATGGGCGACGATATTGACGCGCTCGGCGCCGGTCTGCTCGGTAAGGACGTGGAGGAAATGTTCAAGGTCGTCGATCGTGGCCTGCGTGATCTGGGCACGGTCGGCCTTGTAGCCGAAGACGCTGCCGGCCGACGGCCATGAATAGAGCACCGGGGCGCCATCGATCTCGAGGTCGACGGCGAGCTGGGCCGTGCGTTCAACGGCTGTCGGGAAATCATTATTGTAGCCGTGGATGAAGATGAAGATCTCGCGGCGCTGGGAGCGGGCGAGCGAGATGCGCACATTGGCGAGGAATTCGGCCATGGTGGCATCGACCTGCATGTCGCCGAGGATGACGTGCTTGGCCGGGTCCGGCCGGCGGTCGAAGCTGAAGATGCCGGGCTTGGGAATGTCGCCGACGGCGCGGTTGCGGGGCACGGAGACCATGACGCTGCCGGTGGCGAGCGGGGCGCGCTTGCCGCCATAGTATTTGTAGGGATCGAAGACCGGCTTGCCGTCGACCATGGCGACGCGCTTGATCGTGGGGGCGCGGTTCGTGCCGAAGAAGATGCGGACGAGATCAAAGTCCGGCTCCGGACCGAGGGCGCGGCCCCGGCTCGAGGCGGCGGTGAAGGCGCGCTCGCGACCGCGCTCAACGCTTTCGGCCAGCGCATCATCGACATTGAGGCCGGTAATCTCGGCGATGCGGGCGGTATCGAGATCATTCTCGATGGCGAAGGCGAGGAGCGGGGCCAGACGCGGATGGTCTGCGCCGAGATGGATGCGGACCTGACGGATGGCGGCGGACAGTTCTTCCGTGGCGCGCGGCTTGTCGCCTGCAGCAAGCGCAATCTCGGCCATGCGGGCGCGCAGGTCGATCTGGTAGGCATAATCGGGCGGCGTAGCGGCGCTCGCCTCGGTCAGCACCTGGCGATAGGCGACGAGAGCAGCTTCGGTCTGCCCGGCATCGGCGAGGATATCGCCGAGGTCTGCGCGCACGTCGCCCCTTATCGCAGGATCAGCCAGCAGGGCGCGGGCCTGGGCGACCTGTTCGGCCATATCGCCGGCTGCCTGCGCATCGCCGAGGAGGACGAGGCGGTCGGGTTCCGGTTTGGAGGCGCAGGCGGCCATCAGGCCAAGAAGGCCAATGCAGATCAGCTTTGAAATGGTTTTGTGATGCATCGTTTCGTCCCCTGACTTGCCTCATCAAACCCTAGCATGAAGGCAAAAATATGGGACAGGCTTTTGCCTAGCGTTTCGGGCCTTTCACGGCCTGGAGCGTCGTGGTTTTGACGTCGCGGCCAAGATCGACCTTGCGGCCGCCATAGCTCGGCGCGCCGCTGGCGCTGCCGGATACCGCGCCGCGCACGGTGCGTTCCGTCAGCGGCGGGATGGCCATTGCCTGAGGGTTGGGGCCGTTTTCGTCGAACAGGCTGGCGAGCTGCTCCGTCATCGCGCCCCCGAGCTGTTCGGCATCCACGATGGTAACCGCGCGCTTGTAATAGCGCGTCACATCATGGCCGATGCCAATGGCGATCAGCTCGATCGGGCTGCGATTTTCGATCTCGTCGATGACCTGGCGCAGGTGGCGTTCCAGATAGTTGCCGATGTTCACGTTGAGCGTGGAATCGTCGACCGGCGCGCCATCGGAGATAACCATCAGGATCTTGCGCTGCTCGGGGCGACCGAGCAGGCGATCATGCGCCCAGAGCAGGGCTTCGCCGTCGATATTCTCTTTCAGCAGGCCTTCGCGCATCATCAGGCCAAGGTTCTTGCGGGCACGGCGCCATGGGGCGTCTGCCTGCTTGTAGACGATGTGACGAATATCATTGAGGCGACCTGGGCCGTTCGGCTTGCCCCCGCGCACCCAGTCCTCGCGCGACAGGCCGCCTTTCCATGCCTTGGTGGTGAAGCCGAGAATTTCGGTCTTCACGCCGCAGCGTTCCAGCGTGCGGGCCAGAATGTCGGCGCAGAGGGCCGCGACCATGATCGGACGGCCACGCATGGAGCCGGAATTGTCGAGCAGGAGCGTAACGACCGTGTCGCGGAAATTGCTGTCATCTTCCTGCTTGAAGCTGAGCGGCGCTGTCGGATCGGTGATCACGCGCGTGAGGCGAGCCGTGTCGAGCACGCCTTCTTCAAGGTCAAAGCTCCACGACCGGTTCTGCTGCGCCATGAGGCGGCGCTGCAGCTTGTTCGCCAGTTTGGACACGGCGCCCTGCAGGCCTTGCAGCTGGTGGTCGAGATAGGCACGCAGGCGGGTCAGTTCTTCGGGATCGCAAAGGTCAGGGGCCTGCGCCACTTCATCATGCGCGCGTGTGAAAACCTGATAGTTGAAGCGGTCACGGTCGTCGCCATCCCGAAAGTTGGGGCGCAGCGGCTTGGAGCCGTCATCGCTGTCGTCCGGCTCATCGTCGGCTTCCATGTCGGCGTCCTGATCGACGCTGACATTGGTTTCCTCGCCGTCCATCTCCTCGGTATCGCCGGCTTCCATCTCTTCGGCGGAAGCGCCCATGGGCTCTTCGGACTCCATGTCCTGATCGCCCTGCTGGGATTGCTGGTCGTCTTCGCTCTCTTCCTGCTGCTGCTCGTCCTCTGACTGCGACTCGTCGCCGGACTGGTCGCCTGCCGTCAGGTCGCGGATCATCTCACGGATCGTGCGCGCAAAACCGGACTGGTCGTGCAATTGGCCAATCAGCTTGTCGAGCGCACCGCCCGTGTCTGCTTCGACGCGTTCGCGCCAGACATCGGCGACACGCTTCGCGCCTTCCGGCAGGGGACGGCCGGTCAGCTTTTCGCGCAGCAGGAATTCAAGCGCAGGCGCGAGGATCGCTTCGGGCTCTTCGGCGCCCATGGCAAATTCGCCGGACTTGCTGCGATGTTCCAGCACGGCGTCGAGATTATTGGCCGTGCCCCGCATGGCATTGGCGCCGAGGCTTTCGATGCGCGCATGCTCTGCGGCGTCGTATACCCGGCGCGGCAGATCACCCTGCGGACGATGCTGGAGGTGGGCCGCTTCATTATGGTGGGCCCGGCGCAGCGCGACGGCATCGGCCTCGCCGCGAATGCGCGCGGCGACCGGCGCGGGAACTTCAACCGGTGGCGGACGCAAGACGATACGGGCCGCATCTGACCCGGCATCATTGCCAAAGCCGACTTCAACCTCGCGGTCCGCGCTCATCGCCTTGGTCGTGGCGGCAAGGGCCTGTTTGAAGAGTTCCTGCGGGCTCGTATCCTTCGCCATCACTGCACCGCGTCTGAGAACAGGTCCAGCGTGCGTTTGAAAGCGAGGGCATCACTGGCGGCATCATGATCGTCAGAGCCCTGACGGGCAAAGCCGTGGCCGGCCTCATAGATGTGAACCTGCACATCCTTGCGGGCCGCGGTGAAGGCTTCGACACCGTCCATGGGAATATGCGGATCATTCCGGCCGAAATGCGCCGCAACGGGGCATCTCGGTTCGGCCGTCTGGAAGGACGGCAGGAGGCTGCCATAATAGGCCGAAGCCGCAACGATGCCTCTCAGGCGGCAAGCGGCCAGGTAGGCAATCGATCCGCCATAGCAAAAGCCGGTGATGAAGACCGGGCGTTCCAGCGCATCAACACAGGCGCCGATATCGGCCATCGCCGCATCAAGGCCGTTGGCGCGGGCATAGCCAGCCCCTTCCGTCATCGCTTCGACTGAATGGTCTTCACGGGCAAAACCGGGTTTCTGGCGATCAAACATGGACGGCAGCAGCACTTCGTAGCCTTCGGCCGCAAAGCGCTCCCCAGCGCGGATCATGTCGGAATTGATGCCGAAAATCTCCTGCACGACAATCAGCCCGCCCTTGCGCACGCCTTTTGCTTCGATGCGTACGGCACCAAAGACAAAGCCATCATGGCTTTTAAGGGTCAGGCTGGTCGTGGTCATACAGGTGTCTCCGCTCAGGCGACCTTCACCATCAACGCGCTCTCGGGCAGTTCCTCGGCGAAGCAACGCTGGTACATCTCGGCGACGAGTGGCCGCTCAAGTTCATCGCACTTGTTAAGGAAGGTCATGCGGAAGGCATGGCCGAGATTCTGGAAGATCGCGTAGTTTTCGGCCCATGTGATCACGGTCCGCGGGCTCATCACGGTGGAGAGGTCTCCGGCCATGAAGGCATTCCGCGTGAGATCGGCCAGCGTGACCATCTTGGACAATGTGTCATCGTCCACACCCGTCGCCTTGGTCTTCACGATCTCGACTTCGGCGTCATGCTCAAGATAGTTCAGCGTGGTGACGATGCTCCAGCGGTCCATCTGGCCCTGGTTCAGCTGCTGCGTACCGTGATAAAGGCCCGTCGTGTCGCCAAGGCCAACCGTGTTCGTGGTGGCGAACAGGCGGAAAAACGGGTTCGGCGCGATGACGCGGTTCTGGTCGAGCAGCGTGAGCTTGCCGCTGGCTTCCAGAACGCGCTGGATCACGAACATCACATCCGGACGGCCAGCATCATATTCGTCGAAACAGATGGCGACCGGACGCTGAAGCGCCCAAGGCAGGATGCCTTCACGGAATTCGGTGATCTGCTTGCCCTCTTTGAGGACGATTGCATCCTTGCCGACCATGTCGATCCGGCTGACATGGCTGTCGAGGTTGACCCGGATCATCGGCCAGTTGAGGCGCGCAGCGATCTGCTCGATATGGGTCGACTTGCCTGTGCCGTGATAGCCCTGGACCATGACGCGGCGATTGTGTTCGAAGCCGGCCAGGACGGCCATGGTCGTTTGCGGGTCGAACCGGTAGGACGGGTCGATCTCGGGCACGTATTCGGTGCGGGTCTTGAAGCCGTGGACGGTCATGGCCGTGTCGAGGCCGAAGACCTTCTTCACGTTGACTTTTTCCGTTGGCTTCAGGCCCTCAAGGGCATCGGTTTCGCTCATTACAGTCATGAAATATCAGTCTCGTCGGGGAGGATGTGTCGTTCAAATATAGGTTCTAGCACGAGATGCGCGCGCGCCTAGTGCGACGTAGCGTAAGTAAGCCCCCTCAGACACCCCCGGGGGTGATGACAAGCCCTTATCCCGGTTCTAGATTTCACGATGACGGTGGAGGAAAATAGCCGTGGTTTCAAGATTTCTTGCGCGTACAGCAAAGATGCTGGCTGGCCTGGCGCTGATGGCGGCGCCGGTTGTGGCGCTTGCGCCGGGCGCCTCAGCCCAGGCGCAGAGTGTCGAGGAGGAAGCCGGCAGGCTTGAAGCAGCAGGCGATGCGAAGGGATTGTACTATCTCGGCGTCATGTATGATGACGGCAAGTTGCGCCCAAAATCGCGTGAAACGGCTGTGGCGCTCTGGAAACGCGCAGCCGCCATGGGCCATGCGGAGGCGCAGTACAAATATGGTCTCGCGCTCGCCAGTGGGCTGGGCACAGCGCAGGACAGGGCTGCGTCGCGTGTCATGCTGCAGGCCGCGGCGGATCAGTCATTCGGTCCGGCCATGTTACGGTTGGGACGCGAGTATGAGGCGGGCACATATGGCGCGCCGGATGTGGAGAAAGCCTACGTTCTCTATCTGGATGCTGCTGATGCCGGTACGACAGAAGCCTATATCAACGCTGCGCTGCTCAAGGAAACCGGCAAGATCACCTCGGGCGATCAGGCGGAAGACAATATCGGCGCCAGCTACCTCTACATGGCAGGCGCAGAAGCCGGCTGCGTGCCATGCATGAAATCCCTCGCGCGGATGTATGAAATGGCGCCGATTGGCGTTGAGCGAAACCTGGCCGAGGCGCTTGTCTGGTACACGAAGGCCTACAATCTCAGTTTCACCAAAACCGACGCGGAATTCGAGAATATCAAACGCGTCTCGTCTGAAGCCTATTACGCCGCCGTGGATGAACGGGATGCAGGTAATCACTGGGAGGCCTATCATGCCTTCAAGACCCTGTGCGACTTCAAGGGGCCAGCCGCCTGCTACATGCTGGGCCTCTATCAGGGCGCAGTAAACTCCCCCTATGGCAAGGATGAGCGGGCCGCGCTCGCGCCGCTCGCTTTCGCTTGTGACAATAGCGTACCGAAAGCCTGCGAGAACCACGCCAGACTGACCGGATTTGTTGGGCCGAGTGCGGGCTATTCCAATGGCTATCGGGCCGAGCGCTATTTCAAGTCCCAGTGCGATTCCGACACGCCCGACTATAGCGCCTGCTTCAATGTCGCGTGGCTGAACTATTATACCGATTATGGCCTGAACAATTGGGAGACGATCCGCACTTATTCCACCAAGGCCTGCTTTCAGGGCGGCGATAGCATGGGCTGCAGCCTGGCAATGAAAATGGCCCAGATGATGGGGCCGCCACCAGGATCCATGCCAACAAAATCTGGCGGGAACTGGGGCCGGAGCGTCGACAACGCGATTGGCGGCATTTTCGCGGCGCTGGCCAGCGGAGCAGCCGATTATGCGAGTTCCGGCAGCGTCGGCTCGTCGCGCAGCTACTCTTCGTCCGGTTCGTCTTCCTCATCGAACAATGTCTCGACATGGCAGGACAATCGCGACTGGAACGACGCCCTCCGCGCCACGGCCAATATAGGCACGGCCTATTCCTCGTCCTGCCGCCCCGGCAACAAGTACTGCTAGGGCGCCGACGCGTCAGCCGTCCAGACGACTTCGCCGCCAACCATGGTCATCAACGGTTTGGCCTCAAGGATTTCGGCCTCCGGGACGGTCATCAGGTCGCGGTCGAAGACGGTGAAATCGGCGAGCTTGCCGGGCTCGATCGTGCCGAGATCATCTTCCTCGAAAGCGGCGTAGGCGGCGTTGCGCGTGAAGAGCGCAAGCGCTTCGTCACGCGTCAGGGCCTGTTCCGGGTGCCAGCCTTCAGCGGATTCGCCCTTGAGGCTCTTGCGGGAGACGGCGGCGTAAAACTCGATCAGCGGTGAGCCAACCTCGACGGGCGCGTCAGATCCGCCCGCCACAACCGCGCCGCTATCCCACAGGCTGCGCCAGGCATAGGCGCCCGCGAGACGGTCCATGCCGAGGCGCGAGGGCGCAAAGAAAAGGTCGCCAATGGCATGGGAAGGCTGCATCGACGCAACAAGCCCATCCGCGCCGACGCGCGGAATGTCAGCCAAAGCGAAGTTCTGCGCATGTTCGATGCGCCAGCGATGGGAGGCATCATAGCCGCCCGCTTCAACTGCTTCGAGGATGCGCCGGTCGGCCAGATCGCCGATGGCATGGATGGCGAGCTGGACACCCGCAGCATCGGCCCGGGCCATGATGGCGGCGAGGTCTTCCGGGTTCATCAGGGCGAGGCCTGACGTATCGGGACGGTCGCTATAGGGTTCGATCAGCAAGGCGCCGCGGCTGCCGAGGGCGCCGTCCATATAGATCTTCACGGCGCGGTTGGTGATCGTGTCAGTTTCCATCTTCCGGCCTGCCGCAATGTCGAAACCTTCAACATCAAGCGCATTGTAGAGCCGGATCGGGAGGCGTCCTTCCTTGTCCAGTTCTTCCATCAGGGGGATTTCTTGCGGCGCGACGCTCATATTGTGGCCGCCGGTCCAGCCGCGCGAGGCATAGAGCTTTGCGCCGGTTTCGAGCGCGGTCTTGAGGCCTTCTGCATCCGGCGCAGCCACCAGGGGCGCGACCAAGTTCATCGCATTGTCGATGAGGAGGCCATTTGGCGTGCCGTCTTCATTGCGCTCTATGCGGGCCCCGACAGGATCGGGCGTATCCTTCGTGATCCCGGCGGCAGCGAGCGCCGCAGAATTCACGACCATGGCGTGACCGTCTGAGCGTTGCAGGATGACTTTGTAATCCGCGCTGACAGGATCAAGGTCTGACGCCATGGGCATGCGCGCCTCGGGCCAGCCAGTTTCGATCCAGCCGCGACCGAAGACGACCGAGCCCGGTTCCTTGTCCGCCACTTCCGCCTCGACGCGGCTGACAAGTTCAGCCACCGAAGCTGTGCCCTCAAGGTTCAGGGTCAGTTCACGCTGCCCGACGCCCAGAAGGTGGACATGTGCATCCGTAAAGCCGGGAAACATGACGCCGCCCTTGAGGTCGATCAGGTTGACTTCATCCTCGCTCCAGTCGGCAGATGTTGGCGGAACGGTCGCTGTGATGCGCCCATCCGCACCGACGACAACCGCTTCGACCGTCGGCTGGTCTGGATTGCCCGTATAGATCGTGCCGCCCGTGATGACGGTGACTCTTGCTGCCGGAACAGTCTCGGGCGGAGGCACGGCATTGCTGCTGCATGCGGCCAGCACAGCGGCAAAAAGGGCGAGGCAGGGCGTACGCATGGGCGGCATCCTTCCGGTCAGGTCTGAAGATGCCCGAGCAGACGGTGCGCCTTGCGGGAAGTCAAGGTTCGAACGAAAAGACCGCCTCAAATGGGACGCCAAACGCAAGCGATATGCGAAAGGCAAGCTCAAGCGACGGCGCATATTTCTCCTGCTCGATGGCGATAATGGTCTGGCGCGTTGCGCCGACGGCTTCGGCGAGTTGCGACTGGGTCATGCCGCCAGTCTCGGCGCGCAGCACCTTGATGTGGTTTCGGACCTTGCCCTTTGCCATCGCCTAGATCCTGTAGAGCACGAGCGTGGCAACCATCTTCACGATGTGTGCAGCAAAGAGCAGCGCCAGCAGGGTAAAGACGATGCCGCTGGTCGATACGATCGCGAGTGGCGAGAGTACTGAGCTTGAATAGGTTTCTTGCATGATCAGGCGCAGCGCCAGGACATTTACGACTGTAATGATGAACCAGTGCGAAATGATCCCGGCGCGCCGCTCGATCTGCTGGTCACGCTCGTCCTCGAAGTCCGCGCTGTCAGCTGTCGCGTCATTTAGAACCGACCCGGCAATCGAGAGACCGGTCGTCACGAGAATCTCGCCGACAATCATGCCGATGATGACGGTGACATAGGTGCTGAGCATCTGATCAGGCGTCAGGTCCACAACCTGCCAGCCATCGAGGAACCGCGCCTGGAGGAGCCAGACGGCCCAAGTGGAGATCATGAGCGACCCGAGAGTGCGGATTTCAGTCCATGACATGCGCTTGTCCTTTCCCAGTAATGTAAGATATGTTTTACATATCGCTGGGCCTGAAGAATGTCAAACATGTTGGACATTATTATTCGTTGGTATCAGTCGCCCGTTTCAGCTTCCAGACGTCCGCACAAACAAAAACGCGCCCCCGAGGGAGCGCGTTTTTCAGTTTGCCGATCGCAAGGAGCGATCAGGCGGCAGCAGCAACGGCCTTCTTGGCGATGTCGCGCTTGATCTTGAGGGCCTTGGACGAAAGCTTGTCGTCCTTTGCCTTGGCCAGGAAGCCGTCAAGGCCGCCGAGCTTGTCGACGGTGCGCAGGGCTTTCGCCGCAATGCGCATCTTGAATTTCTGGTCGAGGGCTTCGGAATGAAGCGTCACGTCGATCAGGTTCGGCAGGAACCGG
>TARA_R110002033_G_scaffold52058_2_pt1 | contig 12777 bp, 7 predicted proteins | sample TARA_R110002033 | Tara Oceans TARA_R110002033 (sample SAMEA4397051) | marine metagenome | biome: Polar Biome; feature: [SRF] surface water layer (ENVO:00010504); material: water (ENVO:00002006), including particulate matter (ENVO:01000060) such as... | depth 5 m
AGGCTTCAAGTATTTATCGTGTTAATGCTGATGGTTAGGGTAGAAAAAATACTGATGACTGCTTATCTGTTGTGGTCAGAATACTCTTGGTGATAATGCAGATGACATTGTGGTTATTGGTCGGCGCATGTGTGACTCGAGATCAATACTAGGTTATTAATCTAAAATGGATATCAATAGGGGAGCCATACTGCGATAAATGCTGCTTAGCATTGTAAAGTCAGCATAAATATCAATTGATATTTATGCTGACAGGATTACTTTTTCACTAATGATAATGACAACATTGCCGCAATATTACGGGCGGTATTGGTGAGATTCACCTGTGCTTCAGACAACACTTGTTCTAATGGCTGTAGTGCCGGAATAATAGCGAAAATAGCGTGCATGCCTTCGGCTAAAATCGCATCTGCATTTGGGCCTAGGCATCCGGAAATGCCAATCACTGGGATATTGAGCTGTTTAGCGACATGTAATACGCCCATGGGGGTTTTACCAAACACAGTTTGACCATCAATACGACCTTCACCTGTGATGACTAAATCGGCATTGTGGCAATACTCTGCTAATTTTACACTGTTGGTGACAATATCGACCCCAGGTTTTAAGGAGGCATTTAATATTGTCATCACGCCAAACCCCATACCTCCAGCCGCGCCAGCCCCAGGGTGCAGTTGGCACTGAGTATCAACAGATTGATAAAGTTGTTGGTTAACCATGTGAGCAAAATGGCCTAGAGCATGATCGAGCTGTTCAATCATCTCGGTTGTGGCCCCTTTTTGTGGACCAAAAATCGCACTGGCACCGCGAGGACCACACAATGGGTTATCGACATCGCAAGCGACCTCAATAACACACTCTTTTATGGCAGGATGGCACGACTGAACATCAATATGATGCAATGCGGCAAGGGCAGCGCCACCAAAAGGCAGTGGCTCATTAGCCATATTGCTCAGTGTTACCCCTAAGGCTTGCATCATTCCTGCGCCTGCATCATTGGTGGCACTGCCACCTAAACCTAAGATGATATGACGGATGCCGCGATTTAACGCATCGGCAATTAATTCACCTGTGCCAAAGCTGGTGGTCAATAACGGATTGCGTTGATTGACGGGCACCAGATGTAGCCCTGATGCCGCAGCCATTTCAATCACTGCAGTTTGCTTACCGTCTTCATCGAGTTGCCCCAACACACCGTAAAAAGCGTCAACAGGTAACCCCAGCGGGCCAGTAACAGTAAGATTAATGATTTGCCCTTGAGTAGCATCAACCATGGCTTGTACTGTACCTTCACCGCCGTCTGCCATCGGCACTTTGCAATATTGTGCATCAGGAAACACCTGTTTAAAGCCATCTTCAATGGCATTAGCCACTTCAAGGGCGCTTAAGCTTTCTTTAAATGAATCTGGAGCAATAACGATTTTCATATAAGACTCTGAATAATAAATTACAGTAAAATTAAGCTCAGTAGATAAACGGTGATCATCGCCGTGATACCTTGAATTAATGTTGCCATGGTTTGCGCGCGGTAAGCTTGTTTGACGCTCATGCGGCTAAACTGAGTCACAACCCAGAAGAAACTGTCGTTGGCATGTGACACTGTCATTGCCCCTGCGCCAATGGCCATAACGGTAAGAACGCGGCCCATTTCTGAGGCTAAGCCTATATCGCCTAACAATGGTGCCACTAAGGCCGAGGTGGCGACTAAGGCAACGGTTGATGATCCTTGTGCCGATTTGAGCGCGGCCGCGACGATAAATGGCATAAAAATACCCACGCCCAATGCCGATAAACTGCTACCCAAAAATGCACCAATTTCAGTGGCTTTTAACACCGCACCGAAGGCTCCACCAGCACCGGTGATCAATAGAATTGGCGCCGAAACCACTAAGCCTTGGCTAATACGTTCACTAAACTCTTTAATTTTTTCAGTCCCTTTAAGTAAAAATAATGATAAAAATAAGCCAATCATTAAGGCGTTTATCGGTTGGCCTAAAAAGACTAATAAATCGAATAAACCTTGTTCACCAAGCGGTTTTGAAGGGAAATTGGCAATTGAGCCTAAACAAATAAAGATAATAGGCACAAAAATTGGCGCAAAGGCTTTTAGCGGGCTAGGTAATTCGCCGTATGCCTTTTTCAGATCGTCAAAGTCTGGTAGTTGTGCATTAAGTTCTTCAGCCCCTTCGCCGTCAGGTTGTTCGTTGGCAAAACGGTTGGCCCATAACATACCTGTAAAAGCGGCAATCGCGGCAACAAACACACCGACGGCAATAACTAACCCCAGTTGTGATTCAAGGCCTAAGTTACCTGCAGCTGCAATTGGGCCTGGCGTTGGCGGTACAAAGGTATGAGTAGCATATAACCCAGTTGCTAAGGCGACACTCATGGCAACCTGAGACACTTTCATGCGGTTAGCCATTGATTGCTTTAATGAGTTTAAAATCACAAACCCTGAATCACAAAACACAGGGATAGACACCAAATAGCCAATCATTGACATGGTTAAGGTTGGAAAGCGTTGACCAAACAATTTAATGACAACATCTGCCATGGTGATTGCTGCGCCGCTTTTTTCAAGGATAGTGCCAATAATGGTTCCTAATACAATGACTAGGCCTATATAACCTAAAATTCCACCAAAACCACCTGTGATGGTTTTAGCGATTTCGTTACTGGGTAAGCCATAAGCAAATGCGGTGAGAAACGACGCTAAGATAAGGGTTAAAAAAGGGTGAAGTTTGAATCTGGAGGTGGCGATGACGATGAAGGCGATCACGCCGAGTAAGATCAAGATTAGTCCCATAGAGTACTCGTTATTTATTGTTATTGGAGTGGTTTAGTTATTCATCATAGTAAACCTTTAGTGATAAATTACTTTGTTCATCCGCACTAATAACAATGCTCAAATAGACTATTTTTGTACTAATGCACAACTAAGCGCTGGGCTGGTGGATGAGCTGACCTAAATACAAACTCAGTAATCCATTAAAGCTGTGCAAATCAATATTGGTGATGGTTTGAATTTTATCTAATCGATAACGTAATGTGTTTCTATGGATAAATAGACTGTTAGCACAGGTTTGTATATCACCCATATGTTCAAGATACGCGGCGAGTGTTTTTTGTAGTTGTTGGTTTTTATCTACTTCAATCAGTTTCATATAGGGACTTGCCAGTGCGTTACCGCGCCAGTGATGACGTAAGCCTGATAACAGCACCTGTAAGCTGTAATCTTGGTATAAATATTTGCTTTTTTGCGGATGCAGTTTCTTACCAATGTCCATGGTTTCTTTGGCCGTACGGTAAGAGTAACTGATGCCTAAATCACCACTGAAATAATGGCCTAAGGAAATGTGCAAGCTAAGTTGCATGTTTGCGGGCAAGCGTTTGAGTAATTTATTGATGCGTTGATTTTCAAGTTCAGGATCAAATTGTTTACCGTCTAAAAAAGCGGGTTTCAAAATAACCAGCTGAGTGAGCGACGTCATAGCAATTAAGTTATCTCGTACCGGGTTTTGTAATAAATACAGAACTTGTTTCAATGCCTGGTTGTCTTGCTGATACAAAGGGTTATGACTGTCGAGTTCAATAATCGCCGCCACTCTAGGTACGCTAAAATCGATACCTAATTGCAGCGCCCATTGTTTTAATGAGGGTAAGTCTTGCTCATTTGCATGTATCAATTGAGCAATAAACTCTTCTTTTTGACGGTTTTGCCATTGTAATTGTTCTTGTAGGTTAGCTTGTTCAACAATCATTTCGGCAGTCATTTTAAGCAGCTCACCATAGTGGCTCAATGTGTCTGGTTCACCCGTGATGCCAATCACACCAACAACTTGACCTTGATAATGTAATGGCAAATTAAGCCCGGGCTTCACCCCTTGTAAATTTGAAGCGATGGTTTGATTGATTTCAACATTGCGATTTTGGCTAATAGCCAATAATGCGCCCTCATGTATGGTGCCAATTCGCTCGACTTCGCCTGAACCGAGTATGACGGCTTGCGCATTCATGACATTGATATTATGGCCAATAATTTTCATGGTCCGGTTGACAATTTTAGCGGCAATTTGGGTATCAATCTGAAACATGAATTTCTCTGAGTCATCAATATCGGTATTGAATGATACCTGATGTTGCTTAAATAGTGGGAGTTGGTTGATGTGAATGTGGACTTGATGAGTAAAAAGTCCGTTACTGTTAATCCTAAATAATACGCCTATAAAGCACCTGAACATAACCGATAAGATAATAAAGATTAGCAGTGCTAATTTTGACGGGGGAGGCGAGACATAAAACAATTAATAATAAAATGGGGGGCAAAATCCTTTTGCCCAATTTTCAATCACAAGCATTCACTTTGTTAATATAATGTTAAATGCGTGTGGGTTGCAAGTTTTTTATACAGTGAAGCTCTAAAATTAATCGATGAGCTTAAGCGTTAGACGAGAAAGCTATTTACGCGATAGCTAATGTCAAACCGACAGATAGCAAAACGCCAACCTAAAGAGGTTGGCGTTTTCTGTAATATGACTGACTTTGTCATATCATTATTATTTTACTTACAGTTTATAACTGACGTTGAGCATAATCATGTGTGCTGTGTAGTCATGCTGTAAATTGCCGAAACTCATCACATTCCAAATGGTATCGGGTTCGATATCATTGGCGTCGTCATTATCAAGATACTTTTCCATTTTGTAGTCTATTCGCAAGGCTACTTTTTCGGTTGCTTGATACTGTGCATAAACATTAATGTTATGTACTTTGGCAAAATAGTCGCCGTAATCACCACTAATACCTTGTCTGACTTGGGTCGTGCTGTCTGAGTCTGAGTAAGTATAATCTACGCCTAAGCGTAAACGACTGTCCATTAAGTTGTTATAACTTAGGCCAGCACCAACCACATCAACAGTATCTTCTATATCGGCTTGCCAAGTTGCAATATTCAAATTAGCACTGCCAGATTGAGCGGATGTTATGATTTGATGGTTATAAAATGTGCTCGCATTGATATCGTCATTAATCATGTAGTTAATATTGATATCGTAGTTAGTGTCTTTGGACTCAGTCAAGCCTATCTGGGTGTTGGTATAGTCATCAAGAGCATAACGAACTCCAAAATCGACATTCAAATTATCCATAGGACTATGATTAACGCGGGCCTCAATTTGAGTGCGGTCGCGATCAGCTAAGTAGTAGCGGCGCAATAATGGATTTTGCTCCGCTGATGATGACTCTGATGCTTTATATTCAGAACCATCTCTTTTGCTGAAACTGCCTTTAAGCCACATGTCCCACATATCAAAATTATTAAGGCGTAAACGAGCCCAAACGTTATTGTCGTCAGTGGTTTCTCGACCTTGATTACTGCGCTCATCGCGCCTGAAATCATAACCAGCATCGAGTTTGATACCATGGCTGATACGGTAGTCGGTTGATAATTTAGCTCTATGAGTGGTGAGATCGTATGGGGTGTTATCCCTTACTTTTCCGGTAACATCGCTAATGCTAATTTGGGTCCATTGTTCAATTTGGGTATTATTTTCACGGTCGTTATAATCATAGCTACCAGTGAGGCGCCATGCACGATTGAGTTTAGTTACCGCTTTAAGTGTCATGCCAGTGATATCGACTTTGGCATCAATACTGTCTGCAGGTAATGAGTAGCTATACCCTAATTGAGTCAATTGCTGATCTTGCGTCATTTGGCCTAAGAGTAAACGACCACTTAGACTGGTAATGGAATCGTTATATTGACCTAACAACGAAATGGTATGAGCTTCGTTATCGGGATCTAATGCAATGTAACCTCTATTTTGTGCGCCAAAGGTTGGATTAAAAGCACTGTCAAAGCCGAGTTGCTGGTTATTATTACTAAATACTGAACCATTGTAGTTAATACTAGTAAACCAGTTGTCACCGCGGAGTTTAATCCCAGCGTTTAAAATGTCTGTAGTGTAATCAACAGGCTCTGGCAACATCATCGATTGAGTGAAGAAACTGCCTGAGGTGATCTTAGTGCCCGTTTTTTCTTCGCGCTGAAAATTAACATAAGTGGTGAACATTGATTCAGTTTGATATTCAAACCCAAGTCCCGCACGTTCACGTTTAAGCGACAATTCAAATGGGTTTAAACTGCTATACAACATTGGCATGTCTGAACTTGCACCTGCGGTAATCCAGTTACTGGCTAAAGTTAGGTTATCGCTACCGATATTTTGGTAAGGGCTTAATGCATTGTTACTTTGATAGGTCGCAATGGATCGATAGCCAAGGTTAATTCGATACAACCCTAGTTTACCTACATCAATTTCCATGCGGCCGTTGTCCATACCTAAGTTATTGGCTGCCACGTTTGCTTGATAGCCATCACTCCCGCGATAGCGAATATCAGCATCTACTTTGCCTGCAGTTTGGTTGCTGCTATGAAATGCATTCGCGGATTGAACATCATCTTCACTGTTGTAACCAATACCCACACCAACAGTGCCAGTGGTACCGGTTGCGATAACACAGCCTTTACATTTCCAAGCATCATATTTGATGTTGTCAGTTTTAGCGTTTGCTAGGCCATACCCATCAGCCATAAGACTAAAGCTGGTGCTAGTGAGTAACGCTAAGGTAATGAGGTTTAATTTAGTATTCATAATATTATCTCCTTAGCGCTGCAGTAATTTACCAGAAGGATGGTTTGAACCATGTATCTGAGTATGACAATTTAAGCAGCTGCGACCACCCGTAAAGGTATTGCCATTGACAGTTGAACCCATATCCGTGTTACCGAGATAAGCGTTGCTGGTATGGTTGTCACTTGCATGACATTGCTGGCATAACTGTGGCGCGCGAGTTTTAAGCATAGCGTCGTTGACCGAACCGTGTGGGTTGTGGCAATTGACGCAATTTTCGGTAACGGGTGCATGTTCCCAAAGCTTTGGTCCCCGTTTTTCTGCATGGCATGAGTAACAGGTTTCATTAACCGTTGGTTGAACCAGATCTGAGTCACTCAAACTGCCATGTGGATTATGGCAATCACTACAGGTCATTTGGTTCCATTTCATAGGATGACTTGAGCGCTTGTTCATATCGGCTTTTTGTTTGGTATGGCAGCTGGTACACACTTCCATTTCAGTTTGCTTTGACAATACAGGGTCGTGAGCGGCATGCACGCTATGACAAGATGCACAAGCTACATCAGCATTGGCATGATGGCTGCTGTCCCATGCCACCCGCTTATCATCTTGGTGACAGCTCATACACACACTATTTTGCTTATCTGCAGCGAGTGTAGAGTTAGGGCCAAAGGTGATCATGGGTTCTTTACCACCACGATTATGTGAACCTAGTGGGCCGTGACACGCTTCGCACTGCAAGCCTGCCATTGGGCTTTTCGAAGAGTCGATAGCGCCATGAACGCCTTTAAATAAGTCCATCACTTTTTCAGACTTTTTATGGCACATCAGGCATGAGTCGGCGCCTTTAGGCGAGTATTTGCCTTCGGCGAATTTTTTATCTAACGTGGCTTCAACTTCTGCCGGCGTCATGCTTGCATCCCACTTTGCCGCCTGTACGTGAGTCGACACAAAAACAGTCGAAGCTGTTAGACACAGTAGAGCGAAAAATAAGGTATTGATTGAGTTTGTGGTCTTCATAAGTAGACTTCCTAATTTGTCCATTTTGATGATCAACATTTGATGAAGTAAGTCATAGCATGAGAGAGAAGCTGTGCTTCTCTCTCAATGAACAAATTAAAATTTCACTTGTGTGTGATTTTCAATGGTAGGTGCATGGCAGAATAAACAGGTTTCTAACTGCGCAGCATCATTGGCTTCTTGATAGCTACCATTCACAATTGCGCCCTGACTTTCAGCATGTTGTTTAATCGTGTCAAAACCATGACAAGAAGCACATGTCGCTGTGATAGGCGTGGTATACAGGCCAGCAGAAGTGGCGAGTGCACCTTTAACTTTGAATGCATCAAGATTAAAGTCGTTATGACACTGGGTACAGTCTTTGATAATGCCTTGTTCACCATGAACACTGTGAAGTTTCATTTCAATCGCGCCTTGATTAGCGCCAGATGCATAAGTGCCATCGGGAGTATGACAAGCCACACAACCGTCTAGACCTACGGTAAGTTCGCCATTAAGCTCACGGCCTAATTGTTCTGACATTACAAAACCAGCATGGTGACCTTTGTGGAGCTCAAACGTGTCGCCATGACAATTATCACATGAATCAAAATTGACCGAGTCAGTGTGACGATAGCTAGGGGCATTACCAGAGAAAGTGCCAACGGTAAGTTCAGCTTTCATGCTGGTGGTTGCTACGCCGTCTGCACAATCAATGGCTTGGATACCATCGTTACACATTTCAAGACCGATAAAGCTAAAGGCTGTATCTGTGTCGCCGGCACCAAACGGTAATGATGGAATGGTATATACTAAGTTACCTGATTCAATGACCACATCCGCTTGTAATAGACCCGCTTTGATAAAGTCTTTGCTGATTTTAGCTAAACCACTGCCTGGGCTAGGGTTATATCCCATAATCGGGAAGTTAGGACCAACGTTAGTTAGTGTTTCAACTCGTTGAATTTTGCTGACTAAGCTTGCAGCATCAATGGCTACGCCTTTAGCATCTAAAATCGTTACTGATAGCGTTGCTGATTTGTCTTCAGGGCTAGATTTATTCGCAGTCAATGTGGCGGTCATGCCATATGAGTCGATAAATGCTTTTTTCTGAGTATATGAAGTGGTGTGTATTTCTTCTGTCCAGCTGGCATTATGGCATGCAATACAATTTGAATTGTCCACTTGTTGTGGATGGCCTTGACCTGTTTTAAAGTCAATATTGGTATGGCAGCTTGAACAGGTTTCCATGGTTGGAATTCGAGACCAGTTGTTCGATTCGCTTAGTTGTTCTGAATCGACATGACAAGTGGTGCAATTGTCTTGGACTATCGCATATGCAGCTTCTGCACTCTTGTCTAAGTTGCGGCCATACATTTTGGCATTGTTATGAACATTATGGATCAAGTGGCTAAATTCAACTTGAACCTTGTCTTTTTCAATGGCCATTTCGTTGGTATGGCAAGATGTACAGGTTTCTAAGTCAGTGTAGCTATGATAAATGCTTTCACCCTTTGCATGGCAGGTATTACAAGTGGCTCCGCTTACTATGTTTTTGGTGTATTTAGCTTGAAACCCTTCGCCATCAAAATCTTCGGTGATTTCGGTACGCGGAACACTGGTAACCCCGTCTTGCAAAGTAGAAGCACTTGCTATGACGTTGTAACGTTGTGTCAGCTCTGGATTAAAACCTTCAACGTTGACGGTAAAACTGTAATTTCCGTTACCGTGGTCGGTAAAGGTTTTTTCGGATCCAATAAATTGCCATTGCGCTGAATTACCCGGTCCGCTAGCGCCAACTGGAATCAATTGAACCACTTTTTTCACTTCCAAGTCTTTAAGGCCTGCAATCGGAAGGTCTTTTTCATTGGTTGCAAAAACTTCAATAGTCGGTTTGTTGTCTTGATAAGTGACTTTGGTGATATCTAAGTTTAGTGTTTTGATCGCTTCAGCAGGCTCGCCGCCAGGGTTGCCAGGATTGCCAGGTTCACCATCATCGCCTCCGCCACACCCTACTAGTGTCATTGACGCTGACATAGCAAGTAACAATGCCATTTTTGTGTATTTTGTATTCATCATATTTTTCCCTGCAAAGGTCATCCATCTAACTTACTGGCAGTATCTTCTGCAATTATCTTTTTCAGTTAAGTTGATGTTGGAATTAATTTTCCCAACACTAAGATTACTTTACAAACGGCAACTCGTCTGTAAAGCGAACGTAATTGTGTGATGGCGATCTGCCTATTAATTAAGGGGTACATAAAATACAGGGTTTGTAGGGGAATGATTGTTCTCGCTAGAAAAAAGACCTTAGCAATATGCTAAGGTCTTTGATGGGTAAAACAATTTAAGTATTTATATATTAAGCTTAGAAACCATGGGTTTTAGTGACTCGTTCAACCGTATGACAGGTTGAACATATTTCAGATGCACGAGTATGAACATCGTCTTCACTCATACCATCAACAATACCACCATTGGACTCAATATGAGACACAGTGGCATCGGTACGATACTTTTGATGACAGCTTAAACAGGCTCCAGTATCTGATGACATCCACACATCTGCACCCGTTTCTATGTCGCCATAACGCCATACTCTGTCAGCGGCTCTACCAAGTTGTATCCCATCAGCCGTGTGGCAGGTTTTACAGTCGGTTTTTAACACAGTGCCAGATTCTACACCGGCATGCTTGAGGTAATGCCCTTCAGCACTGTGAGCTTTAAAGGCAAAGCTGGTTGATTTTTTGCCACCAGGATAAGTGTTGTCAGTCTTAAGAGTCTTATCTGCGGTATGACATGTTTGGCAATTTACACCATTATCATAGTGATACACTTCTTGATTGTGACAACCTTGGCAGCTTTGGGTATTGATAATATTTCTACGTACGGCAGCGGTTTGGCTATCGTCTATTACACTTGCAGCCATAACAAAATGATAAGGCTCACTTTTGATTTCCACTGTTTGGATATCATCAGCACTGCAAGCCGTGAGTTTAACTTCCGGTCTACCGTAGCCACCATGATTAAAGCAGGCTGTGACTGCTGACCATAGTTCAAATGTTTTACCCACATAATCTGTTGGTAAGGTGACCTTATCCCAAACTAACGTCCAGCTATTATCTGTGTTGGCAGTACCTTCACTTAATTTAATACGACGATTGCTGTAACTGGCATCTTGATACGTAGGGTAGTTTTTGTCACTGTCCCATGCCATGACAATACGACTACCATCATCAATATACTCAGCGGGTAATATCTGACCACTGGCATCAGTAAAGCTCACATTAGTACTGAACTTGTTATCAGCTGTCACGGTAACATCGCTAAAGACTACCTTCATGGTTTGGGTTTCATTATAGGCTTTCATGACATCGCCATGAGCTTCTTTTGCACTGCGACCATAGCCTTCTTCCACATGGCAAGAAGTACAATTTGTACCGACACCAACATGTTGTTGAGACGCCAACTCAGTATGGCATGCAATACAAGCGGTATCACTTTTATTGGCATTAAACAGCGCGGCATCTTTGGGAGCATTAGTCCCTTCAACATGACATGCACTACAATCTGCAGCAGGCTTTTGTGGGTACATAACCTTACCGTAATCGTGCAATCCGCCGCCATAACCAATGACTTTGTAAGGGGCAGCTACTTCGCCGTCTGCGGTACTGGTGACGCGATCTTGACCTTTATGAATCGCATGGATCATATAGGTAAAATCAACACTGTTGCCGGTTTCAGGATCGCCTGATGTTGCGGTATGACAAGAAGCACAGTTTTCAAGATCGATTCGACGACCACCGTGTAATGCTAAGCTTTCCGGTTGATGACAGGTATAACAAGCCGTTATCGATACTACATCCCGTGACGCAATACCTTCGGTTAAGCCGGTTGAAGGTTGGAAATCATAATGGGCATTTGCAGTGATTAGTGGCTGCTTTAATTCTAAGGTAATACGCTGAGTGTCATCAGCTTGGTAAGTAATACTTATTGGGTCTGTTACTTGAGCAATATTAGTTTGAAAAGTGTATGAGTATGAACCATCGAGATTATCCACTAAGCAGTCAACACACTTTGATGCAGCTTCAACCTCAGCTTGATATTGTGCTGAAGGAGATATGTTGGTTTCACCATCAGCTATCCAGCTAGCATTAGGTTGTTTGGCCGAGTTGATATAAGACTGCCATTGATAACCACGGTCAACTTCAACTTTAGCCCCCTCAGCACCAACCATTTCGGTCACTGGGGTTAATTGGGCAATACCAAAACGGAGATCATGATCTTTTGTTAGTCCCAATACCGCAACGCCATTGGCATTTTTAAGGTTAAAGGCAACACTGACTTTCCCATCGACGATGCTTGCGTCAGTAAAAGTTGCTTTTAAGGTCGATGTTGCATCAATATTGACACCAATAATGCCGTCAGGTCCGTCCTCGCCATTAGTTCCATCGCTGCCTCCACACCCTGTAAGCGCAAAAGCAATAAGCCCTGCACTCAATACCGCCTTTGTAGCGGGACTAACTGTTATTGTCTTCATCATGTATTCCCTGCATTTTTTGTTATCTCGCATTCACTGTTGGTTAAACGTATGCGGATTTTATTCAATTCTTATGTTAGCTAACCTTGGCGACTTACTCATTGAATTAAGTCTAGAGTTGTGACTAAGATCTGACTATTCCTTTGTGGGTAACAATACTTGATGAAGATTGGCCTATGTTGATAGGAGATATCGCATTAGCTTAAGACGTGAGTACAGGTATTAATGGATCCATTAAGCAGTAATTTGGTTCTTGTTTAATCTCGTCGATGAAATTAAGGCCTATGCAATTACTCTTTGTCGATATCTTCTGCTTAAATGGACTGCCAGCTGCTGAGATATGCTGCGTAAATGAGTCTTGTTAGCCAATAAAGGGGAGTTTGATATAGATGACCTAAAAAAGGATAAATTTTTGTCGGTTAACCCTGCAGTTATTACATGTTGAATTTCGCGTTAAGGTTAAGTATTGCGCAGTTAGGTAAGTGATTGAGAACTTATTAAGATAAAGGCTTGATCAAGGCAATAGGTTAGGGGATAATCGCCCCGTTCTGACACATAAACGTTATATTTCATGTTTCAGAAGTCAATGGTGACCCTAGGGTC
>TARA_R110002033_G_scaffold51532_3_pt1 | contig 12742 bp, 7 predicted proteins | sample TARA_R110002033 | Tara Oceans TARA_R110002033 (sample SAMEA4397051) | marine metagenome | biome: Polar Biome; feature: [SRF] surface water layer (ENVO:00010504); material: water (ENVO:00002006), including particulate matter (ENVO:01000060) such as... | depth 5 m
AGTCAGGCTTGCTCTGGTTATTCAATCGGTCTTTCTCAGGCTTTTATGTTACTAGACCAAGAGGATATTAATAAAGTTGTTGTTGTAAATGGTGATACTTATAGTCAAAAAGTTTCTATTCAAGACAGAGGAAGCAGACCTATTACTGGTGATGCTGTATCTATAACTATCGTCGAGAAAAGTACTACTGATAATACTATATATGGTGCAATTAATACGGACGGTACAGGGGCAGAAGCACTTATAATTCCAGCAGGCGGATTTAGAACACCGTCTACTGCTGAAACGGCAGAGTTAGTGCAAGATAGCAAAGGTAATACAAGGTCACTAGAGCATCTAGTAATGAAAGGAGATGATGTTTTTAATTTTGTTCAAAGAGAAGTACCTCCTATGGTGGATAAAATTTTAGAAAGAGCTAATGTTAGTAAGGATGACGTAGATTATTTTATGTTTCATCAGCCTAATAAGTTTATGCTAAAAAAATTGGCTGATAAAATGGAAGTACCTTACGAAAAAATGCCTAACAATATTGTTGAGAATTTTGGTAATTCTAATAGTGCAACAATTCCAGTAAACATTAGTTTTAATTTGGGAGAAAAGCTTTTAGATAATTCTTATTTTCTATGTTTAGCAGGTTTTGGAGCAGGTTTAAGCTGGTCCTCATTACTACTAGAAGTAGGAAATTTAGATTTTTGTGAAATAATAAATTATAATAATTAAATATGGAAGATTTTATACCTTCAATCGCAGAGCTTTTAGAAGAAGAAACAGTTGAGCTTACTGACGCATTAGATTCATTTGAGGCATGGGATTCTTTGACAATTTTGTCAATGATTGCTTTTTTTGATTCTGAGTATAATGTGCAATTATCTGCTGAAGAAATTGAAAATTCTGAAACTATTCTAGGAATAAAAGAACTTGTAGAAAGTAAAATGTAATAGAATATTCTTAATTTAATTTTGCTCTTGCTATAAAATAATAATATAAGTTCATACCATTGAACTCTTTAAAATATAATAAAATGAGGAACGTAATAATTTTAGGAACTGGAGGATGTGCAGCTGAAGTAACATTTTTTATTGAAGATTATAACTTGAAAATGCATGAAGATGAGAAAATTAATATATTAGGTTATATCGATTATGCTGATCACCTAAAGGATAACTATGACAAATATAATTTTGAAGCACCCGTTTTGTGTGATATAGATTCATACGAACCGAAAGCAGATGAAGAGGTCTTAATTGCGGTTATGAATATTAAATTTCGAGAGGAAATGATAAAAGCTTTGAAAGATAAGCAAGCTAAAATAGGTAGTTTTATTCATCATACTGTAGTAATGCCTCAAAAATTAGAAATTGGTGAAGGAAATATAGTTGCTCCATATTGTATACTTGAAAAGCATGCAATAATTGGTAGTTATAATTTATTAACATCTTACAGCTTTATTAGTCATGATTGTATTGTTGGAGATAACAATTTCTTTTCTTTTGCTGGTGTAGCAGGAAATGTTAATGTTGGAAATAATAATTATTTTGGACTAAGATCACTAGTAATTCCTGGAATTAAAGTTGGTAACAACAATGTGGTACAAGCAGGTATGGTTGTTGATAAAAATGTCAAGGACGATACTACAGTTTTTTATAGATTTAAAGAAAAAATTATGGCAATCCCTAAGGTTTAATTGAGTATTACATTTAATAAAACGGCTGTAAATTTCAAATAGATATAGGTTTAATTGCTCATTACATTAATGCATAAAAATTGATTATTGAATCTAAATAATAATATTAAACACAGTGTGGTACGCTGGCCATATGGCGGAATGTCAATGGAAGATTTTTTAAAGTCTTTAAACGAAATAGGTGTTACAGCAATAGAGTTGGTAAATCCAGAGGATTATCCATTATTGAAAAAATATAATATTCATTGTTCTATGTGTCATAGTGCTGAAATTAGTTTTTCAGAAGGATGGAATAATCCAAAATATCATGATGAGTTAATTAAGAATTATTCAGAAATGATACCGTTAATAGCTGATGCTGGTTATACTAATCTTATTTGTTTTAGTGGAAGCAGAGAACAAATGAGTGATGAAGAAGGAATGCATAATTGCATCATAGGATTAAATAAAATATTGCCACTAGCAAAAGAACATGGTGTAGTATTACACATGGAGTTGTTGAATAGTAAAACTGCGCCACATCAAGATTATATGTGTGATAATACAGAGTTTGGTGTAGAATTATGTAAACAATTAGATTCAGATAATTTTAAACTATTATATGATATCTACCATATGCAAGTGATGGAAGGTAATATCATTAAAACCATTAGAGTTAATCACGAGTATTTTGGACATTACCACACTGCAGGTAATCCTGGACGAGGTCAGTTAGATGATACGCAAGAATTAAATTATCCTGCAATAATGAAAGCTATTGTGAAAACAGGATTTAAGGGTTATGTTGGTCAAGAATTTATGCCAAAAGGTAAAAATAAGATTGAAGCCTTAAAAACAGGAATTAAAATCTGTGATGTTTAATTTAAAATGATAATGTTTTAAGTTTTTAGATTCATTAAAACGAATCCTTAATTAGTGAATAGCAAGAACACGTGCCATAAACGTTGTCTAAACTAATCTTAGCAGTGTTGAATTTAGTTTAAAACTTTTCAAAGGAATTCTCATTCTCGTATTTTAATTTGCGACTAGTATAGACTTTGTAAATAGGGATTCTATCGAGTTTTCTTGTTGAAATAATCGAATTTATTATTAAGTTTATCTTTTTGAAGCCATAGAATGTATCGCTTAGTTTGAAATTGTTACTTTTAATTCGAATTAAGCATAAATAGGCTAACTCAAATATATGTCCATTCGTTTTACATTTTTCGTTTTACTTATTTCATGTTTATTTTCCATTAATGGAAATGCACAATTTTCACCGCATATTCAAAATTATAGTTTAGCAGAGTATAAAGCAGGAAATCAAAATTGGGATATAACACGATCCAAAGACGGAAAAGTTTATGTTGCCAATAACAACGGTTTGTTGGCTTATGATGCTCTAAATTGGAAATTCTATCAGTTACCAAATAAAACGACAGTACGTTCTGTATTTACAGATAATGGCATAGTTTTTACCGGTTCTTATGAAGAATTTGGTTATTGGGAAAAGGATGAATTCGGAATTTTAAATTACTATTCTCTTAGCGATAAAGTTATAGATCAAATTTCTCCAAACGAAGAGATTTGGCAAATCGTAAAGTTTCAAGATAAAATTGTTTTTCGGTCGTTTTTAAATATCTATATCTATGATTTTAAAAATGTAATTCAATTAAGTCCAAAATCGGCAATCATTTCTAGTAATGTAGTAGGAGATAAGCTTTACATATGTACCCTGAATAAAGGTATCTTCTCTTTAGAAGATGAGAGGCTAAAAACCTTCTTTGTTGATCCTAAATTAATAGATACTAAAATAGTGTCATTAACCAGCTACAATGACGGTTTACTTCTGTTAACCTCATTAAAAGGAAGTTATTACTTGCGCAATAATCAATTAAAGCCAACAGGTTTTAATATAGATGAAGAGATTAAACAACACCAACTTAATAAATTTTCACAATTACCAAATGGAGAAATGGTTTTTGGGACTATAAAAGATGGTGTGTTTTTAACAGATTCTAGAGGGAATCTAAAATTTCATGTCAGTAAGGAAAACGGCTTACTTAATAATACAGTTTTAGGACAATACATTGACGCATCTAATAATTTGTGGTTAGGTTTGGATAATGGTATTTCTAAGATAGACTTAGATAGTCACCACTATTTTTTTAATGACCAATCTGGTAAACTTGGTGCAGTCTATGATGTGGTTAAATATAATGGTCAGATTTATATAGGAAGTAATACAGGACTTTTTAAACTTAATGAAAACGATAAACTTCATTTTATAGAAGGCTCTCAAGGTCAGGTTTGGGATTTAAAAATTATTGAAGACCAACTCTTTTGTGGTCATAATGAAGGTACATTTATTGTAGATAATGATAAATTAACTTGGATTTCAAGTTTTACGGGTGGTTGGACAATAAAAAAAGTTCCAGAACGCAATCATACCTATATACAAGGAACCTATGCTGGTTTAGTAAAATTTGAAAAAAAGGATAATAATTGGGAGGTTAAGCATTTAGGTAAAACTACAATTCCTTCACGTTTCTTAGTGTTTGAAAATCCTAGTACAGCTTGGGTTGCGCATGCTTACAAAGGACTATATCGTATAAGATTTGATAATAACTACGATACAATTTCTAGCGTTAAATCTTATGGTGATAAAGGAATAGGTTCAGATTTTAATCTTCGTGTTTATAATATTAAAAACAATATTAGCTTCAAAACTAATGATGGTTGGCAGAAATACGAACCTATAATAGATTCAATAGTGCCATACAATTTACTCAACGAAAAATTTGGTAAGGATAGTTATATTGTCTCTGAAGAAGATACTAATCGTTTAGCCTTAATAAATAAAGATGGTGTAATAAGTTTAAAAGCCTTCAATAACATCGCTGATAGTATCACTTTTGGTAATAGTAAAATTAAAAACCGCTATGTCGTAGGTTACGAAAACATCTCAAAAATTGAAGATTCTATATATGGCCTAAATTTAGTAAATGGCTTTATGATGATTGATAATGGTTTTAAAAAGAACCTCGAACTATTTGCACCAATTATTGAATCAATTTTAATTAACAAAAAGGCTATTGCTCTTAATTTAGATAAAGAGCCACTGTCTTTAAAGTATGGTGAAAATTTAGAAATTGAAATCATATCACCAAAATCTAATAATCACTTTTTTGAGTATAGATTATCTGAGAATGAAGACCACTGGAACCAATTAGAAAAGAACACCATAGAGTTAACTAATTTAATAGAGGGAGATTATAAAATTCAGTTTAGAGCGCAAAATGATTTTGGTAATATATCACCAATTGAAACATTAGAGTTTGAAATAAATCCGCCATGGTATAGAGGTACTTTGGGGATTTTATTATACCTCTTAGTTTTTGCGTTAGCTACTTTTACATTTTTCTATATTCAGAAGAGAAAAATATTAAGGGAACAAAGACTTATAAAAATTAAGTATCAAAAGGAACAACAAAAACTACTTAGAGAGAAAACATTAGAAAATGAAAAACGAATTGTTCAACTAAAAAATGAAGCGCTGCAAAGTGATATAAAATCTAAGAGTAAACAATTAGCAAATAATGCTATGGCTTTGGTTAAGAAAAATGAATCCTTACAAGAGATTAAAAAGGAATTAATGATTAACAAAGAAGGCTTTCAAAATTATTACGCTTATAAAAAATTGTTGAAAAAAGTTGATAATTCTATTGTGCTAAAAGATGAATGGGAAGTTTTTGAATATAACTTCAATCAAGTTCACGATGAGTTTTTTATAAAATTAAAAGAGCAACATCCAAAGCTTACACCTAAAGATTTAAAGATTTGCGCCTACATCAAAATGAATTTGTCATCTAAAGAGATTGCTCCACTATTAAATATTTCTGTTAGAGGTGTAGAAACGCATAGATATAGATTAAAAAAGAAGATAAATTTAGATAATGATACTTCTATAGTGGATTATTTATTAAATATTAAATAATCTAAGTGCTAAATTATCATATAACTATTTTTTTACTACGTCATTACTACGTCATTCTGTTAAAATCCACGCAGCGAAAACGATTTTTTACTAGCTTTAGAGTACGTCATGTTAGGCATTTTCTTTAATTGGGTTACTAAATTTAATGCATGACGTATTTAAAATGTAAATAGATGTTAACAGTATTTAACATTAGGTTATAATTTAGACAAACACAAAAACTAAATAATCAACTCTAATATTTATTAATTTCTATGAAAACAAAATTCAGTCTATTGTTAATGCTGTTTTTTTCAATTTGCGCTTTTGCACAGCAAATTGATATTAACGGAATTGTAACAACCGAAAGTGATGGGATGCCCTTGCCAGGAGCAAACGTTCTAATCAAAGGAACAAGTAGAGGAACTACGACAGATTTTGATGGTAAATTTACTATCAAGGCCTCACGTGGTGAAGAAATTGAGTTCAGCTATGTTGGCTTAGAGACTCAAACAATCTTAATCGATAACCAAACAGAACTTAACATTATTCTAAAAGATGACGTCGCCTCTCTAAACGAAGTTATTGTTATTGGTTATGGAACCCAGAAAAAAGCAGATTTAACTAGTGCAATTGCAACAATTAACCCTGAAGATTTACAATCTACTCCTACGGCACAGTTAGTTCAAGGATTTCAAGGAAAAGTAGCAGGTGTACAAATTAGTAGTATTGGTTCTCCAGGAGAAACACCTCAAGTAAGAATACGTGGTGCAAATTCTTTAGCTGGTAATTCTTCGCCATTGTATGTGGTAGATGGTATGTTTTACGACAGTATAGATTTTTTAAATTCTAATGAAATTGAAAACGTTTCTATATTAAAAGATGCATCTGCTTCAGCCATATATGGTGTTAGAGCAGCAAACGGAGTAATACTAATTACGACTAAAGGAGGTAAGTTTAATAAAAAGCCTGAGGTTACTTTTTCTACTTATTATGGAATGCAAAATGCGCAGAATGTTTTAAAAATGGCTAATGCCGAACAATTTGTCACTTTTGCTCAAGAGTCTGGTTCTGCTTCAGAAATTTCTAGTGTAGATCAAGCTATACAACGATTCGGTAGAAGTAGAATTAATCCTAATATACCAGATGTAAATACAGATTGGTATGATGAGGTATTACGAGTAGCTTCAATTGAAAATTACGATTTACAAGTCAACGGTGGATCTGAGAGTGTTTCATATTCTCTTGGTGGAAATTTTTTCTTGCAAGATGGTATTTTAGACATGAAAAACAGTTACGAGCGTTTTAACCTAAGAGCTAAGGTAAATGCTAAAGTAACGGATTGGTTAAATGTTGGTGGTAACATGTTATTCAGTAATGCTGTTAAATATGATGATGAAGCTTCAGCTTGGCAATTAACATATTTCGCGGTTCCTATTTTACCTGTTTTCGATACTAATTTTGTAAACGCAGATCCATCACCTTATTCAGATGCTAGAGAAGTTGGGTATAGAGGTTCTCAAAATCCATTTCCACTATTAGATAATTCAGATAAAAGAGGAGAAAGAAGAAGAACTACAGCAAATTTTTATGCTGATTTTAAAATCATACCGGATCATTTAAGTTTTAAAACAACTTTATCTTATAATTATTTGGGTACCAATGAGCGTATTATGTTATTACCATATTATATAACTGATGATTACCAAAGAAGTATCGATAATTCTTCAATCACTAGAACTAATGCTGTCGTTGAAAACTACATTTTTGATAATGTTTTAACTTACACAAATACATTTGGTGAACACGACTTAACTGTTATGGCTGGTACCTCATTTAGAGACGATTATTACAGAACATTTTGGGCAAGTGGAAATTTTGATCCAGGTGGAGCTTTTTTAAGAAATAATGAGCAAACTTGGTATCTTCAAAATACAGCAGAAGATAGTAGAACAGCTAGCGATGGTGGTAGTCGTTATTACGGAATGTCTTATTTTGGTAGAGTACAATATAAGTTTAAAGATAAGTATCTGGCATACGCTACGTTTCGTTCTGAAGGAAGTAATAAATATGAAAACACTTTTGTTAATTTACCTGCATTTGGTTTAGGTTGGGAAATTTCTAAAGAATCTTTTATGCAAGACATAGGGTTTTTAGATTACTTGAAATTAAGAGCAGGTTGGGGAAAATTAGCTAATAATTCTGTGGGAGCAAGTATACCTATTACGGCAAGCACAGTTTCTACAGTTTTTAACGATACGTTTTATAACGGTTTTCAGTTTTCTACGGTTGCAGATGATGTAGATTGGGAATATACGGAAGAACTAAATGTTGGTTTATCAGCAAATTTATTTAATAATAGATTGTCTTTAGAGGCAGACTATTTTGTTAAAGACACAAAAAATTTAGTAATAAATATTGAGCCTTTGGTAGGTACAGAAGTGAGCAGCCAAAATGCCGGTTCTGTTAGAAACCAAGGTATTGAATTGGCAGCAACTTGGAATGGACAAATATCTAAAGATTTTGGATATACAGTTTCGGGTAACTTTAGTACTATAGATAACGAAATTACAGGTTTAGCTGGTCAGCCATATCTTAATACAGGTACAGCAGAAGCAAGACAACGTTTAATTGTTGGTGAAGCTATTAACTCTTTTTATGGTTACGAAATAGAAGGTGTTTATCAAAATTCAGCAGAAGTTACAGCGGACCCTAATGTGCAAGCAATTATAGCAGACGGAACAGCGATTAATCCTGGATATTTTAAATATAGAGATCTTAATAATGATGGTACAATAGATGCTAGCGATAGAAAGGTTATTGGATCACCAGTACCAACATATTATTTTGGTGGTAATGTTGGTCTTAACTACAAAGCGTTTGAGTTAAATGTAGCTTTTTATGGCCAAGGAGGTAATGTTATCTTAAATACTAACCGTATGGAAGTGATCAGAACTCAAGGACGTAATATAGATGCTGAATTAGCAGTAAATCGCTGGCATGGAGAAGGAACAACTAATGAGTTTCCATCTTCTGAAGGTTATAGAAACTTATGGAATCAAAAATTATCTGAATTCTTTTTACAAGATGGTGATTTTTTTAGAATTCAAAATATCCAGTTAGCCTATACCTTAAAAGAGAAGAACTTACCAGAAATGCGTTTTACGCTTACTGCAGATCGTCCTGTAATTTGGACAAAAGGTTACAATGGTTTTAATCCAGAGGTTGGTTTTGATGGAAGAGATACACAAACATATCCAACTCCGTCGGTTTATACATTTGGAGTTACAGTTAAATTTTAAAAAAATTAAGCAATGAAAAATATATTTAATTTCAGAATTATTTTGTTCATTTTACCTGTTTTCCTATTTACCTGTGAAGACAAGTTAGATGATGAGCAAGAACTAGTAGTGTTATCAGATGAGATAGATTATACTAGTGAAGAAGGTGCATTTGGAGCTCTTATTGGTGCTTATGAAAAATTTCAAAGTGTTGGATGGGAACAAATTCCATTATTATCAGTTAGAGGTGATGATGTTAATGCAGGTGGTCTTGGTGATCAACAAGGTTTTGCAGATACAGACAATTTTATTTACGATAATAGTTATTGGATGTATAACTCACTTTTTGAGAATTGGTCTCAAGATATTTTACAAATAACATCGCAAATAAAATCTTTAGAAGAGTTTAGAGCAGCTGGTGTAAATTCTGCTTTAATTGACCAATACGTAGCAGAGTGTAAAGTTTTAAGAGGATTTATTACACTAGAACTTTCTAGGTTATTTGGTGATGTTTATAAAATTGAAACAACAGATCAAACTCAGATAGAAGTTTTACCTAAGGACGAATTAATGGTTTGGATTTCTAATCAGATGGATGAAGCAATTCCAGATTTATTAGATGTTGCGCCTTCTCAAAGAACAGATTTACCAGGAGGTATAACAAGTTATACAGCCCTAACTGTTAAAGCGATGGCTAATTTAGAAGTTGGTAATTACCAAAATGTAGCAGACGCTACGGGTGAAATCATAAATTCAAATGCTTTTCAACTCTATGATGATTTTTATCACTTATTTAAAACAGATGGAAAGTTGGCTAATGAAAATATTTTAGAGATTCAATATTCAGATTTTGGTCAAGCATCTGGTGAAAATGTAAGTCACTTATTTGCATTTTATGGTCCGCAAAACTGGAGTGCTGCTGTACCTGAAGCTACAAGTGGTTGGGGTTTTTATGAGCCAAGTTTTAAGTATATTAAATTTATGTTAGATAGAGGTGAAACAGTTCGTTTAGAAACAAGTGTTTTATTCACTGATAGAGGAATTGCAGAATTGCAAACGGATCCAGATTATGCAACATTACCAAGTTGGATTTCTAATACAACCAGAGATGGTGATGTAATAAATGATTACAGTAGAGCATTTTTTGCAAGTGGTAAACACTATTTGCCATCTATAGAATTAACCCCAGGAAGAACTTCTTATGGTACTAATAAGAATTTTACTGTTATTCGTTATTCAGAAGTTTTATTAATGTACGCAGAAGCGCTTACACGTGGAGCAAATGGCATTGCAGGTACTGCTGATAATGCCGTAAATGAAGTAAGAAATAGAGCAGGTTTAGATAACTTAAGTGGAGTATCAAGTGAACAAGTTATGGACGAAAAATTTGCAGAGTTTGGCATGGAATGGGGAATTAGATATTACGATATGCTTAGACTTGAACAGACTGATGAATTAAGTTATGATGGTAGAACATTTACTATGCAAAAAGCATATTTACCTTACCCACAAGCACAATTAGATCAAAGTTATATCCTTAACGACTATTATCAAAGTCAACAAAATAATTAAGAAACTATGAAAAATACATTAATAAAATTATTTGGAATTTTTATGATGCTTTTTGTAGCATCATGTGATGATGGAATTGATCCAATTACAGAAGTGGATCCAGGTGATGATGCTGGTTCTCCTATTGTTCAAATTATATATCCAACAGAAGGAACTGAGGTTACTGGATTAGAGTTAATTGTTCCTATAAACATAGAATTTAAAGTTGAAGATGATATTGAAGTTGCATCAATTGTGCTAAATCTTGATGGTGTTGATATAGCATCTTATGATACATTTTTAGATTATAGAATAGTAAATGAAGAGTATACTTATGATAGTCTTACAAGTGGTGATCACTTAGTAACTGTAACAGCGACTGATTTGGTCGGTAATACAACAGTTGCTTCAGTTAATTTTTCTAAAGCACCTCCTTATGAAGCTATTTTTGCAGGTGAAGTTTTCTACATGCCTTTTGATGGTACATATACTGAATTGTTATCCATAACAGATGCCACTGAAGTTAGTACACCAGAATTTTCAGGTGAAGCTTTTGCTGGCACCAATGGCTTTAAAGCAACAGAAGATTCTTATTTAACTTTCCCAATAGATGATTTAATGCTCGGAAGTAATATGAGTGGTGCATTTTGGTATAAAGTAAATGGCTCACCAGATAGATCTGGTATTTTAACAATAGGTGATGATGTAGATGATCGTTTTCAAGGATTCAGATTATTTAGAGAAGGTAGTGCAACTGAGCAGAGAATTAAGCTTAATGTTGGCACTGGTGATGGCGAAAGTTGGAATGATGGAGGCGTTATAGATGTAACTGCTGGAGAATGGGTACATGTAGCCTTTACAATTGCGCCAACAGAAACAGTTATATATTTAAATGGTGTGCCTGTAAATACAGCAACACCAACAGCAGCAATTGATTGGACAGGTTGCGTAGATCTTACTATAGGTGCTGGTGGTGAAACATTTAGCTATTGGAATCACTTATCTGATGATAGTTTTATGGACGAATTACGTTTGTTTAATACAGCATTGTCTCAAAGTGAGGTACAAAATATGATTAATGTAACCAACCCTTACGAACCAATGTATGATGGTGAAACTTTTTATATGCCATTCGATGGAGCAAATACGGAGTTAATAAGTTTAGGTATGCCTACAGTGGTTGGTGCTCCAACTTTCGCTGGTGAAAGTCATGATGGGTCTAATGCTTATTTAGGAGCAACAGACTCTTATTTAACTTACCCAATAGATGGTTTGTTTGGTACAGATGCTTTTAGTGCTACATTCTGGTATAAAGTAAATTCTACACCTGATCGTGCAGGTATTTTAGTTGTTGGTGATGATGCAGATGATAGAAATCAAGGCTTTAGATTATTTAGAGAAGGAAGTGAAACAGAACAACGCATTAAAGTTAATGTAGGTATTGGTGATAGTGAAAGTTGGAATGATGGAGGCGTAATTGATGTCACAGCAGGAGAATGGGTACATATAGCAGTTACGGTTTCAGCAACAGAAAGTAAAATATATTTTAATGGTGTTGAGCAATTAGTTTCAACATTTGCAACAAGCATAGATTGGACAGGTTGTAATGATCTTACAATTGGTGCAGGTGGAGATACATTTAGTTACTGGAATCACTTATCAGATGTAAGTGCTATAGATGAATTAAGACTATTCAATAAAGCATTATCAGAATCTGAAATACAAGATATGCTTTAGAAATATGATAAGTCAATTGATTTAGTCTAAGTTTTTTTTGAATTATCCTTAATTGAATTTTAGCGGCATTTTATATTTAAAGTGTCGCTAAATTCTTACTCAAATTTCAATGAGAAATATATATACATTACATATAGTCGTTATTTTGCTTTGTTTTGCAATTGGTTGTAAAACAGAGGTTAAGGAGCAAATAAATAAAGATGAACAAGTTTTATCTGAAACAACAGATGTTATAATTCCTATCATTAATAATAGTTTGCTAGATTCTATTCAGAAACAAACATTTAACTATTTCTGGGAAGGTGCAGAACCAAATTCAGGATTGGCTAGAGAGCGTATTCATATAGATGATGTATACCCAACTTCACCAAAAAACACGGTTACTACTGGTGGAAGTGGATTTGGTTTAATGGCTATTTTAGTTGGTGTAGAACATCATTGGATTACTCGAGACCAAGCCTTAAATAGATATCTTAAAATAGTCAATTTTTTAGAGAAGGCAGAACGTTTTCATGGTGCTTGGCCACATTGGAT
>TARA_R110002033_G_scaffold122627_1_pt1 | contig 12730 bp, 14 predicted proteins | sample TARA_R110002033 | Tara Oceans TARA_R110002033 (sample SAMEA4397051) | marine metagenome | biome: Polar Biome; feature: [SRF] surface water layer (ENVO:00010504); material: water (ENVO:00002006), including particulate matter (ENVO:01000060) such as... | depth 5 m
GATCCTGAATGTTTAAGATAGACTGTGGTATGAGTTTTAATTTGGTAAAAGAATTTCTCACCAAGAATTTACTTAAAAAGGTGTAATCAGAACAGGCAATTAGACTAAAGGTTGTACAAAAAACAACTACCGTTAAAAATCAAATTCATATAGCATCTTACGTTAGATAAAGAATTACCGATGAATATGGGTGTGGTCCAACAAGCGATTTATGCTTTGCAAACAGCGCAATGCATGAAGACTAAAGCGTTAGCAGACTTAAGGATGTGAATGAAACTGACAATTACAAATAGTCCGAAGCAAGAAGACGACGATAAAGTCATTAATGCTACTAGGGAATATAACTATCAGTTTATAGAAGCCGCTTGGACTCCTTTGTCGGTCTATATTAGGGATGATAAAGACGAAATTATTGCTGGGTTAACAGGGAAAATATTTGGTAATTGGCTTCATGTTGAATTTTTATGGGTTAGTGAAGAGCAGCGCGGAAAAAATTTTGGATCGAAAGTCTTGTCTGCGGCTGAAAGAGAGGCAATAGATAAAGGGTGTGTTGCTTCCACATTAGACACATTTAGCTTTCAAGCTCTGGGTTTCTATAAAAAACAGGGGTATGAATTAGTCGGGTCGCTTGAAAAGTATTACGGTAATCATCAACGTCACTACCTTCAAAAACAACTCGTTGGCAAGTAACCGGTCAGCTAAGCAGGCCTTGAAGTAGGATTTGTAACTGTTTGTTCGGTTCCGCGTCGCTAGACATTTTAGCCAACAATTTTTCGCAGCTCAAGGCGGCGTTAGATCTAACTCGTTTTGCCCCGAAGTTTATTAATAGTAGTGTCATGGTTACTCACCTTAGTGAGGCTTAACGTGCAAACACTTCTGCGACACGCACACAGCGCCATTAAACTTCTTTGATTTGACCTAATGGTCATTTACCTAGACAAGTAGCTATTTTTAATAAAAAATTTCAGTTATAAATGTGACAAAGTATATTGAATTAAGCTAACAAACTAGATTAAAGTAAAGACTTAAGGACAGAGTAGGGGTAGTTAGTACGCAATCATCGAGTACGCCATTTAAGGAAGAAGAAGCCGTCCAATAACATGTCAAATCAATTTATTTGTAAAGTTTACTCTGCCCCCCATTTTACTACTGTTTACAGAAAACTAGCCATTTTCTTAGTTCATAAAGTTACGATGGTGCTTATCCTATGGTCAAAGTCGTCAAGTTATCTGGATTGGCTTATCGTTTTCAATCTACCCGCACTCGAAAGCGCAGAGAACTATCTCACTTTTTTCTGGGCAAAAGAGCACTCTCCACGACTTTTAAAATCCCCCTCAAACAATGGCGAGATGGAATTAGTGAATTCGCTGAACTGTTTAAGGGGGACGCTTTTATGGCTTAAATTCGTGGGGATACCTCAGAGTCAGTGCGCAGACGCACCTAACTAAAGCCATTTTAAGTCCTTGCAACTTGTTAATATTTTACTACTTTGGCGAGCTAAATTATTCCCATTAATAACAATACAACGAGAATAACTAAGATAAGACCAACGCCGCCACTAGGCCCATAACCCCAACTGCGACTATGTGACCAAGTGGGAATAACCCCGAGCAATATACAAATTAGTACGATTACCAATATCAAACTTAAACTCATAATAATTTCTCCCTTTTGCAAACTTATAGAGTCGACTAAGCAAACTGCTCCTCGATTAGATAGGCAATAATACTGACGCTAAAAATAGTTTTTCAATAATGCTAACGGTAGCAAAAACACCTCAGTAATTAACGCTAAAGGTCTTACTTAGGTAAAACTAAAGTAACCGACTAATAACTGCTCATCTGTGCGCCAGCACACACAATACAGTTAACTGTAGGTATTTTATTAAGACGCAATAGTTACCTGGTGAGGTTTACTGGTGTTATTGCTGGGATTGTGTTCAATTGCAGCAACGTTTTTTTGGGTGCTCGACCTAACCATCTTTATATTGCAACACCATCGATTTTAATTGGCTTAGTTCTGCACGGAAACCTGAACACGAATTTAGTGGGGTCAGGGTAAACTTTTATAAAAAGTAAATTAAAACACTGGCTTTCTAAATCGTTTCTGTCCATTTTAAAGTTAGCTTGAGTAACGGGTAGACGACACTTGTTGCCAAGTGCAGCCCCCTAAGAACCCAGCGTGCAACTCTCACTGCACTAGGCTCAAGCCTCCATAACAGTATCGTTTGATACCCAGTAACTACGGCTGTTAATTGATAGGGCTGTTTCATTTTTTTGATAACCTAAATGATGCTCAAGCTCAGCGTTAAATATTATGACCATGTCGACAAGTTTGTCCGCTGGATGTTCCATTTCACGGCGCAGCTTAACGTAAGAAAAACTGCACTGGCACAATAAGTTCTAACGTCTCGTTTGGCATTGAATTGGGTATGGCAGGTAAGGGCTGGGCTCGTTGCAACATTTTTAGTGCTTCTGCATCTAATGTTTGATAGCCCGAACTTTGCTCAATTCGACTCGCGCTGACTCTGCCTTGACGATCCAACACAAAATACAGCATAACTGTGCCTTGCTGACGTCGATTAAGTGCCGTACGCGGATATTCCTTATGTTGCTCTAACCAAGCTAATAAAGTCGCAGTGTAGTCTTGGGTATCGCCAAGCAAACCTCCTCCAGTCATGTTATCGCCGCTAGCCGCCTTATTCTGTTCTGCGGAATGGCCTTCACCACTTTGACCTACTTCGTTGGCCGACGCTGCTAACGCTGTCGGCGATGGGGTTTCGGTTGGACTGCTATGCTGCTCATCCACTTCGGACTGAGTTGTTAGGTCATGTTGAGGCGTTGGCGCTATGGGTTTAGGTTTGGTACTTAGTGTGGGAGTTGCTTTCTTTGTGACAGGTGGCAATGGTGCTGGTTTATCGAGCGGCTCTGCGATTGGCTCAGATTTTTGCTCTGCGATTGGCTCAGATTTTTGCTTAGCAACTGGCGCCGTCGTTTGTGGCAGAGCACTCGCTGCGCTACCTGCAGGCCCTAAGGAAATTTCAATCCCTCCGTTGCCAACCGCTTTAGCCTGACCCGTGGGCGTTATTACTGCTGGTGACCAAAACACTGCAGCCGTTAAGGCGATGTGCAAAAAAGCCGCTAACAGCAAAGCTATACCGCATTGCACTATGTTCGGCGCTAACTCTTGGTCTGTCATTTGGCCCCCTGCTCAGTTAATAAACGCAGCTTTTTAACGCCTACGCCATACAAGGCTTGGGTAAAATGTACGAGCTGATTTCCCGATAAGTCACCATCAACTTTCAGCGTGACTTGGGTTTCTGGCTCGGCGGACAGCAGCATATCGATGCGTGCTAACAGTTCTGCTTCCGTAGTCGGTTCATTATCGAGTGCGAGCTTGTTGTCACGGCTTATTAGGATGAGCACTGCATCCGGTTCATCTACGCCATCACTTTGCGAGACCGGTGGAGTGACATCAAACGGCGCTGTCACGGAAAGGCTACCAGCGATCATAAAAAAGATTAACAGCAAAAACACCACATTAATCAGCGGCAAAATACGTTCTTCGGTTTGGTCTGGCCGACGTTCAGGAAAATGCATTAGTGGCTGTTCTCCATGTTATTGCCGTCCGTTTTCGTCGTTGGTGCGGGTTGCCAATTGGAGTCTTCTACCAGTGTTAGCGGCGCAATCCCTGCGGCATTAAGTGCATCTAATACCAGCACTAACCTTTGTACTGGAGTATCCGCCTGCGGCTGTAGGCTCACCATTTGGCTTGCAGGCTGTCGCCCTTGTGCTTTTTGCTGTAATGCTTCCAGTGTGATCGTTTCGCCGTTTAGTTGTAGTTGGTCTGCGCTAATTTGTACTAAAAATGGCGCTTGCTCAGCGGGAGCGGGGCTACCTGCCGTGCTGGTATCGAGCGCCACAGTGCGCCAGTCTAGAAAACTGGAAGACAGCATAAAAAACACCAATAGGATAAACACCACATCAATGAGTGGCGTTAAGCTAATCACCGCTTTACGTTTTGAAGGATGAGCCGTGAGTCTTGGTCGTTGACTAAATGGCGCTTGCATGGAGTGCCTGTTTGTTATTGGCTGTGAGTGGTGTAACCACAGTGCTTGGCGCTTGATAAGTGCAGGTCGCTGATAATTCTGGGGTAAACAGTTGCGTCACTAAGTTATCCATTTCATGTGCGAGGTGATCGACGCGCCGCTCCAGATAGTTCAGCAATGCCACCACTGGGATAGCGACACACAAACCGACCGCTGTGGTGAGCAAGGCTTCCCAGATCCCGCCCGATAGAATCGCCGGATTCACTTTATTACCCGCCGCTTGGAGTTGTTGGAAGGCGGCGATCATACCCATTACCGTGCCCAGTAATCCCAGTAGTGGTGATAATGAACCTATGACCTCTAGTGGGCGCAATCCGCGTCTTAACTGAAATAGCGCATTACAACCATAACGCAGTACTTCTTCGCGGACTAAAGATTCAGGTAGTTGGCGTGTGATGCCACGAATTGCTTGTGCCATTGCCTGTGCTGTGGGATTGCGGCTTACCGCAGCAAGCTGTAATGCTTCTTCCTGCTTGCCTTGTTGCCATAGCGCTAATGCCTGCCTTGCGGGTTTACGTTGCCACAGACCTGCTCGCTGAAACTGGATAAGTTTCATCAGCACAATCGTCATCGCAACCAATGACATCAGCACCAATATCACCACTACTGTGCCGCCCGTCTCCAGCAGTGCGAGGGCATCGTTCCACCAAGTCGATGTTGCTAACACATCTGTAGCGGAAGCTTCCTCCGTTGGCGGTTGCACACCCGAAACTACCGTTTCAGGTACTGAAGACAACTGCTCAATGGCATGAGTCTCAGTGTTGAGCGGTAACGTGGCTTGGCTGTTCTCGGCGCTGGCATTTTCCTGCGCCCAACTGGTGAGTGGCACAGCAAGTAATACCAATGAGAGTAAAACGGCTTTCAATATCATCAATTTTATCAACCTTTAACTTGATTCATTTTATGGTTAACTCGCCCTGTATCTGGGTAAGTGAAGGAGAACAATTTACCTGCAGGCCGTAACCAGCGAGGTCGCCAAGCTAAGGTTAAAGCCACGGTAAGTGCAGCCACACCAATCATTGTTATCCAGAGCAGGCTGCCAAAGCTGGCACCGTCGCGCACCAGCGATAGTGCTAAAGATATGCTTAGCATCAAGATGCCTAGGCTGCGTAGGAGCAACACCTCCCTTTGCGTGGGTAGCGCCTTATCGAAAACAACGCGCCAATGCCGTACTTGGCTCAGGGCGAACAAAGCAAAGCTGAGGTAGGCCGCGCTAAATATGGCGACTAACAGCAGGTCTTTAGGCATTAATCCTCTCCTTTTAACATCTAACTCTCACGGATAACGGATAGTTTCCGCGCTGCGTAAATGGCCATCACTGCACTAGTAACAAGCACTAAGTCTAGGGTCGCAACGGGCCAATAGGTATGGGTGAATAGGGTTTTAAGCAGATGGTCGCCTGTGGTTATCCAGTTCAGTCCCACAGCTGCGATAGCAATCAGAGCAATCGCCCAGCATTGTTCTGCCCAAGCCTTTCGGTAACCATGCTGTTTGTTTAAAAACACTCTGACCAATGCATGAAGTAAGCAAGCTAACCAGACACCAAAGAAGGCATATACCTCTAGATCGCGGCTGGAGATACCTGCAAATTGTTCCCTATTATTGAGCAAGCGATTGACCACTAAAAAAGCCCCGGTCGCAGAAATAATGCCAGTGATCGCAGCGATGTTATGTGCATTCATAAAAGACACATTGAAGCCAGTGCTGCCTTGCTTTTGGTTACGTGCCTGAGTCCAATGCAGTAGGCCAGTGGCGATTAACGCGCAAGCACCCAGCCCTGCGATAAAATAAAGCCAGCGCAGTGGCCAGTGTTTAAATTTGATGTAATGCATACCAGCAATAAAGTTAAATACATTGGTCGTCGAGGATGAGTTGAAATGTGCTAGTTCCTCTCCAGTGGCGGTAGAAAATCTCCTATTATCAATATTCTGAGATACGTTGTTATCGCTATTTAGCCTGAGTGCGACGACACCACCTGCATCTCCAGGATTGCTAACCCGAACCATATAGACAGCCCCTTGACCTAGCTCGCTTTCGGTAACCGCAATCATAGGATCAATTGCGGCAATATTGGCGGGTTGGCCTATTGCTTGGGGTCTAACACGCCCCTGTGATTCGGCGATAAAACGGCTCCGTGCAGGAGTATTACGAGAACCCTCTCTGATCTTGGCAATTTCTTCTCCATTCTTACGGTTCACGCCTTGCTCTGGTTTGCGTGAAGCTTCTCTTATTTTAGATTTAGGTCGCTCCTGCGTCACGGTTGGTGGGTTAAGCTGTGCGAAAACAGCATCGGGCGCCTTGGGGAAATAGATCAAGTGCGCAATCATGAGTCCTGACAAGGTGATGGCGATAGTGAAAGGCAGCAGCACAACGCCAGTGAGGTTATGAATATCGAGATTGGCTCTGCCAAAGCCACGAAGCAGCCTAAGGGTAAAGAAGTCGGCAAATATCCTACGGTGTATGACTATGCCGGAAACTAATAGGCAAAGCATACCCATGCTCGCAATACCAACCAGCAGAGCGCCAATGTTGTTTTGGCGTAAGGTTAAATTGTGATGGAAGGGATAAATAAAGCGACTCGCCCCTCGAGTATTTGATGCTGGAAGCGGTTCAAGCGTGATAGGGTGGAAACTATTTCGCAGCGCTATGTGTGACTTTGCAGAATCATAGCCCAATGTCAAAAACGGTTCACGCTCAGTGGGTAGCACGATACTCCAAGCCGTTGCTCCCTGAGCTCGCTCTGCCAGTAAAGGCATTATGTCGCGGTCTACCGATAATGGCATTGCAGTATCTATGTGGACACGAGTGTGTGGCATCATCCAGCGATCGATTTCTTTATCGAATACTGACAGCGTGCCGGTCCAGAAAATGGCGAACAGCAAGCCGCTTAATACTAATCCTGCCCAAGTGTGTAGGAAACTCATCCGAGTACGGAATCCATCTTTCATGCTAATGCTCCAGCTATCCAAGCCATGAAGATGGAAAGGCCCGTCAGGCTGGTTACGTTCAGCCAAGTTTGCGGGACGCCGTTACGGGAAAATGCCCACAATAGGATCAGCACTAAGTAGATAAACCCCAGCATACTGGTGACGACCACGGCATCCGTCCATTGCATCCCCATGTGGTAAAGCAGAGCTCCCGTTGTATTAACAAGTTGAGCACTAGATAAATAGCACAATAAACAGATGGCTATTGAGTGTGCCGCCATCCCCGTGGTGAACAGCCATTTGTTAACGGCGCTTTGATTGCCGCGCTTCAATTGATGGGGTAATCGTGAGTATTTTTTGAGCATTATATGTAGGTCCATATTTAGAATTGCGTCTTAACGCTAACGAAATAGCTACGTCCGCGCTCTGAATAGCGATAGGCCCCGGTATCGTTATTCACTTTAAATCGCTTAGCGCCAGTGATGTTGTCTATCCCGACGTTGAAGCTAATATAGCGGCTGAGCGAATAGTTCAGACCTGCGTCCAGCGTGATCAAATCCTTGTCGCTCTTATCGACCGTGTTGTGCTCGAAGCTGACTCGAGTAATTTCGCCCTCATAATTACCTCGCAGGAATGCTGATAGCGCCTCTATGGGTTGGTAGTCGAGGGTAATTGAGCCGTTATGATTTGGAATACCGACGAGCGAATTTCCGTCCAGCAATGCCAAGGTGTCACCGAAAGGGCGTGGACCCGCGGGGGTATTGATGATCACGTTGTCTGCGTCAATTCGTGAATCGGTATAGGTGTAACTCGCTTTGAGCACCAAGGTATCAGTCATGTCCCAGTGGCCATCAAGTTCGACACCGCGGATCTGTGCTCCCTTGGCATTTAGCCAAGAGGCCCAAGCAGGGCAGTCTTTGGTGCCAACGTCACCTGAAATGCAATATGCAGGGATATATCCGCCGTTGCCATTGTCAAAATAGAAGGTGTTGGTGTTGAGGATTTTGTTGGAAAAATCATTGAAAAATAGCGTTGCGCCGATATTTAGCGTGTCATCTTTAGTGTAAAGCGCGCCGATTTCATAATTAGTGCTTTGTTCTGGCTCTAAGTCTGGATTACCAACAATGACAAACTGACTCGTACCGCCGCCGCGTTGAGAGCCTGTTGTGTTATCAATCTGGTCAATCTTCGGGCTCTTGTAGCCAGTGGCGATGCCGCCTTTGAAAGTCCAGTGATCATTATGATTGAAAACAAGATAAGCTCGAGGTGAGACATGATGACCAAAGAATTCGTTATCCGTCAGTCGCGCACCAAGGGTGAGATAAAGTTTCTCTGTGAGCAGTTCCCATTCGTCTTCTGCAAAAATACTGATATCGCTGACAGAGCGGGTGCCAAAGCTTCGTGCTGTGCCATTACCTAAATCACCGTTAGTCAGTTTGTCGTTAGTCCATTGACCACCGAAAGTCAGAGTATGGCTATCCACACCTGTGATGAAGCGCGCATCGCCGACTTTGTTTGTTGATCCTGTAGTGAAATCAGCTGCAGCAGGATAAGTCAGTCTTTCATAATCTTCTTCATAGTATTTCAGTTCTAGTTCGCCAAGGTCGAACAAGGCATTGTAGGCAATGCTCCATGCATCTCGGGTCCATTCGCGGTCAATATTTCCTCTGGCTGTTGGCAGCAGCACACCGCCAGGATTGCCAATGTAGCGCTGACTCGCCTTTGAATAATCGAGGATAAACTCGTGGTCGCGATTAGGCGTGATCCGTAGCTTACCGCCGAAGGTTCGCTTAGTGGATTCCTGATATCCACCGTAATATTTGTCTTCGTCCTGTACGGCTTGATTTCCCCAAATGGAAGCGCCAAGTAGATCTTTAACCAGTGGCCCCGAAATATAGATATCCTGTTGGTTTTGATTTCCCATCGCGCTGCTGTCTGGCACACGCAAACTATAGCCTGCGCTGGCACTCCATTTTTCGGGTGTTTTTTTGGTAATGATATTGATAATGCCGCCCATTGCATCGCTACCGTAGAGAGAACTCATCGGTCCACGAACCACTTCGACGCGCTCAATCGACGCAACGGGAGGGATAAAATTGCTATCGAGATCTTCGTTGTTCAATCCTCGCGGATTTCCCGTGTCCGAGCGTACCCGCTTGCCGTCAACGAGCACTAACGTATAACCCTTCTCCATGCCGCGTATGGATATTCCGCTCTGTGCGCCAGAGCCAATCACATTGACACCGGGAATTTCCCGCGCGATATCTTGCAGTGAATTAAATTTGCGTTGCTCTAGATCCTTGCCTGAAAGCACACTGATGCTAGCTGGCGCATTTTTGATATCCTGTTCATAACCCGCAGCGCTGATAACCGTTATGGGGGCCAACACTATTGCGGCGGTCGCCTTGCCGAGAATATATTGCCCCTCAAGGCGCGATGTGATCTGTAAACCCGTCCCCGCCAGTATCTTTTGCAAGCCTGCTTCAATCGAGTATTGTCCCTCTAGCCCTAAGCTGGTTTGATCCCGAGTGAGTGCTGAAGATATCGACAGATCAATATTCGCGGCCAGAGCAAAGCTGTTGAGTACGGCATCGAGCGTGCCCGCCTTGATCTGATAATGTTGTAGCTTGTTGATTTGTCTAGTATCTACATCGACAGTTTGAGCCTGTGATGGCTGCGGTGCTGTAATGCTTAAGATGACGGAGAAACTCAGACCCATAAGGGACAAGTAGTGAGCGCGGTATTTTTTTGGTCGCGCACGTCCAAATTCAACGAAATGCATAGAGAGTCCCAAGGGGGAAAGTTAATAGGTTCTATCTACTATTCCGAACGAGATCGCAAAACCCGTAAAAATTTTTGAAAATAATTTCCAGCGTTAAGGTTTTTAGCGGGCTGGGATCACTTTTACCCAGTAAGCGGTGCGATATTGCAGCTCTACTGACAGGCTGCTTGCAAGGCTTTGTAGGGCAAGGTCGGTATCCTGCAGAGAAAATACGCCGCTGATGGTCAAATTGGCCACGGCACTATCGTATTGCGTGAAGCCGGGTCGATAGCGGCCGATTTCCTCGACAAAATCTGCTACCCGCATTCCTTCTGCCACTAGCTTGCCATGGCGCCAACTGATGGCAGAGCTTTGCAGCGGTGCCGGGGGCGCGGTCATTGTGTTATCAAATCGAGTTTGTTGGCCTGCATCCACTCGTTGTGGCTTACCACCACTGGCAGCATAAGTTTCTACTGCGCCATCGATTACGGCTACACGGGCATAGTGTTCGTATTGGCGGACGCAGAACTCAGTACCCAGCGCGATTAGTTGGCCGAAGTGGGTGGTGACTAAGAATTGGCGGCGGGGAGATTCATGACCCGTTTTGATCAAGATCTCTCCTTGATGGAGTTGTATTTGCCGATTTTCTGCGGAGAAATCCACATCCACTGCAGTATCTATGTTTAGTGTTAAGCGGGTACCATCTTCAAGAGTAAGGGTACGAGTCTCGTCTGCGCCGGTGCGATATTGAGCCTGCAGACTTCGGCCAAGTCGAGTATGTGGCGCGCCAAGCCAAGTGGCAGTTACGCCAATCCCTGCCAGCGTTAAAACATTAAGGAAACGGCGACGTGATACGACTGAATGGCTAACTTTTTCAAGTACTTGGATGTCTGTACCTTTAGGTAAGGAGGCGAATTTACCAGTTATCTGGCACATGCGTTGCCATGCTTGTTCGTGAAGTGAACTTTGGTCACGCCATTGTTGGCAGTTAATACTATCTTGCTCGGTAGCGTCATCCGCCAACAGGCGGGCCATCCAGCTAGCAGCAGCCTCAATGGCATCGCTGTCGTTTTCCTGCTCGATATTCTCGGCCTCAGATTGATTGGCTGGCATGACTAATAGGATTCCAGCGCTAGGCAGCAGGCGGCTAAGCCTCGCGCAACGTACTTTTCTACTGATGAAATAGAGACTGATAGCTGCTTAGCAATGTCAGCATAGCTTAACCCCTCGATCTGGCGCAGTAACAGCGTCAAGCGCACATTATCTGGCAAGTTGTCGAGCATAATGGCAATTTCAGTGAGTGTTTCAATGATGACATGATGGATTTCTGGCCCAGGAATGAAGGTTTCTGGCATCAAGCTCAAACTTTCTAGGTAGGCTTCTTCAATCTTCTGCCGACGATAAGCATCAATCATCAATCCTTTGGCAATGCGAGTTAAAAAACGCCGCGATTCACCTGAAGGCGGTAAATTTCCGGTTTTTAATAAACGCAGAAAGGTATCTTGGGCTAGGTCGGCCGCTGTTTCTGAACAACCCACCCGTGAGTATAGCCAGCCGCGTAGCCAAAACTGGTTATTTCTATATAGGTTATTGATAGGAGATGAAATATCGACCGACGTCATACGGTATATGCAAGAATATTAATAATTGTGTAATGATATTGATTATCATTACGAAGGTCAAGTTTTGCGTCATTACGCCCACTAGAGTGCCTGCTTATTCGTAACGAAAATTATGGCCAGAAATAAGCTGCAATCCTGTTTTATGCGACTATCGAGCAAAAGGATTTGCCTATCTTTTTGTGTTTTTGACTGGCTCAACTAAACTTTAGCCTTATCTCTATAGGACTACCGATTATCTTTTTGAAAAGTATCGTGACTCATGAATTGATATAAAAATATCTTTTTAGGGCTAGTTTGCTGGTGGTTTGACTTAGATTCCAAGTGAATAAAAAAGTTGGAATATTTTAGGAGAAATTGATGAGTAAGTTTTTGCTGTTCCTGATTTTAACTATGAGCTCCTTTGTTTCAGCCGCAAACCAAGATGTTCTTATCGGTAGCGGAGAATGGTCTCCGTATGCTGGCGCTAAATTGAAAGGATTGGGTTTTTTAAACGATGTAGTCACAATTGCTTTTGAGCAGGAAGGAATTACCGCAAAATTCGATTTCAAACCTTGGGCTCGTATTGAACTAGAAACAGCTAATGGATATTTTCTCGCGTCACCAGGTTGGTCCATTCAAGAAGATCGTCAAGCACAATATCTGTTCAGTAAGAAACCGATAATCGTTTCACGCAGCGTATTTATTACACGAATTGATAGTCAGTTTGACTGGAAGATCATGAGTGATCTTAAACAATTTACTATCGGGAGCAACCGAGCCGATTACTATGTCAAAGCATTGACTGAAATTGGAGTCAAAGTGCAAGAGTTAAACGAATACCCACAGGGAATCAAGATGCTACTTGCTAAACGCTTTGACGCGTTCATTGTAAATGAAGCCGTGGGGCGAAAACTGATACGCGATTTATCTGCTGAAGAACAAGCTAAAATTCAAATCCACCCTTTAGCGTATGATGAAAACTTCTCCTTCCTCATGTTTTCTAAGAACTATCCTAATGTCGAAGCTTTTGTCGAAAAGTATGATTCTGGCTTTGAAAAAATACAGAAATCAGGGCTATATCAAACAATGGTTCAAGATTTATACAAAGGTAAATATGATTGATTAGATTTTATTGCAGCCCCAGAAGTTTAAAGAATTAAGTGGAGTCTAAAGAATTTACTCATTCTTTTGAGGGGATTCGTCAGGGTCAGAGTAAAATTTATTAAAAAGTAAATTGAAACACTGGCTACTCTAAAACGTTTATGCCCCAAAGTTGGTTAGGCTACGACCTGCGGCCACTAACGTCGTGGCGCTTCACCCACACCAGACCAAG
>TARA_R110002033_G_scaffold2_11_pt1 | contig 12724 bp, 7 predicted proteins | sample TARA_R110002033 | Tara Oceans TARA_R110002033 (sample SAMEA4397051) | marine metagenome | biome: Polar Biome; feature: [SRF] surface water layer (ENVO:00010504); material: water (ENVO:00002006), including particulate matter (ENVO:01000060) such as... | depth 5 m
CATACAACTGTGTAACAGCTTCCGCACTATATGCTTTTACCTTTGATGAGTTAGATATCCCTTATCATGTAAAAGAAACCCCTTCACACGTTTTTTTAATTGCCTATCCAGATACCTATAAAATATATTTAGAGACTACTGTTCCTGGTGCTTATGGTTTTACAATTCCTAAAGAGTCTGAAGTGAAAAAAATTATAGATGAGTTAATTGCCTATAAACTAGTGACCCTAGAAGAAGTGCTCGATAAGGGTTATATAAAATTTTATGAAGATTATTATTACGGGAAGGAGTTTATTGATAAAAAAGCTTTAATAGGCATGCAATATTACAACAATGGATTAACTAAATTAAACGATTCAGATTACGACAATGCTTTGAATAATTTAAGAAAATCTAAAGTTTTCTATTCATCACCTCTTATTAAACCCATCCTCAAGAGTATAATGTTTACAAAAGTCAATGAATTAGAATTTAATAAGATAGATGACATAGACTATTTAATTGAATTGCTAGCCATTTCAAATTATCCCGAAGATTATAGCATTAGTAATGTAAAATCTTTACTTTTTAAAATGATTGAACATGATGACACTAATAATGTGTTTATTGAGCAAGCAATAGAGAAATTTAAAACTATTCAAACTGAAAAAGTAAAAAACGAAACAATAGAATTTTTATATGATTACTTAGCTAGAGCTGCAGCTACCGATGAAGAATTAGATAAAGCATTGGATTATTGTGATGAAATTTTACTTTTAAATCCAAAAAGCAAAACAGCAGAACAAGTTATAGAATATGCTTGCTTCAAAAAGGTTATGCTTTCTATGTATGATTTGAGTTCTTTGGAATCTTTTCTTGAAATGAGTGAAAAGTATACATTTTTAAAATCCAATAACCGCTATAATATAAGCTTAGCACACTTTTATGGTAACATTGCTTTAATAAATTTCCAAAGTAAAAAAATTGAAACGGGTACAGATTACTTAAAAAAATTTGAATCTCTTGTGGATGACAATAATTTAGTTGATAACGTCAATAAGGTTTTAATTGCCGATTTATATCTTAAAGCCGGTAATTATTACTATTACAAAAATAAATATCAATCTTCTTATAGAATATATACAAAAGGGCTCTCTTATATTCCTAACCACCCTGATTTAGCAAAAAGAGCTCAATGGTCTAAAGAAGAACTTTAACCATTAAAAAAAGCTTAAGGCACATAATCAATACTAATATCATCCAATTCATAAACGCCATCAAAATTATCTTGTCCGCTACCCGTATATTTAAAGGCTATATACATAGTGCCTGAAGCACAGGATAAATCGACACTACCAGAGTTAAACCAAGGCACAAAAGAATCGGCATCTTTTACCACATAAGCAGCAGAAAGCACGCCCCATGTTGCCGATGTTATGTTAGCTTCGGTACCATCCCAATCAAGCGAATATAAAACCTCCATAAAACTACTATCGGCCAAACTATTAGAGGTTTTAAAACGCAATGTCACACCTTGATGAGCATCTAAATCAATTGCTGGTGTTATGAGCCAACCTATGTTACTTTCATCACCAGAGCTTGCCGATTGAAATCTAGCCGATCGCCCTAACGATGCATTAGATGATGTTGACGAATAGGCTTCCCATGCTTCACTTCCTTCTTCAATATAATTGGTCCAACCATCAATTTCTATAGGTTTATTATTTTTTTGAGATTCAAAATCTTCTGTTAACAAATTTGCCGAGCCTAATGTCGTGGCTAACCCACAATTTAATTCCATAGGGTCACAGCGTTCATTACTTTCAAAATTTATAGCTGCTGCACTATTGATGATGAACACATTAAAATCATCACCAAAATCTCTACTAAATATACCTGTAACACTACCCTTCCCTTGTGGTACAATCAGCGATTTAAAATCTGCATATGTACTTGTCTGCAAGAAAATAGATATCCCAGAATCGCAACTTTCCAACAGTCTAAAACCATCAAATTCATCAAAGGATTCACTGGCATAGGTTGCGCCAAGCTCAAACCTATTAAGTTGCATATTATTTAATTGAATTAACGTGTTTTGGTCTGCTTCAGTTAAATCCATCAAAGAGGCTACTTTAGGTTTAATTTCAGCAACTTCAGACGTTCTAATAAGTATCTTTCTGTATTCAAATTCCTGTATTTGTTCCAAATTTTGGTCTTCACCTTTGGCAAGCGTTAACACACCATTAGATTCGCCTATGGTTAAGCCATTCAATTTTATATACACTTTTCTTCCAAACTCATAGGTATCAGATAAACTTCCTACATTAACATCTACTCGTATACCAAGTCTTGGGTCGTCGTCCGGATTACTATCATCTACTTTATTTTGAATGATGAGTTCTTTAAAGAAATTACCCGCTTGATCGCTGGATATCACATAGCCTTCCACGTATAAATCTTCCTCTTCATCAATAATAGCTATCGCATTGCCATTTGCAACTGCTTGCGCATATCTTGAATATAAGGTTTTAAAGGTGGTTAATTGATTTGCTGGAATTGTTATGTTATCTCCATCTTTTGGAGTTGGTATGCTGTAATCGTCGTCATTCACGCAAGACAACATAAACACGATACTAACCAAAATACTTAAAAATCTAGCCTTCATATTTTCTAATTCTTAAAATCTAACATATACATTCATAAAATAATTAGTCCCTCTACCGTACCAATATTTAGAACCAAAAACAGGTTTATCTAAAGCTTGATCGTCTCTTAATTGTCTGTAATTCGCATTTCTTCCTTGTTCAAATCCGCCTGTTTTATAAACTTCATCTAACAGGTTGTTCACACTTGCAAAAAACCCAATGTAATATTGCTTTATTTTCCAAGATTTTCCACCAATTAAATTAACCACCATATAATCATCAAAGCGTTCTTGTTTTAATAATGTTTTGGCTAAATTTTCATCATAATCAATAAAAGGTAAGCCATCAACATCCGTATAAAAATTATTAGTTCGTGTTAGCGGACTTATGTCCACATACGTATTCTTGAAAAAATTTACCGTAGCACCAAACCACCAATAGTCGGGGTCTCTATATTCAAACCCTACTGAATATGCTTGCTGTGGACCCGTAGCCAGTTTGTAATTCTTTAAATAGGATTTCCCTAAATACACATTCTCAAATCTATCGGAAGACAGATACAAATCTGGATTATTAGCATAAGTGTATTGCCCAAAAGATCCTGCTCCTTTTAGCTTTATCGTGGGTATCACCTGAAATTCCACACCAAACTCAGCACCTAAATGGTTTTTATTGATGCCTTGCAAAATTTCTTGAATAAATTCGGTGTCATCAGTTCCCGATTGTTGTGTCCCCGAATCGGCGATGATATTACCAATTCCGTCAGCAAAGAAAAATGAAATTTCATTAGCATTTTTTAGTTGCGTATAAAAGCCTGTAAGTTTTGCTTTAATAGTCGGCGATCTAAAAATATAATTAACATCAACCGTGCTTATTTTTTCTTCGGAAATATTAGGAACAATATTATGATTTGACCTCGAGTTGGTATAACTATTTCGTATAGATGGCGCTTTAGTAATATAGCCTGCATTAACATTAAACACGTGTTTTCCTGTTAGTTTATAAGTGAAACCCGCTTTGGTTGCTATCCCTAAAAAAGATAATTTTTCACCTTTTCCAAAAGAATTATCGGCAAAAGTTTCCGTTTGAAATAATCCTTCGCGTTGGTATTGAGTATTGGTTAAACTTGTTGAAACATAAAAATCGGTTTTATTGTAGTTGAATTGCATTTGAGCGAATGCAGAAAGCACATTAGCCAACATATTATAATGATATCCGTATGTATCTCCTTCACCAGCAATAGTATTTTGGTTTTTTAAATTGAACTGTACCCCGTCAAAACTATCTACATTTAAAAAGCCTGTTCCCCCTAAAAGATCTAAAACCTCTGCAAAATTTTCAGACTTTAGTTTCTTATAATTTATGGATGCATCAACTAATATATGCTCATTCCATTCAGCATTTAAGATAGAATTTACGGTTAACTGTTTATCATCTACCCTATCTTCATATAGCATATAGGTCGAATTTTTCCCTTGAGTCGCATTAATCATATTGGCATCATACATACTTTGCCAATTAATTTGTCCATCATTTAAAAAAGCTTGTTGGGCACCGTAAGCAAATTCTAAATCATCAGGGAAATTACGTTCAAAATAACTCGGTAGTTTTTGATAATATGAAGGACTTGGATTTCGTCCGCCACTTTCAAACGATTCCTGACCGTCAGCAGTTACGACACGAGTTGCTCCTCCATAAGCTAATCGACTATTTCCAAATTTCCCAAACTGATAACCGATATTGGTATTTAAAGTTGTTTTACTATTTATAGTCCAATAATGGTTTAACATTAAAATAGGTTCAACCACTTCTTTAATCCGTGAGTTTCGTTTGTTACCCTCTTGCCAACCCCAATATTCATTATATTTTATTCCTTTTAAATCATAAACCTCTTGCGTATTAGGAGACGACTTTCCTCTTCGGTTAGGCGCGTATATGCCTGTAAAATTCAAACTATGGGTATCATTAAAAACTTTTTCAACAGAAACAAATAACGAATTAGCTTCATATAACGTCGCATCCTGATACCCTTCGTTACCCCAGCGCCTGCCAAGAGACACCGTATACGCCCAATCTGATTTCAATAACCCTGAAGCATACGTTGCCATAAATCTATTGGCATAACTTCTATTACTATTTGAATACGTGACCCGTCCTCCAGGAGACATTTTTGATGCCCTTACATTGATATTGTTTGTGCCTAAAATACCTCCAAATTGATAACTGGATGGCTGTAATCCAAAAGTAAGATCCTGATTTCGTAAGACATCATTCAATCCACCCCAATTACTCCATTGTGGACGACCATTATAAATTTTGTTCATGTCTATACCATTAATCAAAATGGAACTATTTTCAGAATCTAACCCTCGTATTTTAAAAAAAGACGAACTAAACTCAAAAGCTGCAGTACGTTGAAAAACATCAAGAGACGCTTGCAATAACCCAGAAATATTACCTAATCCATTTTCGTCATTATCCAATTCATCATCCGATAATGTAATAGTAAATAAGTTTTGCGCCGCAACATTATCATATTCCAAAGTCATATCGGTAATATTTACCGTTTTAAATTCATTAACCGTTATAGGATATCTTTTACTAATAAATCCGTCTTTGTCTATCCTTAAAACTTGTTCGCCTAATGGAATATTAGAAGAAAACAAAAACTCTCCTAAAGCATTGGTTTTAGTAGTCTGTTCAGTGCTTTCAATAGTAACAGTAACATCTTGAAGAGGTTCAAAAGAAATAGCATCTTTTACACTCCCTTTTATTAGTGTTTCTTGTGCAAAAGTTGCACCTGTAAATAAAGTAACCCACAAAAAAATAAACAACCTACTTTTCATGTTTAATTTTGTATTTACACCCCTTATTCTTGTTAAAAAGATTTTTTATATGTCACAAATTAATATTTTTATTACAAATTATATTATTTTTAATTATATTTTGTAATAAAAATAGTGTTAATCTTATCCGCTATTCATGAAACTATTAAAGTGTATTATGGTTCTCCTTTTGCTAAGCTCTTTATCTCCCATAAAAGCTCAAGCCAAAAAAACCTATAAAATACATACAGTAGCATTCTATAATTTGGAAAACTTGTTCGATACTATTAATGACCCTACTAAGTTTGATGAGTCTAGTCCTATTATGGAACTTAAAACCAATCGTTCTAAAGTTTATAAAGAGAAGATTCACAATATGGCAAAAGTGATTGCTGATATTGGTTTTACAGACACCCATAATACGCCTGCCCTTATTGGAGTCTCAGAAGTTGAGAACAGAGAAGTTTTAGAAACTCTTATAAATGATTCTTTGTTATATAAAAAGGATTATGGGATTATTCAATATCCGTCACCTGATATTCGTGGTATTGATGTCGCTCTGTTATACCAAAAAAATCTTTTTATTCCAATTTCCTCAAGTAGTCATGAATTAAAGATTTATGATGATAACAGAAAACGTGTTTTTACTAGAGATCAGTTATTAGTGAGTGGACAATTAGATGGAGATCTTATTCATATTATTGTTAACCATTGGCCTTCAAGACGCGGAGGCATCAACAGTAATCCTAAACGGATTGCAGCAGCAAAGCTTACTAAGCATATGGTTGATTCACTTCAAATTATAGATCCGTATGCTAAGGTTTTTATCATGGGCGATTTAAATGATGACCCAACAAGTCCGAGCGTCAAAGATGTATTAAAAACCAAAAGAAAGAAGACTAAAGTACGATTTAAAGGACTATATAACCCCTATGAGAATTTCTATAGAAATGGCTTGGGAACAACTGCTTACAGAGATTCATGGAGTTTATTTGACCAAATAATGATGACAGAACCGTGGGTCGATAAAGACTTTTCTACCTACAAGTTTTTTAAAGCAGGCATTTTTAACGCATCCTATTTAACTCAAAAAAGTGGACAATACAAAGGATATCCTTATAGAAGTTGGGGATATGAAGGATTTACAGGAGGCTATAGCGACCATTTTCCTGTGTATGTTTATGTAATTAAAGAAATTAAATAGGCCTACCAGAATTTAAATTTCTGATAGGCCATACTATAAATTTTAATCTTTTAACTATTATCCCATCCAAGTGCTCCAAGGAATACGCGATAAAAATAACACCAACGCTATGGTATAAAAAATAGCTATTATTTTCAATTTAGATTGTGAAGTTAACTTCTTTTTATGTTTTGAATAACCAATAGTTATTAAAGTAACAGCAATAATATTTACAAAAGGATGCTCTACAAGGTATAACCTTGCTAATGAATTACTCATTACTTTTCCTCCTAACTCGCTCCACAAATCAAATCTTGGAGACACAAAATACAGTACAAAACCAATAAGCAATTGAATATGCGATACGATTAAAGTAAACAGTGAAATTCTAAAATCTCTAGCTTCGTATTCTTTACCTGCAACGCTTTTGTATATGGCATTTATTACAGCTATTAGTAAAACTATAAGGACTACATAGGCCCAATAGGAATGAATTGTTATGACAGTATTATACATCGAATAATTTTTTTAATTTTTATTGAATTACAAATGTAGTAATTAAATAAATACTCATCTATTTTAAATTGTGAAGCAATATGTATATATAAAAAAACCGCTTCAAATGAAGCGGTTTTTGATAACTATAACCTTTTCTATACTAATTCCATGTATTTTGAGCAGCAGTTCCTCCCCAAATTAATGTAGCTAAATAAGGGTTATCTATAAACGGGTTTCTATTGCCTTGGGCCCCTTCTATAACATTATTACGTTGCTTCTCAAAGTCTGAAACTGGATCATCTAAATTCCATTTTATAAACAAATCTAACCCACCAACTTTATCAAAAGTTTCACCATATCTAATATTTAAATACATCACCATTCTAGCGACATCACCTCTCCAATCGTCTCCTGGATACCATTTTCCATCAATTGTTCTATTAGCACCACTACCATCAATAAAAGGATGATTACTTCTATCACTGTTTATAGATGCATCTGCAGATCGTAAATGATGTAAATCTGTTACGGCATCAGTAGAACTTAACAACGATTGCGGATATATATGTTCTGTATTAAATGTTTGAGGTGAATACGGGTTTGTACCAGAAGTATACTCTTCCCAATATCTACTTTCACCTGTATACATTAAAATAACATTATCTGGATTGTCTAAATCGGCATCTGCATTGTATAAATACTGGTGTCTTTGTGCATACGATAATATTGTTGTATGCTTAGAAATTGTTAAAGTCTGTAATTCCTCAAACATTAAATCTGAGTCCTCAGAAAAGATAACTCCACTATAATAATCTACTAATTCTGATGGAATATTAAAACTTAGCGCCTGTAATACACTAACATTTACAGTTGCTGTTGAACAAGAAGCGTTTGGAGTATCATCATCACAAATAGTATAAGTAAATGAGTCTGACCCTTTAAAACCGGTTTGCGGTGTGTAACTAACAGTGCCATCTGTATTTAAAACTACTGCACCTAGAGTCCCAGTATTATCTACAGAAGTTAATACGGCATTATCAATGGCTGAGTCGTTATCCAAAAGAGTAGTAATTACTCTAGTACTATTTTCTAATACATTAATAGCGTCATTTTCTGCCGTAGGGTTTCCTTCATCAGTAACTGTTACGGTTACTGTTGCTGTAGAACAATCTGCCGGAGTATCTCGATCGCAAATGGTATAAGTAAACGTATCTTCTCCTACAAAAGCAGTTGTTGGAGTATAGGTATAAGTGTTATTTCTATTGTCAACTATAGTCCCACCATTCGCACTAGTTCCATCAAAAGAAGTAATTCTGGCATTATCTAAAACCGTATCGTTAGATAATAAGTTTTGAATAATAAGAGCTGAATCTTCTGAGGTTGTGAAATTATCATTTACTGCTACTGACACGCCATTTGGTGTTGGATCGGGATCTGGATTTGGTGATGGAGAATCATCCCCGCCAGAACTGCAGCTAAAATTAAATGCAACTATAAAAAATAATAAAGCAGACTTTCTCATAATACTAATAATTTTTTAGGAAAAAAAACCACCTCTATTGAGGCGGTTTTTAATTTATTTAAAGCGAATGTTAAAACTAATTATTAACGACCCACTCGCCTCCAGTTTTTATTAAACTCATACTTTCGTTAGTAGTAGAGCCGTTGTAAATAACGTAAGTTAAAACGTATTTTTGACCTTCTTCTGCAGATGGGTTTTTATTGTCTAAAAGTAGGTTGAATGCCTCTAAAAGCATACTATCACTCCAATAATTAGAACTACTTACTCTTCTGTCAAAACTACCAAAGAATCCAACATTATCAGCTGGTCCTGGATACGTATCAATTAGCGCATTAGAAATAAATGCAACATCAGCATCTGTAAACGTATACTTAATAGTATTATCTGGCACCCATGTAGTTCCATCATGACCAAATTGAAGTGTTTCGTTCATTACATTATCATATGCAGAAAAAGAAGTTCCATCAAATATAAACGCTGCTGTATAACTTTCTGTTACACCACCACCAACATATAGTTCGTACATTGATAAAACAATATCTCCAGCACTTCTTGGGTTATATTTATAAACATCTAGCAACGCAATTGGAATTTTTTGCATAGCCTCATCTTCACTTGAAAAGTTTGGATACCCTTCTCCCATAGCTGCGTATTGGTCTGGTGTAAAACCCGTAAACTTAACCCATGATCCATTTTCATAAGCAAAACCATCAGTTAATGTAGTTACTGTTCCAGAGTAAAACTTATATTTTAATGATACGAAATCACCTTCAGATGGAGTAGGATATGTTGCATCTAAATAATCATATATATCACCACTACTATCAAAGTTGCCATAAGTTCCTCCTGTAATAGCATTCATTTCTGCTGCTGTCAAGGTTTTAACAGGAGCACTATATGTTTTTACACGATTGTAAATTTTATAAGTAACTAATGCTGAAGAACCTTTTCCCCAAACTGGGTATAAATCTGATAATAAACCAGGAATCATAGCTTTTGCATCATCAGTTGAATTGAAGTTACCATAGCTTAAATCTAAAGCATCATAATCATCATCCGTAAGAGTGTAAACTGCATCTCCAGAAATTACTTTGTCTACAGAATCTAGTTCCTTATAGATATCATCGTTAGGATTACAACCTGTTAAGATTAATCCTAAAATTGCTAAACAATAAATTATTTTTTTCATTTTCATTTTTTTTAGAAGTTAAGTTTTGCACCAATACTAAATGTTCTTCCATAACCAAAATACACCAATGCAGTACTAGCAACTGAACCTGATCCATCTCTTGCATCAGAAATGTATTCAGTATTAAAGACATTATTCATACGTGCAGTTAAAGTAGCATCAAAAGGGCCAAAGTCAAATCCGTGACTTACTACTGCATCAAACAACCCATAGGCTGGCATTTTCCATGCATCTGGAGCACCTTGCACACCTCTATCACTAGGATCAAATGCTGCGTAGATATTATCGTAATAATTATAATCTAATATAAGTCTTGATTTAGATGCAAATTTATAATTTAAACCTAGAGCCATTGTAGTTTGAGCAGCATCAGCTACATGCAAATCCTTTATGTATAAGTTTACAGTTTGAATAACGTTTTGATTTTCATCAAGAATATCTACGTTTTCAACATTACTATCCCATCTCCAGTCTCCAAAAGATGCCATACCTGTAATATTTAACTTACCAGATGCTCTGTATACAAAATCTAATTCAAGACCTTGGTGAATAGCATTTACACCTAATATATTAGCAGCTGCATTTGTACCGTCTGGCTGTTGAAAACTTACAGTCTCTGTTCTATCTTTCCAGTTTGTTCTGTATAAATTCACATTTGCTGAAAGCTTATCACCTCTATAACCATATCCTAGCTCAAAACTAGATATCTTTTGGTTTGGAGCATCTTTATTGATATGCTCATTGTCGAAGTTTAAGAATACTGCATCAAATCCTGGTGCTTTTTCAAAATAGCCAAGGTTTGCAAAAATATTATTGTTACTATTTATTCTGTAGTTGGCACCACCTTTAGCACTATATCCAAAAAAGTTATAGCGATCTGTTTCTTGTAACGGATCTGAATCTAAGTAATTGAAATAATCAATTCTTTTATATGAAGTATTAGATGCTGCTAACGATATGAAAGCGTTAAAGTTTTCAGTAACATCGTATTCTAATTGACTAAAAACCCCTAACCAGCCTACTAAACCATCGTTATAGTAACTGTATTTATCTCCAACTTGAACAGCTGCGTTAGGATTGTTAACATTACTATCATCTAAAAAGTATTGACCTCCTAATAAATCAGTAAGTTCTGTAAAATGCACTCCTTTATAATCTCTTAAATCTAAACCTGTTAATAATACTAAATCATCAGACAAATTTGTTTTTAAAGTAGACAAGACCCCATACCAAGTATGATCGTTGCGAGATGCTCTTAAAGCTGTTTCAGAACCATTGGCTCCATTAGCAATATTTTCATCTACAATTTTATCAAAGTCTACAGGTCCGTAAAGCCCTATTCTGTAATCACTATAGCCATTACTATCAAATCCGAATTTGTAACTACCAGCAGTACCACCACCACCAGAACCAAACGAAAGGTAAGCTGATGTTGATAAACTAGTTTTATCACTAATAGTCCAATAGTGATTTAAAGACATTTGTGGTTTGTTATAAAAGTTATCCTCTTGGTGTAGTACTTGACCATTTTTGTATCCCCAATCTGCATTAAATTTTATACCACGCTCACTATTTCTATAAGTTTGAATTAACTGACTGTTTTGTCTTTGTCCGTGATTCTGTGTAGAACCAAACGCAGAGAAAGATAATTTGTGTGCATCATTAATTTGTTTAGAAATGTTTACAAAATATGAAACTCCCGTAAACTCAGTACCATCTACATAACCGTCTCCAGTTGTTTTAGCCGCTGAAACTGTAGCTGCTAAACCATTATCCATTAAACCTGTAGAATAAGTTAAGCCAAATTTTTGATATCCATCATTGGCAACAGATCCAAACACATTTCCACCAGCTTCAACATCAGTTGTTTTAGTGATAATGTTAATTGTTCCTCCCACAGAAGGCACAGCAACTTTTGAAGCTCCTAAACCTCTTTGAACCTGCATTGAAGACGTAACGTCACCTAAACCAGCCCAGTTAGACCAGTAAACACGACCATTCTCCATATCATTTACAGGAATACCGTTTATTAATACCGCCACATTTTCTGAGTTAAAACCACGAAGATTGATTCTACCATCACCATATCCACCACCTGCTTTAGTAGCATATACACCTGGAGTAGATTTTAAAATTTCAGGAAATTCTTGAGTTCCTAATTTAAGTTCTATATCAGCTGCTTTTACTGTAGAAACCGCAACAGGCGTTTTTCTATCTACAGCTACTGAAGCAATGATTTGAACCTCATCTAAACCTACTTCACTACCTTCCATAGTGATTGAGCCTAGTTTCTGACTTCCAGAAAAAGAAATTGTTTTTGAAGTATACCCTACAAAGGTAATTACTATTTCACCAGAGCTGGCTTTAGTGTTAATTGAAAAGTTTCCATCAAAATCAGTTGTTACACCATTTGTTGTCCCTTTCTCAATAACATTAGCTCCTAGAAGAGGCATATTTGTCCCTGCTTCTACAACAGTACCTGTAACAGTACTTTGTGCCATAATAACTGTAGAAAATAATAATGCTACTGTTACAATTAAAAATTGAGTAGTTTTTTTCATAATTTTAATTAATATTAAATTACTTGAATTAGTCATGCAAAAATAGGCATAATATTATTTTTAATATTACCATTATGTTAACAAATATTAACAATTATATATCTAGTATTTAATTCAATCTTAACTATATTAATTATGTAAAGATTTCATTTTCAGTAATCTATCAATAAAAGCATACGTACAATATAAGTACAACATAAGGTGCTAAGAATAAATTGTTAAAAAATATAATTTGATTTTTTAATTTTAATAAATAACAGATGTCGAAATTAGATAAACATTCAATTTATTTTAAATTGTTGAGTAGTATGTATAAAAAAAA
>TARA_R110002033_G_scaffold56707_5_pt1 | contig 12716 bp, 6 predicted proteins | sample TARA_R110002033 | Tara Oceans TARA_R110002033 (sample SAMEA4397051) | marine metagenome | biome: Polar Biome; feature: [SRF] surface water layer (ENVO:00010504); material: water (ENVO:00002006), including particulate matter (ENVO:01000060) such as... | depth 5 m
CAAGCTGCTGCTGATGCTCAAGCCGTTGCTGATGCTGCTGCCACACAAGCTGTTGCTGATGCTAAAGCCGCTGCTGATGCTGTTGCTTCAAAAGCTGCTGCTGACGCAAAAACCGCTGCTGATACTGCTGCTGCTCAAGCAAAATCTGCTGCTGATGTAGCTGATATTTCAGTTGATGCTGACTACACACAATTTGAAATTGATCAAGTCTATGATGCTTTACAAAATGGTTCTATGACTGTAGAGCAAGTTGCTGAGCAATTTGGTGCTACTGCTGCACAGGTACAAGCAGAGTGGGATCGTATGAAACAAGCTAAAGCAGGTGAGACTGTTACAGGCGAAGACCCCTTTGCTGAAGGAACTTATGAAGCTACTAAAAAGGCTTTGGCTGACAAAAAAGCTAAAGAAACAAAAGAAGCTCAAGAAGCAGCAACCACAAAACGTAAAGAAGATTTAAGTGCAGGCACTACAGAACAGCTAGATAAAGTTGATGTAGCGACAAGAACTTGGATGAAAGATGATCCTGCTACTGCGATAGATGAAAGAAAAGCACCGGGAGCATTCCTTAAAGATTATGAACGTGTTGATCCTGACTTATTGTTTGATAAAAGAGAAGCAGAAGGTTTAAGTATTCAAGAAGGAATTACAACAGATGCTAATATACAACAGTTAGCTGCTTATGAAGATATAACTGCACCAGCGGGTGTAGATGCAAATGCTTTTAAAGCTTCTGTGGGTAATTTACAAAAAGCAGCAGCCGCAGGTGAAATTAATCCAGGTGACTATAATGCTTATTTAGTTAATGAACTAAACAATAATCCTCAGTGGGCTGAAAGTGATAGAAGCAGAAAAGTTTCTGCAAATGAAATAAGAGCGCTCACTGAAAGAACAGTAGCCGCTACATTTGATCCGGCAATGGGCAGGGCAGGAGCACAAAGAATTACAGATGATTTTATATCTGATGCTTCTTCTGTAGGCGTAGTAGATTTTAGAAAAGCTATTAATGTTTCACCCACTAAAGAAGCCGAAGCAAAAACTAGAGAGGCTATAACAAAAACAGCAGCTACTAGTGATGAAGCACGTATTACAGATGAAATAGGCTATGAGGCTTTTCAACGTAAAGAAGTTCGGGGTACGGCAGCTAAAGATGCAGCAATAACATTTACTGCTAAAACTGCTAATATAGAACCTAACTTAGCTAAAACTCTTGTTGAAGACCCTTCTTCTGTTACAGCACAAATAGATTCACAACAACCAGAAGTAATAGCCGCAGTAGCCGCACTACCGCCTGAAGCTTTAGTTTCTTCACAAATGGAAACTTTAATGGCAGGTATAGAAACAGGAGAGGTTCCAGTATGGGCTAGACCTGCTTTTGATCTTGTTAATCAAACCATGACACAACGAGGACTAGATGCTTCTACAGTAGGAAGAGATGCTTTATTTAATGCTATTATACAAAGTGCTTTACCTATAGCCCAAAGTAATGCACAAGCTTTGCAAGCTAGAGCAGCACAAAATCTTTCTAATGAACAACAAGCAAATCTTCAAAGAGCGCAAACAGACGCTAACAGAAGATTAAATAATTTAGCAAATCAACAAACGTCTGAGTCGCAAACTGCACAGTTTTCTCAAAACTTAAACGTGCTTCAAAGTCAATTCAGCCAAGAAAGAGATACATTATCTTTTAACCAACAGCAACAACTTAAAGTTACAAATTTACAAAATCAACAAAGAACTGCTGAACTAAATAACCAAGCTGAAAATGCTTTAAAAGCTCAAAATTTAGGTAATGAACAACAAACAGAACTTGCTAATTTAGAAATAAAGAATCAAACTCAACAGCAAAACATGACTGCTGAGAATCAAAAGCGCCTTGCAGAAATGCAAGTAGCTGCTGATTTTTTATCAAAGAATGCAGGGTTTGATCAGCAAATGAAAGTTGCTAATCTTTCTAATGAACAACAAATGCGTTTAGCTAATCTAAGCGCACAAAACCAAGCTGACGCAGAATCTTTATCTAATGAGCAACAAGTAGAGTTAGCAAATTTAAATGCTAGGATGCAAACAAATCTTGCACAGGGCAGGATAGCTGAGAACATGGGCGTAGCATTACTAAACGCAGATCAACAAAGAGCAGTTGAGAATGCTACGATGAATGCCCGTATGGATTTAACTAAGTTTAATGATGCTCAACAAGTAGAGTTGGCTAATAGTAAGTTTATGCAGACTATAGGTTTAACAGATTTTAATGCTAGACAACAGGCTGTTATGCAAGACGCTACAGCACTTGCAAGTTTAGATATGGCGGCAGTAGATCAAAGAACTAAGCTAGAAATTACACGCGCTCAAAACTTTTTATCAAGAGACATGGCTAATCTCACCAATGAACAGCAAGCATTAATACTAGATACTCAGGTAGAGCAACAGCGTTTGTTATCTAATCAAGCATCTCAAAATGCTTCAAGACAATTTAATGCTACTTCTGAAAATCAAATAAATCAATTTAATGAAAGTTTAGCTACACAGATTGAACAGTTTAATGCACAACAAGGTAATGCAATGGAGCAGTTTAACGCTGCTGAAGAAAATAGAGTAAAGGCTGTAAATGCAGGAAACGCTATAGACGCAGCTAAATTTAATAATCAAATAGATGTGCAGGTTAAAACATTTAATGAGCAAATGGATTTACAACGTGATCAATGGAATGCTGCTAATTCTCAAGCTATAGAACAGTCTAATGTTCAATGGCGTAGACAAGCTAATACTATTGATACCGCAGCAAAAAACGCTGCTAATCAAGAAAATGCAGCTAAAGCTTTTCAAATTTCATCAGCCGATCAAAACTTTATTTGGCAAGAGTTAAGAGATGAAGCAGCTTATTTACGACAAGCATATGAAAACGATGAACAACGTACAACAACTCTTTATGCTACAGCAATTTCTAATGATGTAGGCGGTAAGGGTGCAACGGGTATAGGCCCAATTATTGATCTTGTTAAAAACAAAGTAGTATCTTAGTTAGGAGAAAGCAATGGGATTTTTTAAAAAAATATTTAAAGGTGTTAAAAAAGTTTTTAAAAAAATTGGTAGGGGCATAAAGAAAGTTGTCAAGGGCGTTGGCAAGTTCATGAATAAAATTGGCATTGTCGGTCAAATAGCTTTGATGTTTATTCCTGGTGTTGGTCCAATGCTTAGTTCTATGTTTAAAGGTATGGGCGGCGTAGCTGCCGGAGCTTTACGAGCAATGGGGCCGATAGGAAACTCTATTCTTAGAGGCGCTCAATTTGTAATAGGTAAAGCAGGTAAGTTTATTACCGCAGGTAAAAATGCTTTTGGAACTATTACAGATGGCATAGGAGGTTTTGTAAAAGAATTTACTAAAACAGGTTTAAACAAACTAGGTTTAGACCCTACTAAATTTGGATTTGCTGATGTTGGTTCTAGTACTTTTTCAGAAGCTTGGGGCAAAGTAACTACAGATATAACTTCAAATGCTAGTAAAATTTTAGATCCCTTTAAGTCTAGTATAACCGCAGGTTCAAATACAACACTAAAAGGTATATCAGATAGTGCTTATCATTCTATAGCAGATATTAAACAAATGAATCCTCAAATATCTGATTGGGGTAATATAAATGGACAGACAATTAATTTAGATATGGATAACATTTCTAATGTTATACAAGGCCCATCTTTAATTAATAGGTCTACAATAGCTCAAGCATCAAGACCTTCTTTATTAAGTCCAGATACAAATTTATTAACTGGAGAAAAAATAATTCCTTCTATGCCTGATAGTTTTCAAGGTGTTCCATATAGGATACCAGTTGATGAAACAGTTAGTGCAACAGCAGGATTTTTTGATACTTCAGTAGGCGGCTTTGCTAAAGATGTAGCAGTTAGTAGCGCTACAAGTTTAGCAACACAAGGTTTAATGAGTTTAGCAGCAGGTGATCCCCCTGAAGCTCCTGATTATGGTTATGTAGTTAATGCCGGAAACGTCCAAGTAACTGGTGCAGGAGGAGCAGTAGACTATGGTATTGGGGGAGATCAATTATTAGCAGCTTCTTTAAGACCACAAGCTACAGGTTTATATGATGGCACTAATACTTATGCTGCTAATTTAAAAGCATTTTATGGTCTATCTTAAAGGAGCTTTATAATGGCAATTGAAATGACAGATAGCCCTATAGATTCTAGAATTTCTTTAAACAAATCAATTCCAGGTCAGGGTTTAACTAACGATCCAGATAATCCTTATCCGTGGGAAAAGTCTCCAGAGTTTGTAGAACTAGATGAAAGTCTTAGATATTTATTAGAAATAATAACTTCAAAAGAAGCTTACGTTTCTTTAATAGATATGATGGACGATGGAACTCCTTTAATGGAAATAACTCAAGTTCTTTTATTTCAAGGATTTACAGAAGGTAAATGGAATCCTGATTTAATGATGATTCTTGCTGAACCTTTATGTTATATGTTATTAGCATTAGCAGAAAGAGCAGATATAGACCCTGTTATTTATAGTGGGGAAGATGATGATGAAGATGAAAATCCTGAAATGTTTAATGTAGAAATGCAAAAAGATAAATTTGAAAAATTATCTGCTGCTGCTAGAAAAAATACTATTCCGGCAGGAGTAATACCTCTTGATATACAAGAAGAAATACAAAACATAGAAGTTTCTAGTTTATTGGCACAGCCCGAAGAAGTTGTTGAAGATGATAGTCTATTAGGAAGGAATTAATTATGAGTAGGTCAGCCGAATTAGGATCAGCTTTATTAGCTAAAAAACAAGCAAGAGATGATAAGTTTAGAAAAAGACAAGAATCTTGGGAAAAGAGACAGGCTTGGACTGAGTTACTTTTACCGCCTATTGTGGATGCAGGTACTAGAGCTATAGCTGAAAGTGCATTAAGTAAAGATAGAGAATTGTTTTCTTCTGATCCTGATGCTATGTCTGTTGCTTCTAGTTTTGAATTAGCAAATAAAAATACCGCAGAACTATTAAGAGTTAAAGAAGCTATAGATTCTTCAGGCGTATCTCCTAGTGATTATATTTATAATATACAATCTGGCCCTTTTGAGGCTAGAGCAGAAGCAGAATTACAATCAAGAGATGATGGTTCTTATCAAGCTATAGGAGAAGCAGGGCCGTTTAGAGCCACAATAGATAAAGAACTAAGAACATTATCTGATCAATGGGCCGAAGATTTTGAAAACGCTATGACTGCTTTACAGGGTACAGGAACAGCAGAAGAACGGGCAGCTAGACTTTCAGAGTTTTCTAGAACTATGAACCCTAGAAGATTTTCTGATCATGTATTTAAAACAGCTAAACGTGTTTTTGGTAGAACAAGTAAAGAAGAATTAAATACTCAAGCTATGGATGATTTAATTAATAGTCGTTTAGTTACAAGAGCTAAAAACTTTAATGACTTTAAAGAACAATTTGATGAAAGTAGAGATATTTTTTCTGCTTATGAAATGTCCGGTCTTACATTACCAGAATTTCAAGGTATGTATGAAACAGAAACAGAAAAACTAAAATATGTAGGAACTGATAGTTTATTAGTTTTACAAGATAAAATAACAAAAACACATAGAAATACAGGTGAAGAAATAGTAACTTATGGTGAGAGAGAAATCATAACTTTTGATGATCCAAATGATACTCCTGAAATAAGAACAGCAAGAGCTATAAAAGCTTTACCAAATTTATTAGATATAGCAAATGACCATTTAAATCCTGATGCTTTACGTTCTTTATTAGGCGAAGCTAGAGGAAATGACAATATAAACAGTTATGTAAATCCAGCAACTATGTCTGAGTATAACGCATTTGCAGGGCTACTAGAAACAAAAATGAGTACTGGAGATAATTTAATTGACCCCACAGATGAAGCTTTGATAAATAATTTTTGGTCTACGGTAGGCACAAAATTTATAGAAATTGATGCTTTAATTCAATCTTTGTCTGGTGATCCAGAAGAAGTTGCAGCAGCAGCAGAAAGATTAGAAATGAGTTTAGCAGATATTTATAATTTAAAAAATTCTTTTTCATTCAGAACTAGAGGAGTGGGTGATAGTAGTCCATTTCCAGGCAGACCTTAAAGGATAAAATAAATGGCAAACGAAGTTAGATCAGTAACTTTACCTAATGGGCATACATATACTAGTGTTCCTGATAGTGTATCAGACGCAGAGGCGTGGGATATTTGGCAATCTGAAAATAATGAAAATGAAGAACCAAGCTACCAATCCGGTAGTGCTCCAGTTATTACTTCTACAACAGAAGAAATTGATGAAGTGCCGCGCAGTTTAACAGGGCCGACTTATGAAAAAGACCCTGACTATTTAAAAAATGTTAAAATAGATTTTGGTAGAATATTTGCAGATACTAAAGCAGATTTAACTAGACTAGGATTATATGGTGCTACTAGACTAGGAAAGGCTGCGGGAATGATAGATGATGAAACAGAAAAAGTTTTAGAAAGTCCTGAATTAGCTGCTGCTATAACAGAAAGAGCAGCCGAACCAATAGCCAGAGTTATAAATGAAGACGTTAGAACTCTTTATGATTCTGAAACTGGTAGAATATTTCCTATGGATACCGCGCCCGGTACAGTAGCAGAAATTGGAACCTATATGTATGGGGGCGTTAAAATTTTTAAAAACCTACCTGATTTACTATCTAAATCTAAAGTATGGCGTAATAATTTTTTTAAAAGTACGGCTTCTGGTATAGGAATAGATCAACTTTTAACTAATCCAGATTATAATGTAAGCAATGCAGTAGAAGAAGCTTTAGGCGAAGAAGCATCTAGAGAGTGGAATAATTATTTATTTTTAGCAGCAGATAAAGATGATTCTGAATCTGTAAAAAGATTAAAGCTTATTGGTGAGGGCGCTTTAGTTGGAGCATTAATAGATGTTATAGGCGGTGCAAATACATTTAGAAGATATATAAGAAATAAATTTAATAAAACTCCACAAGAGCTTACAAAAGAAGATAAAGGTACATTACTTGTTGAATATCTTGAAGAACAAAAAAATGTAATTAAAAGTTCTGATGATTGGAGAGGAGACTATCTTCCTTCTGCACAAACTAGTAGAGATGATATATTAGAAGACGCTGCTGCTATTAGAAATTTACAAGAAGACCCAGAATTAAGATTCGGTGAAACTCCGCAAGGCGAAGCACAAATAAAAATGCAACAAAGCAGCGGTCTTAATAGGTTATTTCGTACTGTTTTTACTTCTAGAGGTTTTTGGACACCTAGAGTTTTTGATGCTTTCAATGATTCTAAATACGCACAAAGAGCAACAGTTAATGAAGCAGAAGTTATTAGTCGCAATTTAAACAACTTATTAAAAAACTTTAATGACCAAGACCCTGATGTTTTAAGTAGAGTTAATAGAGCTTTTAATGAAAAATTAGATAATCCATCTAGTCCTTTTTTAAATCAAATAGAAAATATTGCTAAAAATTATGATTTACCAGACGAACTGGCAGCACAAGTTTTAGAAGGTAGAAAGTTTATAGATCAACTTTCAGATAGATTAACATCATCATCTATGGTAGATGAAGATTTAAAAAGAATAATAGAAGAAAATATGGGTTCTTATCTTAGAAGATCATTTAGACTTTTTGAAGACCCAAATTATAGACCTTCTGATGAAATTAAAAATGATGCTATAAATTTTATATCTCAAAGATATATGAATGAAGGCAGACAGGCTGACATTGCAAGGCAAGCGGCTGAATTAGATGTTAATTCAATATTAGATAAAGGAGATACTGTAGGTTTAGACTATATATCTAATGTTCAAAAATTAAATAATAATATTTTCAAAGGTAAAGAAGATGTTCCTTTAGCTATAAGAAAATTAATGGGTGAAATAGAAAATGTAGATGAGTCTTTTTTAATTACCGCTCAAAAAATGACTAAGTTTTATGAAGACTCTAGATTTTATGACAATCTCCTAAGACTAGGAGAAGGTAAATATATATTTAAAGTTGCTAGAACGCCGCAATCAGATGCTTTGCCAGGTACAGAGGCAGTACCATCTACAGAACCTAGATTTACAGTTACAGAAGATGGTGATGAAATAGTATTTGATACAGATATATATAATACAAGAATAGCTGGAACAGGTTCTCAATTAGATTTTGCTAAAAATGGACAATATGAATACTACACAACACCCGAAATTGCAGGTGCTTTAAAACAAGAACAGGGTACTCTTTCATTTAATATTAAAGGTAGTATGTTAGGAAATTTTATAGATGGTACAGCTAGAAATTTTTTATCTTTAAAAGGATTTTCTCAAAAGAATAAAACTGTTTATAGTATAACAACACAATCAAGAAATGTTCTTGGGGGTTTTCAATTTGGCCCTGCTAATGGTATTAATCCTTTTGGTCAAGAGGCCGTTCAAACATTTAAAACTTTAACAAATCAAAGTTCTCAAAGTAATGAAGCTTTAAATGAGCTTTATCAAAAATATCAAAGACTAGGAATAATAAATACAAACGCTACTATTAATGAATTTAGAGCTTTGTTAAATTCTGGTATGGACGCTGATCAAAATATATTAGTATCATTAACTAATAAATTAAAAGGTTATGGTTTTTTAAAGCGAAAGACTAAAGCAATAACAGACGTATCAGATAAGTGGGTTTTCAATCCTGCCGAATCAGCTTATTTAGGTGTAGATGATTTTTTTAAAGTTATTAATTACAATTCAGAATTAGCTACTTTAAAAAGAGCGCACCCTACAACAGATATAAAAATACTAGAAGCTGAAGCATCCAGAAAAATTAGAGCAACTATTCCAAATTATGATTTTGTTCCCCCAGGAATTAAAGTGTTACGGTATATGCCTTTTGGTAGTTTTGTTTCTTTTCCTGCTGAAATAGTAAGAACAAGTGCAAATATTTATAGGGAAGCATTTAAAGAAATGGCATCTGGTAATGCAGAATTACAAATTAGAGGAGCGCAACGCTTTGCAGGAAGAACGGCTACAGCAGGAGCGTGGTATGGACTACAACAAGGACTATCAGCAGCTTATGGTTTTACAAACGAACAATTAGAAGCAATACAAACAGCAGATGAAAAACCGTGGTCAACAGTATCTCCTAGATTACCGCTTATGATGGATGACAAAATCTATACTATAGATACTCAATTTTTAAATGCTTACGAAACTACAAATGCTCCCTTTGAATTACTATATGAAGAAGTAAAAAATGGAAGCTTAAAAGGAGATAGTTTAGACAAGGCTATAGTAGATGCAGGATTTAAAGCTCTTGGAGATATTATGAGTCCTTATGTAGACCAGCCTATTTTTACACAGGCTATAACTGATGTAGCTTACGCTCTGTATTCAGATGATGGCAGAACTCCAAGTGGTAAAGAGCTTTTTAATCCGGCTACTCCTACAATGGATAAGTTTCAAAATGGTACATATCATATATTAGAATCTTTTGTTCCTACTGCTGCCTTTAGTATGGCAGATATTTTAAACTCTGATGCTATGCTTGAAAAACCTAATGCTTCTACAGGTAAAGTAAGACCTACTAATTTAGAATTAGCAGCTACTTTTTTAGGTATTCGTGTAACAGAGCTTGATCCAGAAATAAGTTTTGGATACAGAGTTTCTGAATTTAATGGAAAAAACAATGCTCTTACAAGACCTCAAATTAACTATGAAAATTCACCTGAAGAAATTGTAGAGCAATACATTAATACTGAAAAACAAAGATATAGAAATACGCAAGAATTTTATCGTCAATTTTTAGCTACTAGAGAACTAATTGGATTGCCTAAAACAGTACAAGTATTATTTGATAGGGGTGTTACTCAAGATGAAATAAGTTCTTTAATTTCAGGAAAATATTTTAATCCTAGACAGCCCCTAACAGATGCTAATTTAGTTAATGTATTTGAAAAAACTCCTTTTGATAAAGACTCTGAATTAAATAGTGTTGGTAAACTATCTACGGCTTTAATAAATGAATATACAAAAATGTTAAACACTAATTTGTATTTTGATACAGAAGAAGAAATAGGTGATCCTAAACCAAAAGAAGATGAATTTATGCAGTTTAATTTAGCTAAAGGCGGTGAAGTATATAACGTACCTCAAGCTCCGGTAGAGCCTGATGAACGTATAGATAAAATGACAGGACTTCCATATAACGAACAAGCCGGAGAAGCTTTTATAGATCAAGAAGAGAGAGGAATTAAAATAGATTTTAACAAAGGCGGTAAGGTACTAAGAAGTCTTCAAAGAACCCGTAAAGCTGAAGGTGGTGGTTTTTTTGGTATGCTTGATAAAGCTGTAAAGAAAGGGGCTAAAATTTTAGGGTTTGATGATGATAGACAAATACAAATATCCGCAGATGCTACAGACTTAACTAAACAAATAGCTCCAGATAAAGAAGTTACTTGGACACATCAAGGCAAACCTATAACTACAGACGAGCTTAGAAATTTAAAAACAAATAGAGATAAAATTAGTTTATCAGGAGATGAAGAAACTTTTGATGCAGTTAATCATGCTTTATTTGGTTATGAATCTGCTGAAAGTCCTGTTGCTGCTTTTGCGGGTCAAGCTAAAGAAGTTTATCAAGGAGCCAAGCAAGTTGTAAAAGGCCAAGAATGGCGAACAGAATTAAAAGATATGTGGAATAATAGTTGGGGAATAAAACAAAGGGAACAAGGATTAAGTAGACCAGAGTTTGATATGGCTTTAGCTCAAGCAATTATGAATACTAATAATAAGTTAAAGCGTGGAGAAACTTTAAGGATGGGTGAAGATGTAGTGCTTAATGCACTGGACTTAGCACAAAGAGAGCAAAGAAATACAGGCGGTAAAGTACTAAACAGTCTCCATAAAAACTGTAAATGAAATACTTCACAGAAGATGAATTGAAATGCTCTCATTGCGGCAAGAGCGGAATGAATGAATCTTTTATGAATAAGATAGAAGTACTAAGAGAACAACTAGGCTTTCCTTTCCCTGTCAACAGCGCTTACCGCTGCCCAGAACACCCCATAGAAGCGCGTAAGAGCAGCCCAGGAGCACACGCCACGGGTCACGCAATAGATATTGGAGTTTCTAGAAAGCAAGGATATGCGCTTGTAGAAGCCGCTATGAAGTCTGAAAAATTTAAAGGCATTGGTATCAATCAAAAAGGTAATAGTAGATTCATTCACTTAGATGATATAGAAAACTCACCGACACGGCCAAGACCTACAATATGGAGTTACTAATATGAGAACACTACTTGGGTTAATAATAGCTACCGCACTACTGATCGCAGCCAGTAAAGTATATTCAAATGAACCTACTTATGTAGATGATGTTGCTGCCATAATAAATGATAACTGTGTGGTGTGTCACCGTGAGGGCGGTATAGGCCCAATGCAGTTTGAAAACTACGAACAGATTCGCCCGTGGAGTCCTTTGATTCAACTTAAAGTAGCTAACAGAGAGATGCCGCCCTATGCTTATGATGAAGGCATTGGCATTCAAGAGTTACACGGTGATTGGAGACTGTCTCAAGAAGATATAGATACTGTAGTTGCGTGGGTTAATGCCGGATCAGAGTATGGAGATACTGACGTTGTGGTACAACCTCCGAGTCTTTTAGACCCTGATCAGTGGAACTTCTACGAAGACTTTGGAGAGCCTACATTAGTTATTCCCTCTACTCCAATAGATATTCCGGCTACAGGAAACGATCTCTGGCACAAACATAATGTAGCCAGTGGACTAACTGAGGACAGGTGTATCAAAGCCATCCAAGTTAAGCCAAGAGGAGATGCTAAGAGTGTAGTACATCACGCCAACAGTACTGTTACTGTAGATGGTGAGAGGTACGGTATGCTCACTGAATACGCTATGGGTAAGTGGGGCGAAATAGTACCCGAAGGAGTGTGTCGTACTATTCCCGCTGCTTCTGAGATTGCTTGGGACATTCATATGTTTCCAGGTGGTCTTGGAGCCATAGCGCCCGGAACTATTATTAAAGATAATGTAGTAGAGATAGGGCTGTGGTTGTATTCTCCAGAGGAATCTAAAGAACTTGCTTACGAACAAGACCTGAAGCTATACAGGATTAGCGATCAAGCTGATATTGTTATCCCGCCAAATGGTTATCATATGACACAGGGCTTTCACTCCTTTGATCACCCAGTTCGTATAGACTCATGGCAACCACACGGACATTTAAGAATGAACGCAGCAAGCTTTGAGATATTTTATCCCGATACTGGGAGAACAGAGCAGATCAGTCAGGTATCTAACTGGAGTGCAACGTGGCATCACAGCCATTTGTATGATCCAGACTATGCCCCACTACTACCAACAGGAGCGGTGTTAGTTTTAAAACAGTGGTATGACAACACAGCAAACAACCTTAACAATCCTGACCCTGATATGTGGGTTGTGGGAGGTAGTAGGACAGGAGATGAAATGACTCACGCGTGGATAGCAGTAACACATCTTGATGAAGAGAAGTATCAAGAACTTATAACTGAAAGAAACAACAAGAGGTTGATAGCCCAATGAAACACTTAATATTTACAGCTTTACTACTGACAGGCTGTAGCAACTTCGGAGCGCCTAGTGGAATGTCCTTACACTTACAAGAGTACCCCCAATTTAATTGGGTAGATCAAAATGTTTTTATGATGAATGTAAGA
>TARA_R110002033_G_scaffold151324_3_pt1 | contig 12690 bp, 17 predicted proteins | sample TARA_R110002033 | Tara Oceans TARA_R110002033 (sample SAMEA4397051) | marine metagenome | biome: Polar Biome; feature: [SRF] surface water layer (ENVO:00010504); material: water (ENVO:00002006), including particulate matter (ENVO:01000060) such as... | depth 5 m
CTAAATATCGCATCTATTGTGTCAAGATCCGTATTTAATTTTGTTCCCCAGGTATCTGTGGATGCTCCGACCTCTGGTTTGGTTAAACTTAAATTTGTTGTAGTTGTATCTGCCATAATTTTTTCCTATCTATGCTGCTTCTGACCAATCGGTTGAAGGGTTGGACTGATCTGTCCAATTAGTAGTTGAAACTGTTTGATCCGTATAACTGGTTGTCGAAACCGTATCGTCTGTCCATTTTAAGCCACCATTTGCAGAAAAACTAGAAGTTTGTGAAATGGTTGCTGATCCAAAATATTTTATACTACCAAGAGCAGTAAAGCCACTTGTCTCTGCTAGGGTAGATTGAGCTGCAACTATGTATCTTCCAGTTGCAGTAAATCCTGAAGTTTGAGCAATCGTTGATGCTCCAACTTTAATAATTTTACCAGCTGAAGTAAATCCGCTGGTTTGTGCAATGGTCGCTACGCCATCAAGAATAATTAAACCTGTGGCTGTAAAGCCTGAAGTTTGAGCTATGGTGCTTGCGCCTAACTTAACAACGTGGCCCGTTGAGGTAAACCCAGACGTTTGAGCAATCGTGGCTTCTCCACGATCTATCTGTCTTGCAGTCGCAGTAAACCCAGACGTTTGAGCTATCGTTGCTGAACCAAGTTTTATAACCTCTGCTGTGGAAGTAAAACCTGACGTTTGTGCAATGGTAGCTTCACTTGATTTTATAACACGACCAGAGGAAGTAAACCCAGAGGTTTGAGCAATGGTTGCCGAAGCAATTAAATCTAATCTTCCGTCAGCTGTTGCTCCTGAAGTCTGCGCTATTGTTGCAGACGCAAAGTGATATGTGGGAGAGCCATAATCAGCCTTCCCATAATCGTATTGACCGTAGCCAATAGATGCCATTGATTAAGCTAGTGTTATGTCTAAGTCACCAGCATCAAATCTGAATACGTCTCCGCTTGCTACTGTCTTAGATGCAGTTAAAGCTGCCCACGCCATCAAGTTACCACTTGATGAAGCGTCAAACACTCCAACGTGAGTAACCGTACCCCATGCACCAGTTGCAGTTACGAATTCTACCGCAGCTCCATTGGTTGCTTGAGTTGGTGAAGTACCACTTACCGTCATGTCTGGCATACTTTTTCTGGCGTAAGATCCACCAGAAACTTCTGTGCCACCACCAGTATCGGAAGGTGCTGCTGTGTATAAACCCACATACAAAGTGCCTGGTGCTGTGTAAGCAGTTCCGCCAAAGATGTGTATTAATGTTTTATTTTCTAAATAATCGCTAAATCCAGCCATTTTTTACTCCTATGAATTACTTGCGTAATAAGTTTTAGTTCTTCCCTTATGCCCATAAGTACGAACTCGTTTAATCAAAGAACCATCTGAATATTTAGCTTTTTCATTGGCTTCTTCTAAATCTGCCAATGCTTTTAAATAACTTGATTCAAATAATGGTACTCGTTCATCTTCCATTAAAAACACGCTTGCGTGTTTTAAGCATCCATATAAATAAATGTCAGGATGTGAAGTTGATAACCAATTTGTTGTGTTACTAGAACTCAATGCTGGTATCTTTGAATAGTATATCAATTCTAGTGTCGAGCTAGTAGAGGGTGTTGGTATTAATTCTAAAGTTTTATCAACTATTGAAAAATAAGATGGCGCACCTGATATATTGTCTTGTGCGTTTCTAATAACGTCTGCTGTTTCTATAGACACTTGGAATAAGGGCCTGTAAGTTCCTGTTGTAATCTTTACATTAACCGCTTCTAACCAATCAGTAGGAAGTGTTAAATATTGTGCGTCAGCAGTTGCGTCAGATCTTTTAATCATGTCTCTGTGTCTAATGTTGCGATTAAACTCTGCTTCTGCGTTGTCTATAAAGGTGTCGTAATGACTGGTTAAATCACTTCTGTTTAACCAATTTCCTATTGCTGTTTTTAATTCGTCATACGTCATACTTTACCTTTCCATACTCTAAAAATACTATTGTCGGAGTTGTTTAACCACGCTTTCATTTTAGCTGTGTCGTTAAACCAACCCTCTCTCATGGCCTGTTCTGCAACAACCATTGGAATTTCTGCAACGTGCCGAATATCTTTTCCTGGTATTGTTGTCTCAGATAACATCTTAACATTGTTAATGACGTTGGTGACATCTTGTTTTGTTTCTATGTGATAAACGCCATCATCGTCTAAATCTTGCGTTACTAACTTAGAGTGAAAGTTTTTTTTATTTGCTGTAACGGTTGTTTTGTTTGCCATGCAAAAAAAGTATGGGGGTATTGGGTGAACTAACACCCCCACACTAATTAACCTACGAAGTGGTTAAGTCAGCCACTATGCCATTTGCAGCTTCGTTCTTCATTTCCAATCCGAACTCAGTGTAAATTGCACGCGTGTCAGCATCGCCTACTGCGCCTAAATCTTGAGATTCAAAAGCTCTCAAGTAAGCAACGGAGACGTACTCAGGATCTACTAAAAGTGCCGATTTACTTCTTGAGAAGTTAGACGGAACAATTTTAATATCGCCAAAGTCACTTGTGTAAACAGAAACAGACGCTTGAACGTGATCCCCTGGGATTCCTTCAAGTGATACTGCTTGAGTAGCAGATGCTCTTCCAGCAAAGCCAGAAACTTTCTGTTTGTTAAAAGCACCAACAAGCATAACCGATGGACTTGCGCCATTATCAAAACATGTGGCAAGCACACCTTTTAATAGAGCTTCAGTAAACACTCTTGCAGTACCGTCTGTTGGAGCAGCGCCTTCATTAGCTGCGTTAGCTCCGTTAGTACCCCTACCAGCGTTAGTAGAAATCCAAGATTCAAAACCTCTTGTAGCTCTAACTGTTGCCGCTGCACCGTTGTTACGACCTTGAGTACCACAAATTGTGGTTTCAACGTCACGTTTTAGCGCACGACCAATTATAGCCATTTGGTGAGCCATTTCTGACTTCTTACCAGCTGGGTCTGATGCTTGTTGCGAACCAGTTACGGTTGCGTTTCTTGTGTTGATTTGACATACGTTAGCAGCTCTTACTGTAGCAGTTGAAGCTGATCTTGAAATCTCACCACCTTCTAAAACACCTGTTGATGTTGCAGCTGGTAAAACTTCTGTTTGCCAATCAAATTGAACATTTTTAACACTTCTTCTGCCACCAAGACTGACCATTGGAGTTTCCATTGGAGAGATGTTGTAGATAGCGTTGGATAAATCCTCTCTATCTGAAGTAGCAGTATAAGTGGAAAATGCGTTAGTTACTATAGCCATTTTATTTTCCTATATTATAAAATTTATATTAAATGCTTTTTTAAAGCATCGATTCAAATACTTTAGCTGCGTCTGCCATTTTGCCAGACTTAGCTAATTTCTGACGGAGCTTTTTAGTTCTATTAGGAGTTACTGGAACATTTGAGTTCCCTGGTCTAGCCACTTTAGCTTTGGTTGCAACCACAGGTTTTTTCTTAACAACCTCTTGTGTTTTATCATGTAGCATAGCTTTTCTTATCGCTAAAACAGCTCTGTGATCGTAAATTTGATTTAACTCTTGTTCAGAGAAACCAAGTTCAGTAATCGCATACTGTTTCAACTCTGCTCTTCCGCTGGCTGCCTTCTTAGCATCTTGCCATTCAGGAATCGCATTTGATAAAAGCTGTGCTTCATTATGCACGTGAGCTTGTAAATTCTGCATTTGCTCTTGTTGACTTTGTTGCAACATTCTTTGTTGCTCCGCTAACACCGCATTTTGCTTTTTCTTGTTTTCATCCCAAGATGCTCTATGCGAGTTATAGCCAACAGGATCGTTCTCCGCTAAAGCTACCCAATCAGGCTCATCTTGCAAACCAGTTTCAAGTTGGTTTCGCATTTGATCTAGTAACTGCGTATAAATTGCACGCTCCTCTCGGACTGCATTGAATTCGGTTTCAGCGTGTTTACGCTGATTAGCCAATTCTTGCGTTTTCCGAGTGTAATCAGATTGCCTACTGTATCCGTTTTTTAGTTCGTCAAGCGTGACCTCTTGTTCTACTCCATCAACATTTATGCTATAAATGGAGGGTTGCTCTTCACCATCTTCTTCTACTTGGTTAGCTTCTAATCCTTCTTCTTCTTCGAGTTCATCATCGTATTCTTCATCTTCTAACTCTTCAGCTTCTTCTACTTCCGTAGCTTCAACTTCAAGTTCTTCAGTTGGTTCTTCGACAATTTCCTCTGTTGTTGCTTCTGGAGCTTGTTGAGATTCTTCTTCAAGAGTCAACATTGCTTCAATAGCTTTTTCGCCTACATTCAGGCTGGATTCAAAACCAGTCGCTTTTTCTGCGTTGTTGGTAGCCATAATTAATTCCAATTATTAAACTTAGATTGTATTTTAAGTCTATATAGACTACTTATGCAATGTTTTGTTTGATTTTGATAATCTGATTTTTTTTGATAACACCATTTTCAACAATTATTCTTAATTGCCTTTCAAACTCTGGAACTAATTTAAGGGCAGTCCAGATTCTTTCTCTTTCTTCGTGTTCTTCTTTTTTAGATGTGGCCCATAAATTTTTATAATGATCTTCAAGCATCAATAAGGCATCTTGGAATATTTCGTTATCAAGAATGTCTTGAGCAATACGACCTCGCTCTATGTCTTTTCTGCTGTCTGCCATTTATCTATCCAATAAACCGTAAGAAGGAGTTGCTGCTACGCCAGGAGAAAAACCAGATCCTACAGGAGAGTTTAATAAACTTTGTACTTTATATGCTTCCGTTACAGGATTACCAGGATAAGCAATAGATGGGTTGGCACGAACATAAGGAGGTAAACTTTCATCGTTCTGTGCTTGTTTTACCAAATCAGCATAAGATACAGCTGGTGTTGCTACTGGTTCAGAGTAAGGTAACGGTACTGTTACTTCTAGTGGTTGTCCTATTCTGTTGTCAAAACCTAAATTAGCAAAATCATTGTTTACAGTTGCTAAGGTGTCAATTAAGGGTGTGGGTTCTACAACTTGAGGAAGTGTCATTATAGGATCAACATAAGTCTCTGGTACTAAATTAACAACTGGCTGTGTGGGTAAAGTTCCTATGGGTTCTGTTGGAGGTATATAAACAGGTTCTACAGGGGGTGTATCAATAAATTCTACAGGGGGATCTATTTCAAAAGGAGTAACTGGGTTGCCAATGGGGTCTACCATACTCACTATTGGGTCTTGATAGACTGGTAAATTTTCTATGGCACTATCAATCACTGCTGGTGGTGCTATTGGAAAATCAACTTGTGGGTTTGGTGTATTAATTAAACCACCAAAATCAATGTCGTTTAAATACGTTGTATCTAAACTTCCAAGTGGAGATACGGTTGGTGGTCTTGTATCTACTACTGGTGCTGGATTATTTAAACTTAATATTTCTTCAGATGATAAATCTTCTAATGGGTTTTGAATTCTATCTAGCAAAGCAAAAAGATTAACATTTTCATAATCATAGTTTGCAAGTTGCGCCAACTGTTGCATTTCTTGTTGATTAACTAGCTCATCAGCATAACGATTTTCAATGCTGTAAGGATCGACATAATCTGGGTAAGGATTGTTTACATTAGGATTATTTACAACAACACCTTCTGGCGGTTGATAACTAGGAAAAGGAACAGCCGAAGCTCCTGGTGCGGTGTATCCCATTGGTGAATTCATGCTATAAGAAACGCCTGGTGCAATCATAGAAGGTACAGCTTGACCACCAGATATAAGACCAGCGTATGCTTGTCCGCTTAACATAGGGTTTGAATAAGGCGGTAAATTTACAGGCGATGGATTTTGTGCGTTTGTTATCCAATCTGGAGTTCCTCCGCTTTGCACAATTTGAAAAGGATCGCCCATTTCAACGCCAGCTGGAACTGGTACGCCTGGCCCCATTGGTAATCCTAAATCTGCTCCTGTTATTGGAACGTATGAACCTTCAGGAGATTGTTGAGTTTGAACCGTAGAAGATTCGTCAATTTGAAATGGCAATCCAGACATGGTTACTCCATCTGGCATTCCTGTTTCTGGATTAACTCCTGTTGGCCCATATCTTAAATCATTTGCTCTTGTTTTTTCGGGTATTGAAGAGATAGACATTTCTGGTTTGTCTTGTGTTAAAGGTGTCATAGACAAATCATAACGTGGGTTTGGCAAACTCTCACCTAAGCCTTCAAGATTAGACATACTCAAATTTTCTGATTGAGTTCGATGTCCATGTTTTAAATGAAGTTCGTGTAGTTGTTCAGGAGTTATGTCTGGCGATAATCTAACTCTTGCCCAAAATCCTTGATTATAAGGAATATCTTTATATGGGTATGGATTGTTTTGTGTTGTTGCCATTTATTTAACCTCGAATAATTTATCTATTTTTTGTTCCATTTTATCTAATACTTCCAATATTCTTCCTATGTCTGCTTGCTGTTGATATTTTGTTACATACAGCGTTGGGATCTCTTCTCTTGTCTTATTTAATAAAATGTTCACTCTTTTGATTTCGCTTGCGTTAGAACGGATATTAAATAACACAGGAGCAACTACTAATGTTAAAAGCGCATTCCAAAACAATATAGGACTGATATCCATTTCTCAATAACTCCATAAGTGGGGGCGAGGTCTTTCCTCTTTTGATTTTGAAATGTCAAGATGTATAAATCGCCCATTGCCTTTTTGATTAATTCCTATTCCTGGCATATTCCTTTGAATTGCCAATTTTAATATTATATACGCTTTTTCATGCGATGCACCAATATCAACTGCCAGACCTGAAGCATGAACCCCTGGTCGTTTCTTTTTTTTCTCTATTGGGTGTTCATCACACCTGTAGCCAGATGTAATAATAAAAGGAAAATTAGCATCCTCTCTAATTTTTTGAACGATATAAACTAATTTACCGTCTATTCCTTCTTTACCACAATGTTGACAAGCAAACTCTTCAGGAGAAAAATTAGGAAATTGATCCCAGTCTATTTTTTCCATTTATTAAAGAAATCTATAACTATTTCAGTTTTGTGCGGATAATTTATTTCTACAAATATCCCTACTGCAAAACCAATTAAAAAAATTATTAAATATTCCATATCAACTCCTATAATAAATAAACACGACCATCAATTTAACGACAGTTAATTAAAACAAAGTTTTACACATTGTTTCTTTCTACTTTTTTCATTTTTTCGTAAGTCCTAAGACCACCCAAACCCAACATTCCCATAAGAATAGAACTGAGTTGAGAAAAATCAAACGTAGGCAATTCAACATCAACGCCATTAATAACCACTATAAATTTTATAAATGGTTCTAAGATAAAATGATAAGCTAAAGCCACACCGCAAGTCCAACCAACGAAGGGTCTCCAACCAGATACGAATAAACTGGAACTTTTAGCTTCTTCTTTGTTTAATTCTATTTGTGCAAGATTTGCTTCGTGAAAAGCCATTTTCATTTCTTGGTCTAGTTTTGCTTTTAGATCTTTGTCTTGAACAAACTTGTCAAGAACTTTACCAGCTACACCAGTTATTGATTCTGCTAAACTCATTTTTTTATCCTAATTTTCTTTGTGGGGTTGGTCTATGTGATCGTCAAATTCTTCTTGAATTTTAGCCAGCTCTTTTTGTATGTATTCAATGTTTAAATCTTGAACCGCATCGTCTGGTAAAGCTCCAAGTTCACCTCTAGGCCACTTAATTCTAAATTCTTCATTGGTTGCAACTGAGTCTTGCATCCGAATAACGTCTAATTGCAACTGAGCTATTTGACCAGTTAATGAGAAATAAATACCAGCCATTGACAATATCATGGCTAACATTCCTATCAAACTCTTTATATCTATCGTCAACGTATTTGATTCTTTAATACTAAGGTTTGTTTCTTGATTCTCCATTACCTTCCGACTTTTCTCATTGCCAGTTTGTGCGATGCTGTAAAAGTTTTGCCAGCTCTCATGGATTTACGCATTTCCGTCATGTGTTTTCTTGTGTGATGGATTGAGTGCCTTTTAAGAGCGTCTTGTTGTCTTTTAGTTATCTTTTTCATTTTTTCTTTTTATAACCAGAAGCGTAAATAGCTTTCCCTTGCTTTTTCGCTTTCGCTTTAGACTTGTAAGTCTTTCCTGACTTACCAAACTTATATCCGCCTTTGGTTTTTTTAACTGGCATTACTGAACGCTGTTGGGTTTTATCAAACCTTGTGCTTGGATCTTAGCGGCTTGTCTTAATACCTCTCTGTCACGTTCCATAAGACTCTTAATCTCTGCTACGTTAATTTGCGCTCCGTACTTCGCTTGAAGTTCCGCACTCTTTAACATCATATCCGCTTCAATCTCGTCTCTCTTCAGGTCATCTTCCATGATTAATTTCAGACGATCCGTTTCTGCGTCAATAATAGCTTTTTGCGCTGATACTTGAGATTTTTGCAACTCAGCTTCAGCTAACAACGTAGCTGGGTCTTGTTGTGGTGGTTGCGGTGGTATTGGAGGGAAGTTTGAATTAATAAACTGGTTAGAGTCTTTAAATCCAGCCATTTCTATCATTCTTTGTAGTGTATTGGCGTACATTTGTGGCGTAACCATAGGGTTTTGAGGCCCTAATTGAGTCATGATTTGCTCTTGTTTTTGCGCTACCATCATTAAAGTTTGTATTCTTTCCTCATCGCTTGAGTTGGTTATTGCTACATTAACAACAATGTCCTTTTCTGAATCCCATACTCTGGGGTCAATCGGTATAAAGCTGTTATTTAACCTAACCATTTCTTGTTGGTCTTGGTGTTTAATGATTAAACGATTAACCAATCTAAATAAATCCGTCATTCCTTCCTCTGCAAAGATTCTGGAAATCATTTCAACTCTGCCTTGAGCTGCGCTCATGGTCGCTGCTACCGCTGCTTTGGTTGTGCTTTGTAACGCTTCAGCGTTCATTCCCATAGACGCTTTAGAAACGCCTGTGCGTTGTTCTTTTGCTTCGTCTAAATAATCCAATACTGGAAAAGCAGCTGCTCCCACAAAAGGAACGGTGAACGGTTGCACCATCCCTGGTGCGCGCATTCTAATCGGTTGTCCAATATCGGAGTTCAATACGTCATCAATGTTGACTTGACCTTCGACAACACCATATCGGGGGAATATGGAATGCCCTAGAGAGTCTAGGGTGTCTCTCATGATTTGAGACTTCGCTCGTTGTAAAGGCATGACGTAATCCGCAATGGATGTACCAATAGCTGTGTGTGGTTCTGGATCTGGGCAGAAAAGAACAATCGGTAAATCATCCCATTGCATGACGTTAGCTATGGTTAAGCCACCGCCAACGGTGCATACTCTTATGCGCTCTGCGATTCCATCATCATCTAAATCGTAAAATAAATAGTGTTCAACGTATAAGCAACTTGCAGAACCAGGGTCTGACCTACCAGCTGCATAAGAATCATCGTAAGGTTGACGAGCTTGTTCGTTATCCCAATCGTCTGTATCAAAGTTGTCATTCCCACCGCTAGAGTTTTCGTTTATAAAATCGTAGTCGTAACCCATAGCCACTAAATCACTTACGGTTTTCATCATTCTGTGTGCAACGTAAGAGCTGGATTTAATGTCTCTGGCGTCTCTCGCTATTAATACTTCTTCTGGGGGTATGGCTTCAATGGTTACTTTGTTGGCTTTTTTAACCCTTCTGATAACCACATCGTATTCAACAGGAAACTCTTGTTCTATTTGTTCGCCTGTTAATTGATCTAAAATAAGTTGCGTTTCGTATTTAACGCTTTCTTCAACAACTTCAACGTCTGCATCTGAAACCAACGCCATGTATTGTTCTCTGTTAAGTCCTGTGTAGTCGTAGGTGGAAGAAGTAACTGAATCATCCCAATACGCCTTGACAAATCCAGTTTTCCTTACGAGCGCATCTTTGAACGCATCGTACAAAACCTGGAAGCCATGATTCTTTTCTTGGATAACGTGATTGATGTAATCGGTTTGTTGTTCCGCTAAAGGGATATCTTCAGGGCCATTGGGTACAAACTCCACCACTCGTTTAGTGCCAAAGAAAGTACGCAATATGGATGGGAGCATATAGAGAACCGAGTCTCTAACGTCCGTTGATATGTATTCGGATTGTAAGTCGCTACCGCCTTCAGGCTCATCGCCCATGTAGTATCTGGTTGCTTCGGCACGATCTTCGCCTATTGCATCAATAAAGTCTTGAGCGTCATCAAGTTCAGATTTAAGAACGCCTTGCAGTTGTTCTAAATCTACACCCTCTTCCTCATTAGTTTCCTCTCGCTCTTTCTTTTCTTCTTTAAGTTCTTCTTTAGCGTATTTATCTTTCATGGATGTTCCTATTAGTTAACTGATTCGTATAATACGACTTTTCAGCGGCTTCTTAAACGAGTAGCCACTAAACGAAAGTGATCCAGAGAAGTTGGCGGCATCTGAAGCCATTGTTAATGCTAATGCGTCTGCTTTGTCAGGACTTTTTATGCCCCGCCTTTTCATGGATTCTTTACTTTCCAATTTTATTTTACCACTACTTGTATATTCGTAGCTAGGTGAAACTAATTGAGCCATTAAATCATTATCTGGTGGCAGTCTGCAATCTCTTTGTATCAACCAGTCCTTAATTTTAAACCATAATTCAGCACGAAGGTTAAGATAATTTTTATTTGTGGATGGAGCTTCAGAAACATTCACTCCTCTTATGGGTAAATTTAATTCTCGCAGTCTGTCCACCACGCCACTACCAATACCAATAACGTCTATTAATATTTCTTGTGGTTTGTTTTCAGGGGTGGCGTTGTCGTATTCGGATTTGACCGCACCGCACAGTTGCATTAGATCCATCGACTTATACGTTTGTATTTCTAAAACGGTGTTACCCTGGCGTTTACAAAGCGCAGAGTTATCGCCACCAAACCTCGCCACATCCAATCCCCATAAAATAGCTTGCTCGGTGGTTAGCGATACCTCTCTGTCAATCGCTGCTTTTACTAAATCCAATGGAATAACCGTATCATCATCTGATTTGGGGAACTGACCCAATACCTCAACTCTGGATACGGTGGAATCCTCTCCGTACTGGTCAAGCATTTGTTGGAACACTTTTTTATCCGTACCTTCCACCTCTCTACTGTCTATTTGGGCGTTGTTCCAAAAAGAGCGAGAGCCATGAAAACTGTCATAGAAAGGGCCTTGATTTCTTCTGGGGTTGGAGAAAGCGAACCAGAATCTATTTTCGGTGGGTTCTGAAAAGAACCCTTCCGCTACGGAATAGATAGGAGCTGGAATACCTGATGCTTCATCCATGATTAAGCACACACCATAGTTACTGTGGATACCAGCGAAAGCGTCTGGGTTTTCTTCCGACCAGAGTTGCGCTTGTCCGTAATAATAGCCTGTGTCTATTTGTAGGTCTTTTTTAAGACTGGCTTCAAACCAATCAACGGGTTTAATCGTGGTGGCGGTTTTATTAAACCAATGTCCGTTAATGGATAGCGTTAGCCACTTTCCCAGTTCTGCCCACGTTCTACTTCTGAGCTGTTGTTCGGTGTTAGCAGTTACGATCACAGTCGATCCGAGACGAGTCGATAGCATCCACAATATAATCCACGCGACTAAGGCGGATTTACCGATTCCACGACCAGACGCAACTGCCAACCTAAACATGTTGGGATCTAATTTCCCAGCGTTTTTTTGAATATGATTTGTTAAATCTCGTAAAATTTTCTCTTGCCACTTGCGAGGGCCTTTAAATCCTTCGAGGGGTGTTCCTTCCTGATCCCAGGGGAAAACGTATTTTACAAAGTTAAGGGGATCATCTTTTATATTGGCAGTCCATATGTCCGCCATTAATTCTTCTTCTTGTTTTGCGCTGTATTTCATTTTATATCCAAGTAGGCTTTATAGGTGTCCGCAAGCGACAGTATCGCAGTTAGCGGTGCGTTTTGTTCTTCCAGGTATTTGAGTTGATCCAAGTACGGTTTATCCAATGGGTAGCCAGGGTCTTGTAAAGCGTGTTTAGCAAAGTCGCCTGTTTTATCGTCACGATCTTGGTGTTGTAAAAGGAAGTGATAGAAGTTCATAATTCATTGCCCCAACTATCCCAACCTTCGGCAGTTTCTCTTGCGAATAGTTCTATGCGAGGAAGGTCGCCAACTAATTCAACTATTCCGTCTCTTATACAACTAGGCTTTTTTGAATGTTCTTCTATTTTGCTATGCACCACCTGTCTAACCGATGCAGAAATTCTTTTGGGTTTTCCTTTTGTAGCTAATATGCAAATTTCATTATTTGCTCTTGTCCAATTACCCATACCCATAAATGGTGTATTGCTTTTTTTGTTCATTTTTATCCAACTAAAACCACAAGTCTTGTAAATAAAACCCCATGATTCAATAGTTTTTAATCCTTCCAATAATTTAGGGTAAGTAACCCATAAAAACAAAATACTGTCTTGGGCAGTTATATTTTTCACAGGTAATTTATATATATCTTCAAAAGACATAGTTTCGTAATGTGTAGATACATTTCTTTTTCCTTCATTTCTTTTTTCGTAATGCCAAGGAGGATCAGCATAGATAATATTGTATTTTTTGTTTGGTAGTTCAATGTCTATATTTTTACCCTCCTTGCCCTCTGTATTTCTTTCTGTCGTTGCGTTTGTTTCTGGTAGAGCCAAAGCTGTTTTTAGAATTGCCAATGGAT